>JAABUJ010000918.1_pt1 | contig 49584 bp, 44 predicted proteins | sample 5559131 | NCBI WGS metagenome assembly JAABUJ01 (sample SAMN10711875, study PRJNA513366) | rock metagenome | isolation source: Antarctica rocks | place: Antarctica: Victoria Land, Mt New Zealand nord | collected 2016-01-07
TCCGCTACACTCCAGAGGCCCTTCGCCCACGAAATACTTCACTACCCGACACCCAATCACTGGCCTACTTTTACTCCGCCACAGTGGCCCACTTTTACTCCGCCCTTGACACCATGCTTGGGTGAAGCATTCGAACTGCGAAAGGGTCGCTGAAGGCGACAATGCACTTGTCTTTGTTTTTGTCTTTGTACTTTTAGAAACAGAAACAGAAACAGAAGGCTTTTCTGGGCTTAGGCCGACTGAAAGCCCCGGCTTCTCATTTGAAACCCCGGGCTTTAGTCCGGCTTTAGGCCTTCCACCTTTGCGGCCCTTCTGGGATTGGGAGGCACTAAATGCCTCCTGCTTGCTCGCCTCGTGCAAAAGCCGGGGGTTTGCTCGTATGCCAGGAGTATGCGTCGGGAACTTGGCGAGCAGGGTTTCACGGCTTTGCTGCCATTGCTCCCGCGACATTCGAGACCACCGACGCAGCTTTTCATCATCGTCAGGGAGGCACGCTGTCTGGTCGCTAAGCCAGGCGTTGCTAATCAGCGACAGGTACGCGCCTATCTCATGCAGATCCATCGCCTGCACGTCAGGAGAACCCCAGAAGTCGCCTGGATAAAAACGAAAAGCTGGTGCTTTCACGCGCGCCTCCGCTCCGGCTCCGCATCCTCGAATATGCCGGGAACATGCGGCAAATCGGGGAACGGGTCTTCCGCTCCGCTACGGTCGCAGCACTGCTGGCGCATGTCCGTCAGAAAGCGAAAGGCGCGATCCGGCGTGGGTCGCACGGGGCTGATCGTGTCGATAATGGCCTGGTGGGTGTAAAGCAACTGTGCCAGATCATCCACCTGCGTTTGCGAGAGGTAGAAGGGGAACCGCTTCATGCTTCCCTCCCGTCCACCGTGGCAAGCTGCGCCCGAAAGGGTTCACTGCACGGGACGTACTCACCAAAACGTGCATGGCGTACCCGCTGAATCTCCAGTGCAGCTTGTTCGTAGCCGCCCGCAGACTCCGGGTGGCGCTTGGCCTTCTCGCGAAGTTCCGCTTCCGCCTCGCTCAACTTCGCATAGCAATCACAGGTGCTGCGTGGTATGGTTTTTGCAGACAAGGTTTCTCCTTTGCGTCATCCGAACCCTCCCAGCCTTCCCGCTGTGGGGGTTCTTATCTTGGGTGTGGCGTTGCTGTAATCTCAATGCCCTACGCTGCCTGTCGCCCAGGGGACGGGATGATCCTTGGCCGCATACCGGCAGCGATGATGCGCCCGACTTCGCTCTCAGGGACATAGAGCAACGCACCAATCTTGCAGCTGTCGATTGCGCCCTCGTATGCTTTCCGCCTAGCTGTCCATACACTGATCCCAAGGCGCTTGGCGAACTCTTGAATGCGGATGACGCCCCCGGCTGTAGTTTCATGCACGTTGCTTGCCTCCGTGTGGCAAACCGCCACTGTTGCCAGTATTTGCCTGGAGCAAGATTCTCGCAATTTATATTTGCGTTTTTTTCTGATCGGACTTTAGCTATCCATGATAACGTTTGCTCAGAGGCGAACCTATGCAAACTCAGCCAAACACACTCTTCGATCGACTGACTGGCGCGAAGCCGAAGAAGACTTACCCGCTCGGCACCTTGCGTTTGCGTCAGGACGTTGACGAGGAAAATGTGCTGCAGTTGCTCAACGCCGTTCCCACCCCCATCCGCCCGAATACTGGGTTGTTTTCACACATGTTGTTTAGAGGACCGGATCCAGGCACCCTCTTACGAGAATTTGTGGATGAGTGGATCGATTCGGGTTGGGGTCCGGACAAAGTCGAAAGGCCGCGTGCGAGGTTGGTGCCTAAGGACGGTAAAGTAGGACTGGCGGTATTTACTTACTCACAAAGCAAAGTTCACCTAATCGCAGGGTGGGACGGCAAGCTGGCACTGTGGCTTGATCCTCCTGAGTCTCTTTCGGATCCCAAGTGGGCGCGAATGGCCGCGCTAGGCCTTGCGCCAGCCGAAAGCGACACCCTCGCACAATGCCTGATCACGTTTATTCTGCTGTCACCACTTGGCGTGAAGCTTGCGAAGTGCCGCGCTGCTGGTTGTTCTCATTATTTCGTTTTGAAACAAACTTCCCGCTCCTACGAAGGCGGTACTTTGTGTGACAGACACAAACGCGTTCGCAGCCAAAGTTCAGCGCGCGCGGTTACGGCGGTGGATCGCCAGCTCGCGAAGAATACTCTTCACAGGCTGGCAGCAAAGCGATTCAGCCGTAAGATTTCCCCCGGTTCACAGTGGTTCACGGAGCCAAAACTAAAGACCGCAATCGCCGATTTTCTTAACTTGCAGATTGAACGCAATGACCTCCTGACGTCCATCTATCTGAAGGGCGGTCGCCAAGGAATAAGCGGTAAATGGGTTGCAAACAGTAAAAATTGGACCGCAATCGAAGCGATTCTGAAGGACGTGAACGATGCCAAAGGCTAAGGAGCGCGACGGAGTATTCCAGCGAAAAGATCGCTCCGGTTGGTTTGTGTCTTTCGTCGATTCGGCTGGCAAGCGGCGCAAACAGAAGGTGGTTGCGTCCACCCGTACTCAGGCATTGAATGCCCTGCGGGCCATTAAGACGCGCGAGGAGCGCGATAGTGTTCTGGGGGTCAAGTCGGCATCGGACATCACCACCGCAGACCTCCTGAAGCGTTACAACCGCCACCAGAAGACACGGATTCGCCCCACCACGTTCGTTCGCTTGCAGGGCATTCTCGACACGCTGAACACGCATCTGCCCACCAAGGCTAAGGACATCACCCGCCTGAGCGTTGCGGAGTTCATTTCCACGCGCGGAGAGAGCGTCGCCCCCGGCACGATCCAGAAAGAGGTTGTCGTCCTGAAACACGCGCTGCGCCTGGCCGTCGAATGGGAGTTGCTGCACCAGAACGCCGCTCGAGGCGCACGGCTGCCCAAGGTCGCAGAAGGACGCACGCGCTATCTCAGTCCAGCCGAACTCAAAGCCGCGCTAGAGGCCGCGCCAGAGTGGATGCGAGCTCCAATCGCGCTCGCCGCTTTCTCCGGTATGCGCCGGGGCGAAGTGCTGGGGCTGCGCTGGAAGGATGTTGACCTACCCGGACGCCAACTCTACCTACACGAGACGAAGAATGGCAGCCTTCGCGTGGTCGCGCTAAACGATCTAGCTGTGCGGGTGCTGCAAAGCCTTCCGCAAGGCAAGCCAGCCGATCCCGTACTACCGGGCGTTGATCCTGAGAAGCTGACCACGTACACCCGCCGACTGTTCGCTTCGCTTGAAATCAAGGATGCGAGCTTCCATAGCCTGAGACATACCGCCGCCTCCTGGCTGGTGATGGAGGGCTGCGACCTCTACACCGTAGGACGACAGCTAGGCCACAAGACGCCCCGGATGACCCAGAGGTATGCACACCTATCCCCGCAGTTCATGCAGGCCGCTGTAGGCAAGCTGGAGGGCGTATTCGGGGATGTCATGCCACTGGCGAAGACTCCGCAGCCGAAGGAACTCCCTCCACCCATGGCCAAATGAGGCAGAGGGTGCAACTCCCCCTGAACCCCCAAACTCTCCGTCATGAAGCGCGCCTGAAGCAGGTACCCCAATCCACTGTGAAGCAGGTACCCCAATCCACTGTTAGTGGAAGTCATGCGAGGTGACCTTCAGCATTTGGTCAGTCAACGGCCTCAGACGCAAAGCCTTGACGTGAATAACTCCGGATTTGTTTTGCAGAATTCCCTCAGCAAAGATGAACTTGCTCCTTGTCACGACCAAGCGCTCCCTGTCGTAGAGATCAGGTGTGACGATCACGTTTGCAATCCCCGTTTCGTCTTCCATCGAGATAAAGATGAACCCCTTGGCCGTTCCCGGCCTCTGTCGTGCGATGACGCACCCCGCCGTCCGGACAAACTCACCGTCCCGTCTTGTACGCAATTCCTCCGCTGATAAGACTCGGCGGCGGCATAGTTCTGCACGCCTATAGGCCATAGGATGTTTGCCGACCGTTAGCCCAGTGCCCGCGTAGTCCGCGACCAGGCGTTCCTCTGTATTCATCTGTCGCAACGGCGAACGAGCGGAATCCTCAATAAGAAGTTCGGAGGTTTGACTTAACAGCGGGCCTTCCAGCTTGCCCGCGCGCTTTGTTTGCCAGAGCGCATCGCGGCGATGCTCGACTCCATCCAAGCCATTGAGCGCACCAGTTTGAGCTAGCAGCTCCAATTCCTTCTGATTCACCCGCGACACACGCGCGACAAGGTCTTCAATCGACTTGAAAGCTCCCCCAACGTCACGAGCTTTGGAGATTGCCTCTCCGGATCGCTTGCCGAGGCCCTTTGCATAGCCTAGGCCGAGTCGGACGGAGAGCCGTCCATCATCCTCAACTTCAATGGTGCAAGCCCAATCAGACGATTGCACGTCGATAGGTCTGATACGCACACCGTGCCTTTGCGCATCTTTCACCACCACCGCAGGAGAGTAGAAGCCCATTGGCTGGTTATTCAGGAGAGCGCATGTGAATGCTTCAGGAAACTTCACTTTGATATAGGCCGAGGCGTACGCCAGCAAGGCGAAACTGGCCGCGTGCGATTCCGGGAAGCCATACAGAGCAAACGAACTGATCTGTTGCCAGATGACATCCTGCGTCTTTGCGTCGATGCCATGCGCTGACATTCCAGCGCGGAACTTCGCTTGGAGATTCGTCATCCGCTCCCAGGAACGGCGCATCCCTACGGCGCGACGCAGTTCGTCAGCGTCAGCCCCGGAAAAGTTGCCGACCACCATCGCCATCCGCAATAGCTGCTCCTGAAAAAGAGGAACGCCCATTGTGCGTTTCAAGACATCAATCAGTAAGGGGTGGGGATAGGTCACTGGCTCTAGACCTTGTCTTCGCCGCATGTACGGATTGGCCATGTCTCCAGCGATCGGACCTGGCCTGATGATCGCAACCTGGATCACGAGGTCGTAGAACCGGGTGGGACAATTCAGCGGGAGCGAGGCCATTTGCGCACGGCTTTCGACCTGGAACATGCCGACCGTATCCGCGCGTTGCAGCACACGATACACCTCATCATCCTGCGGAAGCTGCGCAAGATCGAGCCCGACCCCATGATAGGCAGGCACGAGATCCTGGCAATCCTTGAGCACGGCCATCATGCCGAGGCCGAGCATGTCCACCTTGATAATGTGCAGGTCTGCGCAGTCTTCCTTATCCCATTGCACAACCGTCCGCCCTGGCATCGATGCTCGCTCCAGAGGCACCATATGGTCCAACTGTCCCTGGCAGATCACCATGCCTCCGGAATGCTGCCCCAGGTGACGTGGCAAGTCCTGAATTCGCATACACAGTTCCAGATATTTCGCGATACGCGGATGCTTCAGGTCAAAGCCCGCATTCTGAAACGAGTGAGCAAGCGTGTCCATGGGGCCGCGCCATTCAAAGTTCGCCACCAGACCCGAAAGCCGTTGCAAGGAATCGGCGTCGAATCCCAGCGCCTTACCCACTTCGCGCGTCGCGGACTTTCCACGGTACGTAATGACGTTGGCCGTCATTGCAGCACCAAGCTCTCCGTACCGCTGATAAATGTACTGAATGGCCTTCTCGCGCATGTCCCTCGAAGGCAGGTCCAGGTCGATATCGGGCCATTCGCCATTGCTACGACTCTCGCTGAGAAAGCGTTCGAAGAGTAGATTCATTCCTACAGGGTCTATAGCGGTGATTTCCAGCGCGTAGCAGACAGCAGAATTGGCGGCGCTCCCACGCCCTTGCACCAGGATTCCGTTCTCCTTGCAAAAACGGACGATGTCCCAGACGATGAGGAAGTACCCCTCAAATCCGAGTTTTGCGATCAATGTAAGCTCGCGTTCAACCTGCTTTCTGGCCCGTTCCAGCAAATCCGCATTACGCTTGGGTCCATACCGATTTCCTATACCCTCCTCGACGCGCTTTCGCAGAAAGCTATCCATTGTCTCGCCATCCGGCACGGAATAGCGCGGAAACTCATAACCCAAATCACTCAACTCAAAGGTCAGCCGCGATGACAACTCCAACGTGTTCTCTCTTGCGCCAGGAACATCGCGGAACAGCGCCGCCATTTCATGCGCCGGACGCAAATGCCGTTGACCATTGATGGCGAGAAGTCGGCCTGCACGATCCAGCTCCGTGTGATGGCGGACTGCGGTGAAGAGGTCCAGGACTTCCCGGTCGTATCGGGTCGCGTAGCGTACACCGTTCGTCGCCAGTACCGGAAGGTTCAAGGAGCGAGCAATGCGGATCGCAGCCTGATTTCGCCACTCCTGCTCACGCTCATAATGCCGCTGCAATTCTACATACACGTTCGTCGTCCCGAAGATGCGCACCAGGCGCTCAACAGTTTCACGGCCAGCTTCCTCTCCGCCTCGCATCAACGCAGCTGCCAGTGGGCCTTCGTCACCTCCTGTCAGGCAAACGAGGCCTGATGCATATCGCTCCAGATCATCGAATCGAGCGGAGCCTTCCTGCTTGGCCGATTCGCGCATTTTGAAGCGCGTAATGAGCTGGCAAAGATTCTGGTAGCCCTGCCGGGACTCACAGAGCAAGGAGAGTCTTGCCGGCTCCGTCTGGAATTGGTGTGGCAGCCATGCCGGAGGCATCAGCCGTGAGCCGAGACTCGACACGGCAATTTCTGCCCCGACATGAGCTCGAACACCGTTCCTCTGAGCGCTCGTATGAAAACGCGCAGAGCCGTAAACGCCGTTCCGATCCAACAGCGCCATCGCCGGCATGTTCAATTCGACCGCGCGCTCGACCAACTTTTCAGGCTGCGATGCGCCCTCCAGGAACGAGAAGGCACTTGCGGCATGAAGTTCGACATAGCCGTCAGTCATAGAGCGCCGCGATCTGCCATTCGTTCTGCATGAGATCGCGAATCAAGCAGCAACAGAGCAAAGCACCATCCTGGGCACGCGATACCAGATCCCATTGCTCGAAGCCCCATAAGCTGGTGGTCCACCACGAACCACTATCCCGCCAGGGCCCGTAGGCGCGCTCCACGGTGTACCGTCGTTCACGAAAGACAAACAGCGACGGTGCTGAATTCTGCAACGCAACCCTTACGCGCTCACGCGGGCGTAGCTGTCGCAAGGAAGCGCGTACTCCGACGGACGGCGGCGTTGCCGAATCCTTCGACGGCACTGTGAACGCCTCCATGCGGAAGTTTTCGTGGGCGTATGTGTCTTCGAGCACGGCACGTCCCACGTTTCCCTCACCCACGACCGCTGCAATTCGGGCCAGCGTGATGTCGAGCCGGCCCGGCTCAGGAAGTTGTGGCGAGAACAGCCCCAGTTGCACTTTGCTTGTAGCGCCTGATTGCGCACGAAGTGTCACCCCTAGAATCGAGGCGGCCGGAGGACTCGCTTCGAGCTTATGGTGCAGCAGCTTGAGCCAGAGATGCTTGTCATTGCTCGGGAGCGCAGGCTGAACAGTAACAGCGTGAGCGCCAGTGCCATCCAACGTCAGCTCAACCGTCACGGAAGCCAATGCCAGAATGCGCGCCGTCGCACGAAGGATGAGTTGGTCGAGCATGAGCGCCACACCAAAGAGCAGTGATTCCAGATCGTCCAGAGGAAAATCGAGCTCTCGCCGCTCAGTCAAAGCAAAGGGCGGTTCGACTGGCTGGAAAAGATGAGAAAGTTCCCCACGCGCGATTTGCCAATGGCGTTTGCCATCCTGTCCCAGGCGGGAGATCAGTTCCTTTAAAGGCAGCTCGGCTAACCTCCCCAGGGTGTGAATGCCCCAGGAGGTAAACGTGTCTGCTTGTTCCGCTGATAAATCCAGAACCGTAATAGGAAGCATGGATAGTGCGTTTGCTTCGTTACCAGCAGCCACAACCTGCAACTGAATACGTGGCGGCAGCCCCTTGGCAAGACATGCTGCTGTATGGAAGTTCCTTGAGACGGTGATGCGTGCAGAGATGCCCAGTTTACGGACGCGCTGAAGCAGAGCCTTCGCCAGCATATCGGAAGGACCAAACAGCGATTCCATTCCAGAAACATCGATTGCACAGAGAAACCCTGCCGCTTCCCTTCGTTCTTCCACACGCGGCGAGAACGCACCTGCGGTTTCAAGCAGAATCACTTTGAGCGCCGTTTCCGCCAGCGTTGATTGGTTGAGAACCACGGCGCTCGGAAAGGTCTCGACTTCTACGCGCGTCATGCCATGCGTAATCCCCAGCAGCCGTGCCTTGGTGTTCAGTGAGCACACCGTCTGTAGCGGCGGCTCGCCTTCCAGCACGACACAGGGGGCATCGCGCAGCTCAGGCCGCTCTCGCAACAAAGCCTGTGCCGGTAGCTCTCGCGCATACAGACAGGCATACAGTTCTGGAGTCTTTGTCATCGGCATCCCGCCCACGTTGCACGGCTTTGCCAATGAGCTATCGCCTCGCGCTGTGGGGGCTTACGAATGGACAGCACGTTGCTTGCAGATTCCGGAAACCGTCGCCTGCTGACCTCGACACGCGGTTGAATCCCGGTAAATACGGTGGATTCGTCACCGATCACCTCAGCAGGCAGCAGACGCAGTTGCAACTCCGAGCTGCTCTTCGCGCACGGATGCTGCGTCAGGAGCAGAATGCTCGATTGCGTTCTCTCTGCCGCAACGCGATACCGATGCCATGTTGAAAGCTCAATCCGTGAGACTACTTCGGGAGCACATCCCGCCATGTCCAGCACAATGGCGCTAAAGCCCCCAGCCTGCAGAAGCAAGTCTGTGCTGCGCAAGGCCTGCTCAACGCACTTCCAGGGGACACAGCGTCGCTCCCCGGGTGAACGGGTTAAAGTCGCTGAGTGGCTTAGCTCAGAAGCCAATTGCATCGGTTGCCGCAACCCTTGCGGAGCGACGTGATGGGCTCCCGTCATCTGTGGTTGGAACAACTCGCCGATCGCGTCGGAGAGACCGTTCACTTCGGTTCGTGGATGCGGGCCAAACCCGCCGCCGTGCAGTCCCTTCTTGGGTACGCGCGGTACAAAATACTTCTCGGGCAGCGCAAAGCGGTTCAGTCGTGGGTTGTTGTTACTCCCAGACCTGCCGCAACGGACCCAGAGAAGCCGCGCGAGATCGACGCTCGCGGCTGCCGCCGAAGCCGGGTCGAAAGCATTGGATACATCGATCCAGGCGCAGACCTTGTTCGCTTGAGTGATCCTCGATAAGAACGAAAGCGCCGTAGACGTTCGTCCCGAACATTCGCCGCCAACCAGCTCCGTCAGTGCTCCCACTGGCAGACCGCCGTTTACGAGACGATCCAGCGGTTCGATTCCCGTCTCCACAACAGGCCGTATCGCGTTCGGGGCCGGCGTGAGGGCGGACGGGATCCTCTGCGCCAAGGCAGATTCAATTTGCAGCCGGATTGTGGAGGCGCTGGGCATAGGGTGTATTCGCCCTATCTTCGCCTACACAGCAGGTACTCCGTCAACCCACTGAAGCCCCAACCTTGGTGCAGGGTTCACCTAAGTAGTTCATTCCAAATCTTAACTTTTCTTCACGTCCATGATCGCTACCTACCCTGAAGAAGAGTCCGACTTCAGGGTGGGTAGGATAAGCGCGCTCACGTCTAAGGCGTAGAACTCCAATCCAACACGAGGTGCGACAGCAGCCGGCCTCGGTCGAGTCCACCACAGCGGAGGTGCTGACGCCCTCTCCAGAGCCGTCCAGAGCCTCTAGGCGGAAGCCGCAGCACCCACCCATGCCTCTCCCCCGCCTGTTCTAAGTCAAAGGCCTTGGGGAGTGCTTTACTCTCCTTGCCTGCGACCAGGCAGCCCGCCCTGAACATATAAGCCGCGAACTCACGCAGTGCCGTATCACACCGCACCGCTGCGTCGGTCAGCTCGTCAACGGCCTCACGCGGCAACGGACCGATCAGATGCAGGCTGTTGTTATCGAGCACCCGGAAGACATCACGCGCCCTCTCATAGGCCCGAGAGAGAACCAGAGACTCCTTCAAGTGGTTCAGGTATGCGCTGTCGTCCTCGCCGGACTCGTCCTCAACAAGCCCGAATCCGGTATCGATCAGTCCAGCGAATTCATTGCAATCCCACTTCACCTGTGCGCCGGGGACGCATCCCGCTCCGAAGCTGAGCAGGTCAAGCGGCTTTTGGGGGGTCGGTCATCTTGCACCTCCGTTCGCAGCGTTCTCGGCACAATAGAGACTTCCAATCGCTACGGCCAAGCCGACATCGCGAAAGGCGTGGTTCGCGATCTCAGACGGCGGCGCTTGTTTGGTGACCGCGACAGCGTTCCTATCGAAGAAGGACATAAAGCCGACAATGTAACCTCGCCGCCCGCCAGCCATGTCGAAACAATCGCGGGCAAGCTCGTATCGTGATGCGGATTCGCTCCAAGAAAGATGAGGTAGACTGCGGCGTATAGCGTCCCCACGTTGCACTCCGCGACGTACTCCTGTTCGCCTGGGCACGACCAAAAAGTCCGTACCGGACCCGAAGCCTCCTTCTCTTCGGCCGTTCTGTTGCGGACGAACGGCAAGCACTGCACGTCTGCGATGCCAAACCCCGGACGGAAAAGGGAAGCGACGGGCGTGTCTTTGATCCCATCGGGAAGCTCAATAAAGCGCTTCGCGGGTTTCGTAGGGCTTACTTCTGAGGCTTGCTTGCTGTGTTTGCGTGCAGGCGTAGGGGAGTGCGCTGTTACCTTAGCTGTAGCCATGATGGAGTTCCCTCTGAACTTCTCTGGTTAGCCCCTTGCCGAGTGTTACTAGCACTCGCCTGGGGCGTTTCTGTCTGCGGCGCTGTTCAGCCGGTTACATTTGCTGATGGAACTGTAGCAGAACCGGGGACTCTGTGGGGACTAAGAAGCAGATAAACCATTCCAAGCTGATGCAAGGTGCAGCAAGGCTTATGGGCGTAAAGTCCGCTCCTGTATTGGATTTTATGCACATCACTCCAAACGAGTGCAAAGTGATCCAAAACAAAGGAATCCCACTTTCAAGGCGAGAACACGGGTTCGAATCCCGTCGGGGACGCCAACAGCTTTTCCCGCCTACAGCTGATTTCGTAAGGTGTACAGCGTTTCGACGTTCTGCGAATACAGGGATCCCTTACAGGCAGGCTCTTCACTACTTCAGGATGAGGACGGAAATGGCCAAGTCGGGGTTACAACAAGGTCAAGTGGATGTAGAAAGGCTCTCCGTGTTCTGGATGTCATCCCTTCCGTATCTTGGTTGTCATTGCTTCCGTGTTCTGGATGTCATTCCCGAAGGGAATCTGCGTTTGTTCCTGTTATTCCCGGTCTCTACACTCTGTTAATCCGCTCAAGCCACCGAGTGCTCTACCTCGACTGCGTGAACCAGCTCACTGGCCGCAACAGGCGGAACGTAGTCTACGAGCGGGTAGCCCGCGTCGCGCCATCCCTCAAAGCCACCACGCAGCGGTCTAACCCGGTTCACCCCGAACTTGTGCAGTTGCAGGGCCACCTTCGCGCTCGTCTCCTCGGATGGGCAGGTGCAGTAGAGGATTACGTCCCGGTCGCGGGGAATCAGGCTCTCATGAGAGGTCAACTCCGCTGGACTGACCCTGACTGCACCCGGCAGCACCCTTGGGTCGGGTAGGTAGTCGAGAGGATGCCGCAGATCAACAATAAATGGCGCGATGTTGCCCTGGCGTTCGGCCGTTTCGATCATTGAAAGCAGCTCCGCCGGTTCCAACCGCAGTTCGCGCACGCTCGCCAGGAACTTCCTCTGCTTCCAGATCCGCTGAAACATCAGGCCGAGCACCATCAGCACGAAGATCGCCACCGCGAAGTGGCCCAACATCCCGAACACGACGCTGCTGCGCTGCGCGATGTCCCCAAAGAAGTAGCCCGCGAGCAGGTAAGCCAAGGACCACACCGTTGAACCGGCCAGATCGAACAGCAGAAAACGCGGATACGGCATGCCTGTTTGTCCTGCAATGGGTGCCGCTACCGTTGAAAGGCCGGGGATGAACTTTGCGAACAACAGCGTAACCGCGCCTCGCCGATGAAAATAACCTTCGGTCTTCGACACGCATGTTGACGCTTCAAACGATAGGCTGCACAGCAGTTTCAAAACTGCATTGCCATAGCGCCGTCCCAGGGCATACCACAGGGAGTCCGCGGCCGCGCAGGCTGCCAGAACGCATCCAAGCGACGTGACAAAGCTGAGACGATGCGTGGCCGCAAGCGTACCCGCCGTCAGTAAAACCGGTACTGACGGCACCGGGACGCCCAACTGCTCCACCAGCACCCAAAGAAAGAGGATGGCGTAAGCGTAGTGCACGAAGAATGCGAGCGCGATGGGCATAACCGATAGTGCAATAGATGATAGACCCGGTTAGTTCGATGCGGTGCAAATCAGCTGTCGCAAACACAAAAATCCCCTTTCAGACGGGTAAGATGTAGGGCTGGCCTGGTACATTGAGTTCCGCATCCGCTTCAGGTCTAACCCTCGCGCGGAATCTCATGCAATCACAAAAGGCCGTCCGGGGTTGACCCCGGACGGCCGCATACCTTGCAACCATTTACTTCACGTGGACGTCAGGCGTGACCGAAAATCCGGGGCGCAGGGCGAAATCGCCGTTTTCCTTATGCAAGTTAGTAAAGTCAATCCGCACCGGAATGCGCTGCACAACCTTGACATAATTTCCGGTGGCGTTCTCAGGTGGGAAAAGGGAGAGCTTGGAGCCGGTCGCTCCACCGATTTGCGTCACCTTACCGGTGAACTTGCGTCCGTTCAAAGCGTCGACGGTTAAATCGACTTCCTGACCGGGATGCATCTTGTTCAGCTGCGTTTCTTTGAAGTTGGCGGTCACCCAAAGGTCGTTCAACGGGATAATTGTCAGCAGGTCCTGTCCAGCGGCGAGGTTTGCGCCTACCTCAACGTTTTTCTTATTAACCACACCGTCGGTCGGCGCGACCACGCGGGTAAAGGAAAGGTTCAGCAAAGCCTCATCTACCTTGGCCTGGGCCTGCTTTACCTGCGCCAACGCGGCCTGTGCCCGGGCACGCTGTACCGCGACCTGTTGCGGACCGTTCTTGGCCGCTTCCTGCGCTTGATTGCGTGCTGATTGCAGACGCTGCTGCGCCTGGGTGATCCCGGACTGCTGCGCGACGAGTTGCTGCTCCGCTCCAACCACCGCAGCGTTGGCCGCAGTAGCCTGTGCGACAGCCGCGTCATATTGCTGACGGCTGATTACATCCTTTGCCACCAGAGGCGTATACCGCTCCACGTCTTTGGTGGCCTTCAGGGCCTGCGCTTTGGCCTGATCCACCTGGGCTGCGGCGGCGGCAGCTTGCTGCTGCGCCTGGGTGACCGCTGATCCCGTGGCCAGCACATCTGAACCGCTGTTCTGTAGCAGCGTGCTGGTGGAGGTGGAGGTGATGGGCACGTTGACATTGGCCTGGGTATACTCCGCCTGGGCCGTCGCCAGAGCGGCCTGTGCTTGTTCGAGCGCCACCTGGGAGTCGCGGGGATCGATCTCGAGCAGCAACTGCCCCTGCTTGACGGGCTCGTTATCGTTTACCTGCACGTTGACGACCTGGCCCGCAATGCGCGAGCTCACCTGATAAATGTTGCCATCCACCTGGGCGTCGTCCGTGCTCTCCGTATAGGTGGAACGCCAATACCAGAACAGCGCCCCCAAAATCAGCAGCAGCACAACACCGCCGATGATCACCCTGCGTCCGGTCTTCTTGGCGGGTGAGTCTTCGACCTTCGCCGGCGCTGCCGGACGATCCTGGTCCGTCGTCTGCGCTCCTCCGGATCCGTTCCTAGGCTGCTCGCCTGCTTTCTGCTGCTCCTGCACCTGATCGGCCACGTTTACTTGCCTCCGAGATAGTCCTTATAGTTGCTTGCCGCCACGCCCAGCGAACGCGCCAGCGAAAGCTTCGCCACGTTGTGCTGATAGAGCGCACTGATGTATTGATCGTTCGCCTGTTCGAGCTCACTCTGCGCCTGCGAAACGGGCAGGTTGTCGCTGACGCCCGCATGGAAACGCTGCTGCGCTTCGCTCAACTCCTCCGCTGCCAGATCCACGTTGGACTTGGTCGCCTGCACCAGCTTTGCGGCGGATTGAATATCGAGGATGCTGGTACGAACATCCGCATTCACCTGCTGCACCTGGTCGGAAAGTCGCGCCTTGCTCTGCGCGAGCGTAGCGTCGGCGACCTGGCGCTCGCCTCTGTCCCGCACAATCTGCAAAACCGGAACCGTCACCTGCCCGGTCGCCGTAAATGTTCCGTGCGAGTGCGCGGGCGTGGTTCCAATATCGCCGTAATCCCCAGAGATGCTCGCCACCGGGTAGCGGTCTGCAAGCGCCGCCCTGCGTTGCGCTTCGGCTGCTTTCACCTGCTCGCCTGCGGCCGCAAGATCCTTGCGCGTCTTGACCGCTTGCTCGAAGGCAGTATCGGCGTTCAGATCGTCAAGCGCCTTGTAGGGCGCGCTGTCCACCAGTGTGAACTGCTGGTCAAGCGGGAGCCCGATGGCACGCGCCAACGCGATCTTGTCCTTGGCCAGGTCATTGTTGGTGGAAATCAGGCGCTGCTGTTCGTTCTGGAAATCAACCTGGGCCCGCAGCACGTCCAGGCGCGGACTTACCCCCGCATTGTGTGCGTCATTCGCCTGGTCCAGCGTCACCTTGGCGGTCTTCAACTCGGCGTCCACGGCAGCGATGCGCGCCGCATCGGCCACGCAGACCAGGTACGCGTTGCCGACCGTCAGCACCACCAGATCGTGCGCATCCGCCGCTGTCAACTGAGCGGCGGCAAAGTTATGCTTGCTCGCAATGTAGCTTTGCAGCGCGGAGATATTCACCACGTTCTGTGTCAGATAGGCGCGGAAGTCGACCACCTGGAAGGGTCCGATAATTGGCTTGATGCCCTTGAACTTAAATCCCTCGGCAGCCAGGTTGATCTGCTCGACTGAGATGCTGGAGCCGGCAGTCACCGTGGGCAGAAGCTGCTGCAATAGTTCCAGCCGCTGGCCGTTGGCCGCCTGCGCTGCCGACCCGTCAAGGATCGCTCCCAGGTTCTGCCGTAAACCACGCTGCATGGCGTCATCGAGCGTCAAGTCCAAGTTTGTGCCGGTGTTCCGTCCCGCAATCAAGGAACCCTGGAACGAGTTCTGCGTCGGCGAAGCGCCATTTGTTCCCGTTGCGTTGTAGAGATTGCCCTGCCCTGCCGCCACAGAGGACGCATTCCCAGCCGCGCTGGCCTCAGGCTGCGGGCGAGCTGTACTCTGCTGCGCTGACCCTGCCGACGAACCTGTCGTTGTCGTAGCGCCGCCCGGACCGGACGTAGTCTGCGCAAGGGCCGGCAGAGCCGCTGCAAATAGAGGCAGAAACACACACCCTGCCGCCGTAGCAGCAAAACGGCCGGCTTGCCCGCGCCACGTCTTCGGCTGCTTTGAAAGAGCCGATTGCTGACCTTTATTCATAGAGATGATGTAATCGTAACCTTTTCAACTGGGCTCTGCGGTCGGAATACGTTCCAACCTCTTCGGAATCAGATGCTGCGCACCGCTTTGAGTGTGCAAAATCTGCCGCTGTCTTTCGACGCTGCCGACCGACTGCACACGACCCGCCTGAGCCATCCACAGGCGGGATGGGCACGAAGACAGCCGCTGAGGTAAGTTTTCTTAAAGGCACTGCATCATGTTTGAACGCTTGCCGGCAACGTCGCTTCGAAAGCAGAGATTGCTGCCCATGAAGCAAACGTCAGGAGATCCACCGTGAGCCAGGACATTAAGGTAGGGGTCGTCGGCTTCGGCCTTGCAGGCAAAGTTTTCCACGCACCGTTCGTCAGCGCTGTTCCCGGACTGCGCCTCGCTTCCATCGTGGAGCGCCGCGGAGACGCCGCTGCCAAGGCCTATCCCGGGGTATTCATTGCCCGCTCCTTCGACGAGATGCTCGCCGACCCCGGCATTCGCCTCGTCGCCATCGGAACGCCAAACGAGACCCACTTTGACCTCGCCGCGCAGGCTCTCAGGGCAGGCCGCAATGTAGTCATTGACAAACCCTTTGCAGCCTCGAGCGCACAGGCACGCGAGCTCATAGACCTGGCTAAGGCAAAGGGGCTAATCCTCGCGCCGTTCCACAACCGGCGCTGGGATGGCGATTTTCTTACCGTCCGCAAACTTCTGGACCAGAACACTCTCGGCCGCCTCGTCTCGTTCGAGTCGCATTTCGACCGCTTCCGTCCCATCGTGCGGGAAGGCACGTGGAAGGAGGCCGCCAACGCCGCTAATGGTCTTCTCTTCGACCTCGGACCTCATCTTGTCGATCAGGCGGTTGCGCTCTTTGGCACACCTCAGACCGTGACCGCGTCCGTTCGTAAGGACCGCGACCATACCGGGATTGAAGACGCATTTGACCTGCGCCTGGACTATCCGCGCCTGACTGTCTGGTGCCGTTCCACCATGGTCGCTGCGGACCCTGCCCCGCGTTTCCTCCTCCACGGAACGCTGGGCAGCTTTCGCAAGGATGGTGTCGACCCGCAGGAACCTGCCATTGTCGCCGGAGCTAAAATTCCAGTCCTGGGGGAAGGCGATTGGCTGGCCGAAGACCGCGATCACTGGGGCTCGCTCACCCTGGCTCCCGATCCAGCCGAACCGACCCAGCTGACGCACACCACCGTTCCGACGGAACGCGGAGATTACCGGCTGTTCTATGCCAACGTGCGCGATGCACTGAATGCAACAGCAGAGCTGGCTGTTTCAGCAGAGGCGGGGCTGCTGGTGATTCAAATCCTCGAACTCGCCCGCGAAAGCTCGCGGCTCGGCAGATCAATGGCCGCGGAGCCGCTGAGTTCTTTCTAAGCACCGCAAACCGACTTCCGTCCCTAAGCTTTACTTAGGCGCAGACTGACCAGCAGGAGCCAAATGACTGAATTCAACCCGCTTCCAAAGGGCTTCCTCTGGGGCGCCGTGCGCGCCGGGATCAAAGCTAGCGGCAACCCTGATCTGGCCGTAGCCCACATCCCAGGTGAGGCGAACGCGGCCGCCATGTTTACGAAGAATCAGGTTGTCGCTGCTCCGGTGACCATCGGACGGCGCAATCTGGCCGCGGCAGCAGGTCGGGTCTCCGCCGTTCTGGTCAACGCCGGCAATGCGAACTGTGCCACCGGAGAACCCGGACTGGAGGCGTGCGTGGAGACCTGCCAGGCGGCCGCGCGGACCTTCCGCTGTGTTGCAGACGAAGTTTTCCCCTCTTCGACCGGAATCATCGGCGTTCCCTTGCCAGTGCGGAAGATTCTCGATGCCTTGCCTGCGGTCGCAGCAGGAATGGGTGCCACCAGCGCCCACGCGAAAGCGTTCACGACGGCCATCATGACGACCGACACCCGCAGCAAGTTGGCCCAGGCGACGGTCCAGACGGAACGCGGCACAATTCGAATCTTCGGAACCGCCAAAGGGGCCGGCATGATCCATCCGCAGCTTGGCGGGCCCCCGCATGCTACCATGCTGGCGTACCTGTTTACTGACGCCGAAGCCTCGCCGGCACAGCTCCAAACCCTGCTCGCGGCGGCGGTAGAGCCCAGCTTCAACTCCATCTCGATCGATGGCGACACCTCCACCAACGACACCGTGCTGCTGCTCGCAAGCGGTGCATCCGGCATTCCGCTCCACGGCTCCGTCACTGCTGAATTCCAGTCAGCCCTGACCAGCGTTTGCGCCAGCCTTGCCCACCAGATCGTCGACGACGGAGAAGGCGTCGGCCACGTCGTTCGCCTGGAGATCTCAGGCGCACGAAGCAGCGCGGAGGCGCGTCAGGTTGCGCGCGCCATCGCGCATAGCCCGCTGAACAAAACTGCTTGGTCTTCAGCCGATCCCAACTGGGGCCGCTTGCTGGCTGCGGCGGGAAACGCGGGCGTCGCGTTCGATCCGACTCGCCTGACCATCCGGATTGGGGATCAGCTTGTCTTTGAGCACGGCCTGCGCGCCCACGGATTCAATGAAGCCGTCGCTCACCACACCATGCAGCAACGCGAATACACCATTGCACTCGATCTCGGCGAAGGTGGCGCTGCCTGCTCCTTCCTCACCTGCGATCTGACCGAAGAGTACGTTCGCATCAACGCCGACTATTCCACCTAGCCGACGGCGTCCGTGACGTTTCCCGCAGCACGCTTTATTCTGGTAATCGATAGCTGCATAAGGTCTGCTGATGCGGACAGAAGGATCCAGCCCTGTGAATGAACTAATGAATGCGCCCGCAAGCTCCGCCGCCCTGCCCTCTGGCGATGCACAGCGCGAAGACTTTACCGCCGAAGTCGCCGAGTGGCTGGAAGCGTTTGACCAAGTGGTGGCGGCTGACCACGCTGCGGGTGGAGAGTTGCTCGGGGCGCTCCGGCAGCGTGCGGCAGAGACTGGCGTTTCGGTCGAGAGCGCCCTTACAACCCCGTACCGCAACACGATCGCCAAAGAAGACGAACTCGCCTACCCCGGCGACCGGCAACTGGAAGGCCGCATCGAAGCGTTGCTGCGCTGGAACGCCATGGCGATGGTGCACTCGCAGAATAAAAAAGACCCTGGAATTGGGGGCCACCTCGCGACGTATTCCTCGCTCGCCACCCTGCTCGAAGTTGGCTTCAATCACTTCTTCCGCGCCAACTATCCGGGGCAGAACGGCAGCACCGAACCCGGCGACTTCATCTACTTCCAGGGCCATTCCTCGCCGGGCGTCTACGCGCGCGCTTTTCTTGAGGACCGGTTTGACGAGTCGCGTCTGAAGAATTTCCGTCACGAACTGCGCGATCAACCTGGCCTCTCAAGCTATCCGCATCCGTGGCTGATGCCCGAGTTCTGGAACTTTCCGACGGTGTCAATGGGCATCGGCCCGCTGAATGCCATCTACCAGGCGCGCTTCATGCGCTACCTGGAAAATCGCAGCCTCATCACGAAGACGGAACGCAAGGTCTGGGCCTTTATCGGCGACGGTGAAACCGACGAGGTCGACACGCTGGGCGCAATCTCGCTCGGCGCCCGCGAGAAGCTCGATAACCTGATCTTCGTAGTCAACTGCAATCTGCAACGGCTGGACGGCCCTGTGCGCGGCAACAAGCGCATCATCGATGAGCTCGAAGGTGTGTTCCGCGGTGCCGGCTGGAACGTCATTAAGGTCATCTGGGGCTCTGACTGGGACGAGCTTTTCGCCAAAGACAAGTCTGGCCTGCTGTTGAAGCGCATGGAAGAATGCGTCGACGGCGACTTCCAGAACTTCAAGGCCAAGGACGGCGCTTACCTGCGCGAAAACTTCTTTGGCAAGTATCCAGAGCTGCTTGAGCTCGTGAAGGACATGAGCGACCACCAGTTGGGTATGCTGCATCGCGGCGGCCACGATCCGGTGAAGGTCTTCAACGCGTACAAGCGGGCCGTTGAGCACAAGGGCGGACCGACCGTCATTCTTGCCAAGACCGTTAAAGGCTACGGCCTGGGTACCGCCCAGGCACGCAATGCCACGCATAACGAAAAGAAGCTCGCCGACGACGGACTAGCCGCGTTTGTAAAGCGCTTCGACATTCCGATCCCCGAACAGGCCGCTAAAGACGGTGCTTTCTATCGCCCCGAGCAGACCGCGCCCGAAATCGTTTATCTCCAGTCTCGACGCAAAACTCTGGGCGGCTATCTTCCGCAGCGCGTTGTCCCCAGGCTGGCTGATCGCGCACCGGAGTTCAAGGCTCCCTCCATCGAATTCTTCAAGGAGTGGACCTCGGGCTCGAACAATCGGGCTGTTTCGACCACGATGGGTTTCATCAGCATCTTGCGTGCGTTGATGAAAGATCCTGCGGTGGGCAAATGGATCGTTCCCATCGTTCCCGACGAGGGCCGCACCTTCGGCCTCGAATCCGCCATTAAGCAGGTTGGCATCTACGCACCGGAAGGCCAGAAATACGTTCCGCACGATGCCGACATGCTGCTGAGCTATCGCGAAAATAAGGACGGCCAGATTCTCGAGGAAGGCATCACCGAAGCCGGTTCGATGGCCTCCTTCAGCGCGGCCGGAACAGCCTATTCGAACTATGGCGTACCGTCGATTCCCTTCTACATGTATTACTCGATGTTCGGCTTCCAGCGGATCGGCGACATGGTCTGGGCGTTCGCGGACGCACAGGGCAAAGGCTTCCTGATGGGCGGCACGGCCGGCCGAACCACGATGCTGGGCGAAGGTCTGCAGCACCAGGACGGTCACTCGCTCGTGCTCTCAAGCACTGTACCTACCTGTCTTTCCTATGACTCGGCCTACGTGTACGAGCTTGCGGTCATCATTCAGGACGGCATTCGCAGGATGTATGAGAACGGCGAAAATGTCTTCTTCTACCTGACCATGTACAACGAGGATTACGCGATGCCGCCGATGCCGGAGGGCGCGGCCGAAGGCATTCGCAAAGGCCTCTACAAGCTGAAGCCCGCTGCTGCCGGAAAGGCGGCGGTGCAACTCTTCGGCTCCGGCCCCATCCTCAACGAGGTTCTGCGCGCGCAGACCATTCTTGCCGACAAGTACAAGATTGCGTCCGATGTCTGGAGCGCAACCAGCTACACAGAACTTCGCCGCGACGCACTCGCTATCGAACGCTGGAACCGGCTGCATCCTGCCGAGCCCGCGAAGAAGAGCTATCTTGCATCGCTGCTTGATGGCACCACGGGACCGATCATCGCGGCCAGTGATTACATGAAGAGCGTTCCCGACGGTTTGGCGCCATGGATTGGGACGCGCCTGGTCTCGCTTGGCACAGACGGCTTTGGACGTTCCGACAACCGCGAGCATCTGCGCCGCCACTTCGAAGTCTCTGCCGAGGCCATCGTGGGGGCAACGCTTTCCCGCTTGGCGCGCGACGGCAGCTTCAAGCCAAAGGACGCGCAGAAAGCAATGAAAGATCTCGGGCTCGACATTGACGGTGCGGACCCGGCGCGGATTTAACCCTTGCCTGGCAGACACGTTCCGCAATTCAAATACTTCGTTATTCGATTTAGCATGGTCTAAATGGCCATGGGTTCGAAAGCGTTCGAAAATCCGCTGATCAGCCACGCCCGCATGCGCGCCATGTACCGTGCCATGGTGGAGGTGCGGGCGCTAGCGCCTCAGCTTGGACCCACCCGCCGTCTTCCGCGCAACCTTGAGGCATGCTGGGTTGGCACAGCGATCGGGCTTGAGCCCACGGATCTCACAAGCGACCAACGCGGCACCGCAGCTGTCCAGTACATTCGCGCCGCCGGTCAGCGCACTCTGGACAAAGGTCCGGCAGCCTCTGCGCTCAAAGCCTTGGGGGACCGTCCACTCGCGGTTGCTGAATCGGCGAGCGAACGCCTGTTGTGTGCCATCGGCGCTGCCCTCGCTTTGCGGACGTTCGGCAAGGGCGCGGGCATGGCCTACGTTGCACGCGACGATCTCAAGCGGGCCGAGTGGCTTCGCATCCTTGCGATTGCCACCCGCGGCGATTGCAACGGAACGCTTCCCCTGGTGTTGGTCGTCACTCCGGGGCGCACCGCTCCCGGTTTTGATCTGAGTTCGCTTGCAGTCATGGCAGGTAAATCGCTGGGCCGCCGCCTGCCCGTGCTTCCGGTCGATGCGTCCGACGCGGTGGCGCTTTATCGCGCCGCGCAGGAATCGCTTGGGCGCGCCCGTACAACTGGCGGCGCCGTGGTCCTCGAGTGTGTCCGAACCGGATCAGACCCCATTCGGCTTCTCGGGGAACAACTCGTCGCAAAGCGCATCTGCACGCCCGCCTGGTGCGCGCGCGTCAGCCAGAGCTTACGTCCATCGTAAGGTGCCTGAGGGCTGCGCGCGAATCACATCTAGCGTGAGGTTTACACTGGAGTTGGTTGCGCACAGGCCTCCTGTGTCCCCATTCAACGAATCTCCCTGAGGTCTCAGTGCAAACAAGATTGCTGCTGTCATTGGCGAGTGTTGCCCTCTTCTCCGCGACTAGCGGAAACGGCCAAACGCCGGGTTCCCTGCCCTCCTCACCTGCTCCGGCCGCTCAGTCTGCCCCTGCGAGTCAGCCGTCTGCAAGCGATGAGGCCGCGCCGTCGCGACAGGCCACGCCCGCAGACTCTGGAAGCGTTCCCGCTTCGCCATCAGAGCCGCAGACAGCTCCCTCACAGCCGCCTTACGGCGACCCACCAGCCGAAGTTCAGGCCGTCCCCGCAGCTACGCCCGCGCCGCCTCCTGTCGTTGCTCCGCAACCAACGTCGCCAGATCACCCGTATGCTGCGATGCCAGCTTACGATCCTAATGGCGCAACAGTCCAGAATCACAAGTACATTCCGTACGGCACGCCTGACGAAGATCTCAAGCCTAACCATTACGGCTCCGTTTACATCCCTGTTGACAGCTGGATCTACCCGGAGATGACGCGGCTCTATTCGCTCGGCTACGTAGACACCATGTTTCTTAGCATGCGCCCGTGGACGCGCCAGAGCGTGCTGCACATGCTGGCCGAATCAGCCGACGACATCCGAAACGGAAGTAGCGACCAAGCACGCGACATTTATTTTGCTGTAATGCACGAACTGAACGATGACGTGACCGACGGCATTCAAGACCGCGGCCTGGTCTACGGGGTACAAAGCGTCTACACACGTGCCATGGGCATCACCAGCACGCCGCTGCGCGATAGCTACCATCTTGGTCAGACAATTGTTAATGATTATGGGCGGCCCTATCAGGGCGGCTTCAATAACATCACAGGAGCTTCCGGTCTGGCCGAATACGGCCGCTTCTCGTTGTATGTGCGGGGCGAGTATCAGCACTCGCCTGCAGCTACGGGCTATTCGCAGGCCCTTACCTCAGAGCTCAGTCTTATTGATGAAGTGCCTCCGACCAGGTTCAACCTGCACCAGGCTACGATCCCGACCGGGCCCATTGCGGCGCAGAATCCGTTCCGCCTGATTGAAGCCAACCTCTCCTATCATCTACTCGGCAACGAGATCTCGCTCGGCAAGTCGGATGCATGGCTTGGACCCGCGCAGGGTGGTGCCCTGGCCTGGAGCAACAACGCAGAAGATATTTATTCGTTCCGCATCAATCGCGTCGAACCGCTGCAAATTCCTCTGCTTTCACGGCTCGTCGGGCCCATGCGTTACGACTTCTTCTACGGAAGCCTGAAGGGTCACACCTTCCCCAACAATCCCTACACGCACTCTCTCATGTTCTCTTTCCGGCCAACAAAGAACTTCGAGTTCGCATTCCAGCGGACGGTCATCTTCGGCGGCGCAGGCCATGAACCAGTCACAGTTCACAACTTTTTGCGAAGCTTTTTCAGCCTCAGCGACACCACTGAAAACGAAAAGAACTCTGCGGCCGATCCCGGCGCGCGTTACAGCGACTTCAGCGCCTCCTATCGCCTGCCTTATCTACGCCATTACGTCACGTTTTACGTCGATTCCATCGCCCACGATGACGTGACGCCGATCAGCGCTCCACGGCGCGCCGCTTACCGGACGGGACTTTATGTCTCGCAATTCCCCTTCGCACGCAAGCTGGACTTTCGCGTCGAAGCCGTCAGCACGGACCCCGGCGTGACCCGAAGCAACAATGGATCGTTCAACTACTACGAGATTATTCAACGCCAGGGCTACACCAACAAAGGCTTCATCATGGGCGATTGGATCGGACGCGAAGCCAAGGGCGGGCAGGCCTGGATCACCTATCACCTCTCCGGCAAGGAATGGGTTCAGCTTGAATACTTAAACAAGAAAAACGCCAAAGATTTCGCTGGTGGTACTACGCAGAATTCCTTCACCGCAAGCGTCGTAAAACGGTTCAGCCACGACAATGTGGAGTTGAATGCGTGGTTCCAGTACGAACGCTGGAAGGCTCCCATTTACCTGGCCGGCCCACACAGTGATACGACCACAGCCGTGCAACTTACCTTCTTTCCCAAGCTCAAGAGTCGCGCATCGAATTAGAACGGGACTTCATTGGGTGAAATGTGTGCGGCGGATCGTGCGTTGGCCCGCTCCAACGCTTGCGTTCTTTGGCTGTGTGCGTTTACCGTAGGAGTAGTCCGCCTATCGCACGTGCCCACTTCGGGACGTTCCGACGACGGACGAAGGAAATTCGATGCCGCTTCTGCGCTCCACGTCAGCTGTCGCCGCACGCACCCCCGAATCCCCTGTTGAAGCCGAAGCTGCTTCTAAGTCCGCCACGCAGCCCGCTGCCGCCGCACGCGTGACCCCGGCTTCCACACTCGACGTCTACCAAGGTGATCCCAACTTCATGACGTCGCTGGCGCGCGGTCTCATCGTGATCCAGGCCTTCACCCAGCAGACGCCGCAGATGACCATCTCGCAGCTCTCGGTTAAGACCGGCCTGTCGCGTGCTGCCGTTCGCCGATGCCTGTATACGTTGTCCAAGCTGGGCTTTGCCGGAGCGGAAGACGGCCAGCGTTACGCTCTGCGTCCACGTATGCTGAGCCTTTCGCACACGTACACCACATCTTCAACTCTGACGACAGCATCGCAGCCAATTCTGGAACGCATGTCGCTGGCCTTCCGCGAGTCGTTCTCGGTCGCTACGCTCGATGGCGACGAGATCGTCTATGTGGCGCGTACCCAGGTGCCATCGAGAGTGATGGCAGTCGATCTCCACATCGGTTCGCGGCTGCCTGCATACTGTACTTCGATGGGTCGTGTGCTGCTCGCCTATTTGCCCCCGGATCAGTTGGAAAATTACCTGGCGCGCGCGGAGCTTACGCCGCACACAACGCGGACCATTACCTCCGTCGAGAAACTGCGCGCCTCGCTGCGCAATGTTCGGCGGCTCGGGTATGCGTTGGTTGACCAGGAGTTGGAGGTGGGTTTGCGTTCGCTAGCCGTGCCGGTCTATGCGCCCAACGGACGCGTGGTGGCGACTGTAAATCTTTCTGGCAACGCGCCGCGCATGCCCGTGTTCGACATGCAAACGAAGTTTTTGACGCCGCTGCGCAATGCCGCCGCCGAACTCAGTTCCTTCCTGCGCTGATTCAGCGCGGCGACCACTTTCAGATCTCAGGTGTCCAGCAGCGAACAAATGTGCCACCGGCTTGGCTTGAGATAGTGACCGATCCTACGGGTACAACGGCCGCTTCACCAGCGTTAAACCGCAGTGAGTCTGCTGCCGCCTGGCCGCGCAGACCAACTACGCAGCCGACGCCGGGCATCGGCATCTCGAATGCCGTTCCTGGTGTGACGGTGAACTCATCCACGACGAAGTATTTTGTCTCAATCAGACGCGTAAACTGACCGTTGTTCATGGTGCGGGGCTTGATCTTGCCTGCCGCCGTCCTGGACTTCACGACCGCCAGGCCTTCGCGCAGATGCAGTTCGCGCGGCCGTCCGTAATCAAACAGACGGTACGTCACATCACAGGTCTGCTGAACCTCCAGCAGCGTCACACCCGGCCCGATCGCGTGGACAGTTCCCGCATCCACGAAGATCATGTCACCGGTTTGGACCGGGATCATTTCCAGCATCTGCTCCATCGATCTGTCGGCTGCGCCGCGCTCTAGATCTTCCACACCGATGCCAGGCTTCAGGCCACAGGCCACAGTCGCTCCCGCGTCGGCGTCCAGCGCATACCAGCATTCCGTTTTGCCCCGCTTTTGCCCTTTGGCCTGCGCCTCCGCATCATCCGGATGCACCTGGACCGATAACTTGTCCTCTGGAAACAGCAGCTTGACCAGCAAGGGGAACTCGCCATCTCCCAGTGAACCGGTACACTGTTGGGCCAGGTCGCCCAGCGTGCGCCCGGCATGTTCGCCATCCAGGATGATGCACTCTGGTCCGGTCAGCCAGGCCTCTCCCACCCTGGCCGACGTTCCTGTTTCCTCGAACCATGGCTTCAGGTTCGTTCGCCCCCAGATGCGCTCGGCAAACACGGGCTTCAGGCGAAAGGGAGTCAGCTTGTAGGCGTTAGTCATCGTCGTCATTGCTATAACCTTCTTTCGTTTCTCAGTCAGCATACTTGGAGGCGGGATGGAAACCCATCGCCTCTTGCCTGCGCGTTGGCTGAATTCCGGGTAACCGCAGCGCCAGAGCCTATCAGCCACAGGATCAGCGCCGTTCGTCCGATGTGAGTTTGCATGGGCGTTAACCCTAACAAAACTTTGCGAATCCATGGTGACACGGCCGCTTACAAAAGTCTTACAACGCCTTCCCATCCATCCTGCTAGCGTTGAACGTAGGAAGAAGTGAGGACCCGAATCACCATGACCCCAGCAACTCTCTCCCCGGAAACCGAGATCAAGGCTCCAGAAGCAACAAAGGGCTACGCAGAGTTTCAGCAGGACGCTGTCGAGACCGCCGAGATCATCGAATCGCGTCAGCAGAACGAGATTCAGAGCATGTCGAATGCGGCTCCACGCCAGACGGCCGATGCGGTCCGCACCCAGGTGCGGCAGGACCTGCGCATGGGGCGTGAGCACCAGCAGGGACGCATCAACTGGATCACCACTATCGTCATGGGCCTCTTCCATGTGCTTGCGATCGTGGCCCTTTTCTTCTGGTCGTGGCAGAACGTGATTGCCTTCTTCGTCATGTATTTCTTCGCCATCAATCTCGGGATTGGCGTTGCCTACCATCGCCTGCTGACGCATCGCGGTTTCCGTACGCCCAAGTGGATTGAGTATTTTGTCACGGCCTGCGGCACCATGGCGCTCGAAGGCGGACCGATTTTCTGGGTGGCTACACACCGCGTTCACCATCAGAACTCCGACCAGGAAGGCGACCCGCACACCCCTGTCGACGGAACCTTCTGGTCACACGCCGGCTGGATCCTTTCAGGCCGCGCCATGCACTCGGAAACCGCTCTGCTGGGCCGCTACGCTCCAGACCTGACACGCGACAAGAATCACGTGTGGCTGTCAAAGTACCACTGGTTGCCGCTGACGCTTGCCGGTTTTGCGCAGATCGCAGTTGGCGCCGCGCTCGCCAAGCCAGGCCATGCTCTGGTTGGTGGTCTGACAATGATGCTTTGGGGAACTTTCTTGCGCGTGGTCGTTGGCTTGCACGCCACCTGGTTTGTCAATTCGGCAACCCACCTGTACGGAAAGCGCCGCTTTGAAACCCGCGACGACTCGCGCAATAACTGGTGGGTTGCAATTCTCACCGGCGGAGAAGGCTGGCACAACAACCATCACGCCCACCCGGTCAGCGCGCGCCACGGCTTGGCCTGGTATGAGTTCGACATCAACTACTACTGCATCTGGCTGCTCGAAAAAGCTGGTCTGGCCCACAAAGTACAGATCGCCAAATATGATCCGCAGAATCCTAAACCGGCCGGCAGCAATTAGTCGTGGCGGTCATGGTCTCTGGATGTACGAATAAGAAGCGGGGAGCTGGCGCAATACGCGCCACTCTCCGCTTTCTGCGTTGCGCCGGTATACCCTAGCTCTGGTACACGCTGAGAACCTTCCAGCATTGCCTCTATGAACTTCACACGCCGACGCGGAGCTATCGCCACCTTCATCACGCTCGGCGTGCTGCTTGCCGGCGTCGCCATCGCGCTGAGTTTTGGCTGGATCGTGCTCAACCGGCAGAACGTTATCTACCTGGTGCTCGGCATCGTTTTCTTCGCCGTCCTAGTTGCCGGCGTGGTCCTCAACACGATTTTTCTAGTGCGTGAGGTTCGCCGCAACGAGCGTCAGGACTCCTTCCTGAATGCCGTCACCCACGAACTGAAAACGCCGATAGCTAGCATTCATCTCTATTTGGAGACGCTCGAACGCCGCAACCTCGACGAAGCTCAGCGCAAGAAGTTTTACGCCATCATGCACGCCGATGCTGACCGTCTGCTGGCTACGGTCCAGCAGGTTCTGAAAGCAGGAGAACTAGGCCAACGCCACCGGCAGCAACTCCGCACTATTCTTGACCTCGAACCGCTGGTAGCGGAGATCATCACCGTTACCCGCGATCGCCACGGCATTGGCACCGAATCCATACGGTTGGAACCAGTCTCTGGACAGGTCAGCCTGCGCGTTTTGGGAATCGCCGAAGACCTGCGTACGGCAATTCAGAACATTCTCGATAACGCGATCAAGTACTCGCCTAGTCGCATCGAAATTGTCTGCACGCTGGCAATCGTCAACTATAACTTCGTCGCTCTTTCGATCAAAGACACGGGCATCGGCATCCCGGAGATGGAATTGAAACGCATTTTCAAACGTTTCTACCGAATTCCGGGCCGCTACGCCGTCAAGATTAAAGGTACGGGTCTTGGTCTCTTTCTCGTTCGGAGCATCGTCCGTCAGCACGGAGGCTCAGTGTCTGCGGCCAGCGGCGGTGCGAACCAGGGTACGACGTTGACCCTGACGCTGCCTTTGGCTCACGACCTCGAGGTAAGCACCTCATGACGACACGGCCTTCCACGTCGCCCCTTATCGTCGTCGTTGAAGATGAGGAGCATCTTGCCCAGGGACTGATCTTCAACCTGGAGGCGGAGGGCTATCGCACCCGCCATTTCGGCGATGGCGCCGAAGCGCTCGCCTGGCTGCTGGACACTACGGACGATCTTGGCGCGATCGTGCTCGACGTTATGCTGCCCGGAGCCGACGGCTTCCACATTGTGCGCACCCTGCGCGAACGCGAGCTTTACTTCCCTGTTCTGATGCTGACCGCGCGTTCCAACACCCAGGACATTCTGGAAGGTTTGAATGCCGGGGCTGACGACTACCTTCCCAAACCATTCGATCTGGAAGTGCTGCTTACCCGGGTCAAGACGCTGCTGCGGCGGGCCAGGTGGCTGCGTCCTACTTCGTCTACAGTGCCTCAGCCTGGTCTGTCCGCGGATAGCTATCAGTTCGATTCCTGTGAGATCCGGTTTGACAGGCTCGAGCTCACGGCTGCCGGACGCACCACACATCTCACCCTGATGGAAGCGGACCTGCTTCGTTTCTTTACAGAGCGGGCAGGCCAGATCGTCTCCCGCAAAGACATTCTGGAACAGGTGTGGCACGTGCACGAGGATACCGACACCCGTGCTATCGACAATTTTATCGTTCGCCTGCGCCGTTATATCGAGGACGACCCGTCTGAACCGCGTTACCTGGTGACGGTGCGCGGTGTGGGCTATCGTTTTCTGCCGAACTCTTAGAACCTGTTTAAATACTATCCCGCCGGAGGTGCGCCCTAACGCCGGGCGTGCGCCACTTCGTGGGGTATTCGGCTTCGCGTGGTGCTCCCGATGGTCGCAAACCCAATTTTGCGCCAACCAAAGGTTGGATGTACTACGTTTTTCCCGCCAGGACTAGGGATACGCGTCACGAAGTGACCGCACCACGCGTAGTGGGCCCGTCCGGCAGGACATCCTCGGAGCTTTTAAACAGGTTCTTAGAAATTGAATCCTCCGGCCCACAGAGTGTGGAAAAACATCCTCCAAAGGGAGTAGAGTTTCTTCCCGGGAGGAAACGTTGATGAGCCGGAGCGACCTTCGCATTCTTCTCACCTTGCTGATGTATGTCGGCGTACTCCTGTTTCTCTACCCATACGTTTGGGGCACGTTGTCGAGCGGCATGCTGCTTCTGGTGGGAGGCGCTGCTCTGACCGTCACGTGCGGCCTGCTGCGAGCTTTTTGTCTGGACGGCGACTGTTCCGACAAAGTTCCCACACGTCCCGGACCGTAGTCGAAGCGGGGCTGCCCAGGCGCATCAAGCTACACTTCAAGCAGACAGTTTGTCTGGCCGATGCGCATCCTCACCCGCTACATTCTCCGTGAAGTCCTCTCGCATGCGCTGCTCGGCGGTGTTCTGTTCACCTTCGTGCTGTTCACCTCGCGCCTGGGCAAAATTCTAGAGATTGTCGTGCGCAACTCGGCCTCGCTCGCGCAGGTGGGCTCGCTGATCGCCGCTTTCCTACCCGAAACCCTGATCGTGACGATCCCTATGGCCGTCCTGGTCGGGATTCTGCTGGGCCTGTCCCGGCTGGCAGCGGATTCCGAGATTACCGCTATGCGCGCAACGGGTATGGGCGCTTACGATTTCGTTCGCGTTGTCTCACTGGTTTCACTCGGAGCGCTGATCTTCGGTCTGTTCAACTCGCTCTATCTTGCGCCGCGTTCCGCCGCCGAACTGCTGCGGCTCGAAGGCTCCCTTAAGTACGCGCAGGCATCTTTCGAGATTCAACCGCGCGTCTTCGATGAAGACTTCCGCAACCTGGTTCTCTATGTGCAGGACGTTCTGCCAGGTTCAGGCGCGGCGCTCTGGCGCCATGTTTTCCTGGCGGACGTAACTGATCCGGCCACGCCGCGCATTACAACGGCTGACCAGGCGCTGGTCACATCGAGCGGTCCGGGCGATCTGCATCTGACGCTCGAAAACGGAGGCCAGCACCAGATCTCCTCCACCAATCCCGATCAGTACAACATCTCCACCTTCGGGACCACCGATCTGCCCCTGCAAACCGGGTCCATGGAGGATGCGCACCTTTCGCGCTCCGACACACCGATGCTGGCGTTGCCGCTGGGCGAATTGATTTCACGAGCTGGACTTAGACGGGAACCGCGTAGCACAGCAGCCGAACGCCGCGTCACGCTGCGCTACCGGATCGAGTTGAACAAGCGCTTTAGCTATCCCTTTGCCTGCCTGGTGCTGATGCTGGTCGGTGTGCCGCTGGGGCTCTCGTCCAAACGCGGAGGCAAGTCCACAGGATTCGTCCTGACGATTCTTCTGGTCTTCCTGTACTACTTTCTATCTTCGGTCGGCGTAGCGTTCGCCACCCAGGGCAAGCTGTCCCCCTTCCTCGGAGTTTGGGCGGCCAACCTGCTGTTTGCCGGAGCGGGCCTTCTGCTGCTGCAACAGATGTCGCGCGGAGGCGTAGCCCTCTCGGTTTTCTCGACCGCCGGCGCGGCCCTTGCCAATGGATTGCAAAGGTTGCGCCCTAGTGGAACACCACGTGAACAGCCAATCCTGAGCCAGCAGTTCACGCAACGTTTGCGCTCTCTGCTCCATATCCGTTTCCCGCTAATTCTTGACGACTACATTACCCGGGCATTCGCGTCGTCGTTCGCGCTCATTCTTGCCACCTTCTCCGCGCTCTTCGTCGTATTCACTTTTTTTGAACTAATCGGCGATATCATTCGCAACCGCACGCCGCTCGTAACGGTGGGCGACTACCTCATCAACCTGATTCCTTACATCCTCTATAACGTCACGCCGTTGTGCGTTCTGGTGGCCGTGCTGGTCACCTTTGGTGCACTGGCACGCTCGTCGGAGTTCACGGCCATGAAGGCCGCGGGCATCTCACTCTACCGCATTGTCACGCCCGTCCTGGTGCTCGCAGCGATCATCGCAGCCGCACTATTCGTCTTCGATGAAACATACTTACCCGCCGCTAACCGTCGACAGGAAGCTCTTCGCGCCGAAATCAAGGGACGCCCCGCGCAGACCTTCCTGCGTCCGGATCGCCAGTGGATCTCCGGCCAGACCTTCGCCCAGCAGACCAGCGCACAGCCTTCTCCGCATCGCCATCCCTGGCAGCGCGGCGCTGATCCTTCAGATGTACCGCAAGCTGATCAGGAATCTGGCCTGCCGAGCTTTTCCCGAATGGCGTCTGAACCTGCGCGCATTTTCTACTACCAGTTTTTTGACGCAGACCGGAACGTCTTTCGAAGCCTGACGGTTTTTGAGTTCAATCCGGCCACCTACACGCTTACGCGCCGGATCTTTGCCCAGACGGTGCAGTGGAACCCCAACGCACGGCAGTGGGATTTCGACAATGGATGGGTGCGCAGCTTCTCCGGTGAAACGGTCTCCGGCTACACCACCTTTGCCCGTCAAAGTTTTCCCGAGATTCACGAGCTACCGGACTACTTCAAAAAAGAAGACCGTCCCTCGCAGGAGATGACCTTCGGGGAACTGTCGCGTTATATCTCTGACCTGCGCCAATCGGGATTCGACACCAAGCGCTTGACGGTGCAGTTGAATCGCAAGCTGGCGTACCCGCTGATCACGCTTGTAATGGCAATCCTGGCCGTGCCCTTTGCGCTGGTCTCCGGCAAGCGCAGCGGAGTGACAGGCTTTGCTATCGCGATCCTGCTCGCCGTCCTGTACCTGGGAGTCAATTCGCTTTTTGAGGCGATGGGTGACGTGAATACTCTGCCCGCAGCCTTGGCAGCCTGGGCACCCGACGCGCTGTTCGCTCTGGCGGGTGCGTGGATGCTGCTGCGGACTCCAACCTGAGCTCACTGCGGACTTGCGCCCATCCACGCTTCTCCTCGTCCTGCCGCCTTGCAGTGGCTTGGACCATGTACGATAAATGAACCATGAAGCCAACTCTGCGAGTTTCGTTGACCTCTGTCGCTGCCCTGCTGCTTTCGCCCATACTGCTCAATGCGGGCTCCGCAACTGCCCAGACGAAGTCCGGAGCACATCACCCGGTGCACCATGCGTCGGCGGCAGCACGCGCCAAGCCCAAGGCACCGGCCTGTCCTGGCGATCCCCTGCCGACGATGTCTGCGACGATCCCCGTCGTAGCGGGCTGTCCCGCCACACTCTATTCCCTGCGGTATATCGACACGCTTCCAGGAACGGGGGAATCGGCGGCAGCGCGCAAATTTCTGACTGTCAACTACACCGGCTACCTGGCCGACGGCACCGTCTTTGACACCTCTCTAGGTAAGCACCCAATCACCTTTCCCTATGGCGCGCACCAGGTGATTACCGGCTGGGATACGGGCTTTGAAGGCATGAACGTCGGCGGCAAGCGTCGCCTGTATATTCCTTATCAACTTGCCTATGGAGCTGCGGGCCGTGCGCCGGTCATCCCCGCTAAAGCTGAGTTGATCTTTGACGTGGAGCTGCTCGCCGTCTCCGATACTCCACCTACGCCGGCGCCGGCGATGGATGGACCGCATCCCGCCACTTCGCAGAAGCCAGTGACCCCTGCGGACAGCACAGCGCAGCCGGCCAAAAAGCCCGCAGCTGCTGCACCTGAGAGCGATATGCATGTTTCAACTCCGCCGAAGCGTTAGCGGGGAGCGCAACATCCAACTGTCATGTTCGAACGCATTCAACCGCTAAAGCCCTACCTGAGGCGCTATTGGAAACACCTTGCCTGGGGTGGGGTTGCGGTGGTGCTCTACAACACCATCAAGGTGTTGCTGCCCATCGTAGTCGGCCATGCGATCGACGACATGCGCGCTGGAGTTACCCAGCATAAGATTGTGTTCCACGCCCTCCGCCTGATGCTGGTTGCAACGTTCTCGGCAATCTTCCTCTTCCTCACCCGCCAGATCATCATCGGTGCTTCACGCGAGATCGAGTACGACATCCGCAACGATCTCTTTGCGAACCTGGAACGGCAATCGGCCGCCTACTACCAGACCCACCGCACCGGCGACATCATGGCCCGCACAACCAACGACTTGGCGGCCGTCCGCCAGTTGCTTGGCCCGGCCATCATGTACTCGGCCAACACGCTCGTCTTCACGGCCGCTGCGCTGCCGTTCATGATCCGCATCAGCCCGCGCCTGACCTTCTTCGCCGTGGTTCCGCTGCCCATTGCAAGCATTCTGATCCAGTCCTTCGGAAGCCGCATTCACAAACGCTTCGAACGCATTCAGGCCATGTTCTCTGACATCTCGGCCAAGGCGCAGGAGAACTTTTCCGGAGCACGCCTCATCCGCGCCTTCGCTCAGGAAGAAGCGGAAATCAAGTCGTTCGAGTCGGCCAACCAGGAGTACATCGGACGCTCGCTCCATCTGGTGCGGTTGATGGCGATGCTCTGGCCATCGCTCGAATTTGTCCTGGGCCTTTCCATGGTGATCACCCTCTGGGTAGGCGGACACGAGGTCATCGCCCACCGTATCTCGGTCGGTCAATTTGCCGAGTTCATGGTCTACATGGTGCAACTCACCTGGCCCATGATCGCCATCGGCTGGGTCGTCAATTTGTTCCAGCGCGGAACCGCAAGCGTGATTCGCATAGACGAACTGCTCAAGCAGCAGCCGTCGATTGTCGATGAATCTTTTGCTGCTTTGGATCCCCCGCTCAACATCAGCGGCGAAGTCAGTTTCCGCAATCTGAATTTTGCGTACAACGACTCCGCCACCGTCCTCAAAAACATCAGCCTGGAGATTCCTGCGGGCTCATCGCTCGCGATCGTCGGGCCCACCGGATCGGGTAAATCCACGCTGGTGTCCCTGATCGCGCGACTCTACGATGCCCCAGTGGGATCGGTGCTGATTGACGGCAAACCGATTCGCGAAGTTCCGCTTCAGGGTCTACGAAGTCAGATCGGCTTCGTCCCGCAGGAAACATTTCTTTTCTCCGACACCATCGCCCACAACGTCAGCTTTGGCGCACCCGGCGCGACCGCGCAGGAGATCGAAGACGCCGCTTCGATCGCCCACATTCGCACCGAGATCCTGGAGTTCCCGCGCGGCTTCGAAACGTTGGTGGGTGAACGCGGCGTCACGCTTTCGGGTGGACAGAAGCAGCGCACCGCCATCGCCCGCGCCGTGCTGCGCAATCCGCGCCTTCTTATTCTCGACGATGCACTCGCCTCAGTCGACACCTACACGGAAGAGCAAATCCTCAGGGGTTTGCGCGAGGTCATGCAGGGGCGCACCACAATTTTCATCAGCCATCGCATTTCGACCGCCCGCAACGCGGACCGCATTGCCGTGCTGATCGATGGTCGCATCGCCGAACTGGGCACCCACGAAGAGTTGATTGCGAAGAACGGCTACTACACACGGCTCGATGAGAAACAGCGGCTTGAGGAAGAGCTGGCCGTAGCGCAATAAGCGCGCGGGGCACGGAGTTATAGTTCCTTGGAGGAAGCCTGGTGAGTGGGTTATCGGGCCAGATCACGCGGTGACCTGGCCCGATTTTGTTGACGAGAGGGTGTGCCCCATTCATCGCGCCTTTGTCTCATGCGATGAGTGGGTGGACGCGGCACGATCTCTTTTGGCGGAGGTCCACTCGGACTCGATCTCGACGGTTCAGGGGAGACCGGTGGGGTAGTGGGTGTAGCTGCTCCAGGGGTACTCTGCCGGGTGCTGGACCAGGCCTCGCTTGACCGGGTTGCGGTGGATGTATTGGACTATTGGACTACTTCGGAACGGGCCGACTCGCCACAGATGTTGCGGTCGGAGTAGCGGGTTTTCGAGAACTGATCGCGGCTGCCCTTGAGCTGGCGGAGGCAGACTGCTTGAACGACTTGAGGAATTGGGAGAGCAGAATGGCCGGGGGCTCGTTGATGAGGAGATGGACGTGTTCGGGCATGAAGACGTAGGCGTAGATGCGGGCCTGGTGACGGGCGCGAGTCGGTTCGAGGGTGGATTTGGGCTCGGGTTGTTGGAGGTAGGGGAGACGATGGAAGCAGCTGAAGGTGATGAAGTGGAGCGCTTCGGCCTGCTGGAACCTCTTTAGGCCGAATGGCATGGGTCTGATCTTAGCTTCAGTTGAGGGTGGGACGGATGGTTTTGGCTTGAACCCACTCATCGCAGTAAGGCTGCAATGAATGGGGCACGGATGTGTGGCTCGTCGGAGGAAGGACGGGTGAGTGGGCCACCTGCCTATGAGAGACGTTTTCCGGGCAAGCTCAAGGGTGGGGTACCCGGCCGGAAAAGTACGGGATTAATTCATCCCGTAAATGTTACTGTTTGGGAGCCGGATAGGTGGTTCCTGCAACGACCTCATCAATGGCAACCTGATTCCAGTCAAAGGACGGCTCGTCTCGTACCTTCCTGCCGAAATATTCGCTACCGCAGTAGAGCCCTTTTATGGGTTGGAATCGCACAGACTTCTCGGTAAAAGCGGAGAAGCGACCGACGATAGGACCCGACATCCCGGCTTCAATACATTCGAACCCAAGTGCGCTTGAGAACAGAACTCGCAACCCCATGTCGCTGAATTGAAAAAAGTTCCATGGTCGTTCGTGTGACCCGTAGGAGAAATGCGTTGCAACAAAAAGCATTCCGCCGACCTTAAGCATCTTTGAGATCTCCAACGCCACAAGCCAAGGCATTGCAAAGTGCTCAAAGCACGCGACGGTATAGATGATGTCGAATTTTTCGCCCTGCTTGAAGTAGGACGACAGATGATGGACGTCGCCTACGATGTCGACGTTTCGACCTGGATAGTAATCAAAGCCGACATACTCCGCATTTGCGAACTGCGTTCTTGCAGTTGACGGTCCTGTCACCTCTCTGCTTCCAATCTCCAAAACGCGCAGTCCACTGCTGCGGCGCACCTGATCGGTGTAGTCCTTCCATTTCTGGTGCACCTCAGACGTAGGAACATCCTCGGCAAGGAAGGCCTTATCGAATCGAGATTCAAGCCGAGCCAAGGTCATAAACGAAAAGCGGGCAATCTTCTTGAGTAATCTCTTCAATGTTATCTGCCTTTGAGGGGGAACACTGCTGCGTGTGCTCCTTGATTATAAGGTGTATGGCACGTACAGGAGTCCTAGTCCCTGCCGTCCTTTGCTGTAAGCATGTAGGGTAATATTCGGCTTTGGCTTCAGTCCTGCCTTATCGGAAACAAAACTACTCGATGATGACGGATTTTGCTAGGTTCTGGGTTGGTCTACGTCGCAGCCTCGGCGGACGGCTACGGTGACCTCCTGGATGTTCGAGAGGGTCTGTTTGTATTCAACGTGCGAGCGACTTGCGCTGGCGAGCCTCTGGCCTGGCGGCGCGGACGGCGATTTTCTTTAGGGATCTTAGGGCTTCGTTGACGGAGGCCGAGTCAGGGAAGGTGTCGAGGAGGTCGGGTTCGATTAGGACGATGTTTGTTCCCTGCTGCATGCGGTCGTAGTATTTGCCACGTACGGCCTTGCTGTAATCAAGGGGGCGAGGCGCGAGGTCGTCAACGGGTGTTTTCTTCATGATCTTGTCTCTCGGCTGCGCTGGCAGGACGTGCGCCGATGATTCGTATCTTGCCATCATGTTTAAGATGAGAGATGAATAGCAGCCTTCGTTTGATGATAGACCTACGGTGATGAAGCGAGACTCGTCTTCAGAATGGAGTTCGTCCACGAAGGTGGCGGATAGCGGGTCATTGAAGATTGTCATTGCCTCCTCAAACGAGACGCCGTGCTTGCGAAGGTTCGAGGAGGCCTTGTGGGGATCGGATTGGAATTGCAACGGCGGCATCGGCGACGGCTGCTCGGGGTTGAGTGCTTAGATTCTAGAAGCAGATTCCTCCGCTGCGCTGCGGAATGACAATGTCAAGGGCAAAGCTAAACGCAGATTCCCTTCGGGAATGACAACAAGGGAAGTGTTGACAACCATGAAAGGCAGAGAGGGTGGACGCTACTCGACGGTGACCGATTTGGCTAGGTTGCGGGGTTGGTCTACATCGCAGCCTCGGCGGACGGCTATGTGGTAAGCGAGGAGTTGGAGGGGGACTACTTCCAGGATGGGGAGCAATAGCTCGGGGGCTGGGGGGATGTGGATTACGTGTTCGACTAGCTGGGCGATGTGCTGGTCGCCTTCAATGGCGATGGCGATGACGCGGCCGGAACGGGCGGTGACCTCCTGGATGTTTGAGAGGGTCTTCTCGTATTTGAGGACGGAGGAGCTGTCGGCGGGGTCCTGGGTGGCGATTGCGACTACGGGAAGGGACTCGTCGATGAGGGCGTTGGGGCCGTGCTTCATCTCGCCGGCGGGGTAGCCTTCGGCATGGATGTAGCTGATCTCCTTGAGCTTGAGCGCGCCTTCGAGGGCGATGGGGTAGTGGATGCCGCGGCCGAGGAAGAGGAAGTCCTGGGCAGACGAAAATACTTTGGCTAGCTGGCAGCACTGAGCATCCACCGAACGCAAAAGCTCCTCTAGCTTTCCAGGGATGCGGGAAAGTTCGGTGACGAGGTGAAGGGACTCTTCTGGCGAGATCGTTCCGCGCTGCTGGGCGAGGTAGAGGGCGAAGAGGAAGAGCGCGGTGAGCTGGCCCGTAAAGGCCTTGGTGGAGGCGACGCCGATCTCGGGGCCGGCGTTGGTGGAGATGGTTCCGTGGGCGGCGCGGGTGATGGCGGCTCCGACGACGTTACAAACCGCCAGCGTCTTAGAACCTTTCCTGATGAGCTCCTGCTGGGCGGCGAGGGTGTCGGCGGTTTCGCCGGACTGGGTGATGAGGAGGCCGAGGTTGGAGGCGTCGGGGATGGGGTCGCGATAGCGGTACTCGCTGGCGTAGTCGACGTCGACGGGGAGGCGGGCGAGGCGCTCGATCATGAACTTTCCGGCGAGGCCGGAGTGCCAACTGGTTCCGCAGGCGGCGATGGTGATGCCAGAGGCGCGCTTGAACTCGTCAGCCGTGATCTGCATGTCGGGGAGGAAGACCTCGCCGGTATCGAGCGAGACGCGGCCGAGGGTCGTGTCGCGGACGGCGCGGGGCTGCTCATTGATCTCCTTGAGCATGAAGTGCTTGTAGCCGGCCTTTTCGGCCTGGATGGGATCCCAGGCAATGCGCTGGATTTTTAGCGGGACGGGTGCACCGGCGAAATCCGTCAAAGTAATTCCGGCGGGCGTTAGGGTGGCTACTTCGCCGTCCTGGAGGAAGTGGATGTTGCGGGTGTGGTGGAGGATGCCGGGGACGTCGGAGGCGAGGAAGTATTCTCCTTCGCCGATACCTAAAACAGCAGGTGGACCCATGCGCGCGGCGACCAGGGTGTCGGGGGCGTGGGCGGAGAGGACGCCGATGGCGAAGGCTCCGGTGAGGCGCTTGACGGCGCGGCGGACGGCTTCGTCGAGCGGGATGGCAAGCGCGCCGGGCGTGTTGGCGGAGTCGGCGAGGACGGCCTGACTCTCGTCCGCCTGGAGCGTGCGATCGGGGGTGTGCGGCTGGTGGGCCGCCATCTCCAGCTCATCCTGGATGATGTGGGCGATGATTTCGGTGTCGGTTTCGGACTGGAACTTGTGGCCTTTGGCGATGAGCGCCTGCTTGAGCTGCAGGTAGTTTTCGACGATGCCGTTGTGAACGACTACTAGCGTGCCGGTGCCGTCACGGTGTGGGTGGGCGTTCTCTTCGGTCGGGCGGCCGTGGGTGGCCCAGCGGGTGTGGCCGATGCCGAACGTGCCGTGGATGGGGCGTTCGGCGATGACAGCTTCGAGGTTCTTGAGCTTGCCGGGGGCTCGGCGGAGTTCGAGCGTGCCGGGTGCAGCGGGGTTGCCGCCGACGGCGATTCCGGCTGAGTCGTAGCCGCGGTACTCGAGGCGGCGCAGGCCTTCAATGATGACGGGGACGACGGGTTTGGGTCCGATGTAGCCAACGATTCCGCACATAGGAGGAGTTTACGTGAGCGGTGGGGGTCGACGGGATTGATAAAACAAACCAAAGGCATGCGCAAGTTCGCTGGTAGAAGCGCGCAATGTCCGCAATGTAGAGCGGGGGTTTACATTGCGAACTTTGCGTGCAGTACTTTACGTCCTCTGCGCACGTTTTGGTTTGGTCAGGGGGCGGAGCGTAGGCAGAGGATGGCGTTCAGTCCGCCGAAGGCCAGGGCGTTCGAGAGGGCGAGGATTGGGCCGGTAGGTGGCAGGGGGCGGGGCTGGTCGAGGATGACGTCGAGGATGAGGGTGGGGTCTGCGGTTTGCGTGTTGCAGGTGAGCGGCATACGGCGGTGGTGGAGGGCTAGGGCGGTGATGAGGGTTTCGATGGCGGAGGATGCGCCCAAAGAGTGGCCGTAAAAACCTTTGGTGGAGGAGACCGGGATGTGGGCGGCGCGTGGGCCGAAGACTGCGTGGATGGCGGCGGCTTCAGTTGCGTCGTTGGCCTGGGTTCCGGTGCCGTGGGCGTTGATGTAGGCGATCTCTTCCATCAGCGATTGCGCGGTGCCGGGCTGGTCTGCCCGCCGCAGCGTCTCCGCTGCGTCGCGCAGGCAGGCGCGGATGGCCTGCTCGGGCCCTTCGACCTTGGGCTGGGTGATGTGATGCGCGTCGGTGGACATGCCGAAGCCGAGGACTTCGGCGAAGATGGACGCGCCCCGTGCCTGGGCCTGAGCGAGGGTTTCGAGCGTGACCATGGCTGCGCCTTCGGCCAGAGACATGCCGTCGCGATCGGCGGAAAAGGGCCGGCACCGCGTGGGCGAGACGACCCGCATGGAATCCCACGCACGCAGAAAGGCGCGGGTGAGCGGAGCCTCGTGCGCGCCGGCGATGGCGGCGGAGACCATGCCGCTGCGGACCATATGGAAGGCAAGGCCGATGGCGTGCGCGCCGGAAGCGCAGGCGGTCGAAATGGTCAAGGCAGGCCCGGTGATGCCCTGGTCGATGGCGACCTGCGAGGTTCCATTTGAGGCCATGGAACGGGGGACGGTCAGCGGGTGAACGCGTGCGTCCTGGGTATAGACACGGGCAATTTCGGGCTCTTCGGCCTGACGCCCGTTGGTCGAACAGCCGAGCAGGATTGCAATTTTTTCCGCCGGATACTGCCCTGCCCATCCGGCCTGAGCGATAGCCTGACGGGCCGCCAGCAGACCAATTTGCGCGCTGCGTTCGGTGGAGGCGGACTGCGCGTGATTGAAGCCGCTGAGGTCAAGCGTGGCAATCTGGCCAGCGTTACGGAAGCGCAGGTTGGTGTGTTCGGGCCCGAGCGGTGAGATGGCGCTGGCGCCGCGCTCGAGCGACTGCCAGAGCGCCTGGGGTGAGTTCCCGCTGGGGGTGATGCAGCCGAGGCCGGTGATGACGACGCGGTTCATCGCGCACCCACGTGGTGGTGCAGAGCCGCAACGAGCAGCCAGAGAGCGCCCCCGGACAGGAATGCGAACCAGACGCGGAAAATAGTCACGGCGAAGCGGGGCGGGGCTTTTAGGCCGCGTGTCTTACCGACGAAGGCCAGCACAGATCCCGAGTAGATGGCCGCTGCACCGAAGAGCACGACCGCGCCCACTGTCATCAGGATCAGGTCATGATCGGGTTTCATGGCTGTGTCTGGATGTGGGTCTGGGTCTTCTCGGCCATCAGACGCTGAACTCCCGCGACCACGTCGCCTACGGTTCTGAGCTCGTTCAGCGAATCGTCCGGGATCTGGATGGCGTAGATCTCTTCGATTTCAAAGGTCAGATTAATCTTGTCCAGAGAATCGATTTGGAGCTCGTCGAAGGTGGAGGAGAGATGGACGACGGAGGGATCGAGGTTTTTGGAGCGTGCGATCAGGGCTGTAATTTGTTCGGGGAGGTCCAGGGTTGAGCGCGGGTTGGGGTCTGTCATGGTCGATCCGTCTATAGAGGCTCCCTGATTATGGCAGAAATGGGGCGGAATAGGGCGTTTGTGTGTTGGGAGTCGACCGGGGCTCCACGGTCGACAACATTGTCTAGGACTGAAGACGTTTGGTGGCTTGGAATGCGAGGCATTCAGTAAGAGGGGACGGCGGAAGCACGGCTTCCGTGAATACAAATGATCTCGGATTTGCATCACCGAGGGTAAGCTGAGTGGATGCCGGGAGATCAGCCGAAAGCACAACATTTCGTTCAACAAAAGTACCTAGATGCGTTTTGCGATCCGCTGCCACATAACAAAACAGGTGCCGCTGTCCTGTGGGTTCATTCGGCAGATCAGCCGGCCCGTCTCCAAATTCCTAAAGAGTGCGCCGTCGAAAACTATTTTTACTGCCACGAGGGTGATAATGGCGAGCGCAGCTTTCTCGGCGAAAACTTCCTAGCCCGTCTGGAATCGGCGTCGGCAGAGGTCTTGAGGGCAGCACAAGCCGGGAACTTGCCCAGGATATTGCGCGACCGCTTCACTTTGACTGGGTATGTTGCTATGTCTCTGGTCAGAACTCCAAGTGCAAAGCGGCTCATGGATCAGGCGATCATAGACAATTACGTCCAGCAAATGCGCGATGTGATCAATGACCCTATTAGACACGCTGCGTTTTGCGCTGAGATCGAGAAAGAGACTGGAGAGCGAATGGAGCCTGAAGAGTCCAAACGTGCGCTGGTCGGCGGCAAAGTTCGTGTCACGCAAACAAATCGCGCCTGGTCATTGCGCCAGATGGCGGAAATGATGATGTCTTTCCAAGAACATCTAATGGGAATGCGCCTGCTCTTGCTGCGAGCCAATAATGGTTTGTTCCTAACGTCTGACTGTCCGGTGGCAGTACATAATCCCGCAACGAGGCCGATACTGCCTCCGGGCTTCCAATCTTACGAAATGGTTTTCCCAATAAGCCGGAAATACTGCTTAGCAGGTACGTACTCAGTCGGTCCCGCAAACCTAGAGATTGAGGCCGATCAAGTGGAGAACCTGAATAGATTTTTGATTCGGCAGGCTGACCGCTTCGTCTATGCCCCCTTCGATGCCCATTATATTCAGCCTGAGCTCCAAAACTCTCTAGCTGACAAAGCCGCAAAAAAGCGAGACGATGCGCTCCAACTCTTGTAACGGAAAAGTCAACACATTTGTGTGCGTTCGCTTTGGTAGAGCTGTCCCTTGCGCGGGAGTGTGATCTGAGCGCTAGAAGCTCTCCGCTACGTCTTGATGACGGGCCTACCAGCGGAGGAGGACTAGCTCTAGGCAGAAGGCGGGGGCCATGGCGGCGAGGATGGAGTAGGTTCCGGGTTGGCCGGGGTGGTGCTTGACGGTATCATAGGGATGCAGCGACGTTCCGCGCCATGTATCCAGCCGTGCAGAGTTGGCAGGTCACAAAAGCGAAATACGATCCTGATCGGGTCTTCACATCCAATCTAGGTCGTAGAATCGGACTTTCCTGACCTGCTCGAGCAATCTCTGAGAACGCAGCGTGCTACGCGGCGTAAACAAAACGTAGGAGCAACTGTGCCTGCGGATAGTCCTGATAGACGCGCTTTGTTGGACATCATTGGCCGGTGCTGTGGTAAGCCATCGTATTCCGATACGACGACTCCGAAACCGATCAGCAGGCCGGAGGGCCATTGGGCGCGCTTTGCCGTACTCAGGTGCGGAAGTAGCTGCTTTGTTGCATGTCCGCGAACAGGCCAGGATGTGTGGGCTGCCATCCCATCCTCTGCTGCGTCTGCGCGCTGGACACGGATTGTCTACCGCAACGAACGAGGCCAGGAAACTGAATTGCTTTGCGGCCTCTGTTGGAGCTTTGCTGACAACGGGAACCTTCAGCGTTGTCCCAATCGCCTGTGCGATCTCCCGGAAGGGTATGCCCTCTTCTGCGACAGCATGGTATGCGGCGCCGGCAGAACCGTTCTCCAGCGCCAGCCGGAACAGGCGGGCGGCGTCCAGCTTGTGAACAGCTCCCCAGCGATTGTGACTTTGACCAATGTAGGCTGACTCCTTCTTCTTCCGCGCGATCTTGATGAGTAGCGGCATGAAGCCATTGTGGTCGTTCTCGCCGTGTACGACAGGCGGCAAACGCACGATGGAGGCACGCACGCCCTGGGATGCAAGCTTGTGCATGGTCGCCTCCGTCGCGCCACGCTGCGCACCTGCCGATCTGGGATCGTAGGGCTGGTCTTCGGTAGCCACGGTGCCAGGCTTCATCGCCATGGTGCCAAAGGTGCCCACAAGTGGTCTGTCGGTTCCCAGGAAAACGCCGCCCATGGTCTCCAGTGCACGCCTATCGGCCTGCAGTGCGGCCTTCATGAAGCGGTTGACGATGCCGGGGGGCAGTCCGCCCAGGAACACGCCGAGCCGCGTCCCGAGTGGAAGATGGGAAATCTGGTGATAAAAAGCCGTATGAATGACGCCGTCGGCAGCAGCGGCACCATTGCGAAGTACATCGAGGTCTTCTATATCACCACGTAAGGCCTTCGCGCCCGCATCGGTGAGCTTCTTGGCCGAGGCATCGGAACGGGCGAGACCGGTCACCTGGTGCCCTGCGGCGATCAAATCGTTGACTACGGCCAATCCAATAAGTCCTGTAGCTCCAGTAACAAATACCCGCATCGCAGCTCCCTTTTCTTCTGAAGGCGCTTCCATATCTCCGCCCGTCACAACAAAAGATGTGGATGAGGGCCGCTCGCATTACACTAAAACTCTGGAGTTATGGTCTGATCGTCCGGGAAGTCACATGGACCCTCTTTCAAGCGTTCTTTCGTTGTTAAAACCTCGAAGCCACCTGTCGGGCCGCTTCGACATCGGCAGCAAGCAAGCCATACTGTTCCCGAAGTACGAAGTCATCAAGTGTTATGCGGTGCTCGCCGGAACGTGCTGGCTTACCGTGCCGGACGCAGAGCCGGTGCTCCTGCGGGAGAACGATTGTTTTCTCCTCCCAAGTGGCCGTGCCTTCTCGCTGGCGACTGCTGACGCGGCCCGTCCCGTAGAGCTTCAGACTCTCCTCGCGGCCCTTTACAACGGTGCATCTGGCCTTTACGACGGAGAACCTGCCTGCACACTGGCGGGCGGTCATTTCTTGATGGACGGTGATCCTGCCGACCTTCTTCTGGGCTTTCTGCCGGCTATGGTGCATCTGCGCGCCGAACACGAGAAAGTGGCGATGCGTTGGTCCCTTGAAAGAATGCGGGAGGAACTGAGAGACGAAAAGCTGGGCGGCTCCTTTCTGGTGCAGCAACTCGCCTACATGATGCTGGTTCAAGCGCTTCGTGTGCATCTGGCCCAATCCTCGCAGGACACCGTGGGCTGGCTCTACGCGCTTACGGATCCGCAGCTTAAAACCGCCATCGTATCCATGCAAACCAATCCAGCAAGTCCTTGGACCGTGAGTGGTCTGGCGCAAACGATCGGGATGTCACGCTCGATCTTTGCCCTTAAGTTCAAGGAAAAAGTAGGAGAAAGCCCAATGGAGTACCTGACGCGATGGCGGATGCTGCTTGCCGGGGATCGCTTGAGGGCTTCCCCCGAACCGATTCTTTCCATAGCACTTTCTCTTGGCTACGAATCCGAAAGTGCTTTCGGCAAAGCATTCAAGCGGGTGATGGGCTGCTCCCCACGGCAGTACAGCCGTGACGCGGATCCACGCCAGGCCTCCATCAGCGCAAGTTACGGTCGAGATCAAACATCGTCGTAAGCACTGGGAAGTATAGTCCGCCGTGCGGTTGCAAGCTGGGACGCGATCCCGTTGCCACGTCCAGACCATCGACGACCTGACAGTGAAGACCGAGGTGACCGAAAGCTGGGCCTTGTGCTGTCGTCCAGAAGGATAGGATCGCGTTGGACTTTCTGGAGATCGGAAAGTGCTCGATGGGCTGCGATACGCAGACGCGGCAACCTATACCAGAGGAGAACAGGGAGATGGAGCGGCATAAGGTGACGTCTTCGGTGGTCCGCTCAGTCGGTTATGACGAGACCGCACAAACATTAGAGGTGGAGTTCAACTCAGGCGTGGTGTACCAGTACGACAACGTTGCGCAAATCGTTTACCAACAGCTCTTGGCAGCGGAATCCATAGGCAAGTTCATCAATGCGGAAATAAAGCCCCATTTCCCTTACTCGCGTGTAAGAAGTCGGTGGTGAACGCTGCATGGCGGTAAGAGAAGCTCCATGCAAACGGGGGTCAACTGGCGGCTTGCATTAGCTCGTTTCATGTACTGGCTACGTGGCGGGAAACCGTCCTAGCACGGACCAGAAGTCGTGCACCCTGCGGCCGACATCTCGCTTGGTTATAGGGGCATGACCGCATTTCGGTTTAAGTGCCATACAGACGAAGAGGGCTCGCTCAAGATCGAGGCCAATTTCTACGCCGTCACCGAGTGGACGCCCCTTGCGACCAGTGCCGCCAGGAAGGAGGTCATCGAGCGCCGCCGCCATGCCAATGTCTCGAAAGCTGGATTTGTCTCCTCGATGAAGGACGAGAACCAGGTCAACCAGCGGGACGTGTTGGTTGATGAAGGCAAGCAGGCTGACATCGAAACACTCGGTGAGTGCCTCCGCGCTCTAGCGACGGCCAGGTGCTTGGTGACATGTCGCTGATCATCGTGCTCTACGACAGGGATCGATCGACCGTAGACCGCGAAGTGTCGGAGTTCGCAGGCGTCTTCACCAATGCAGACGGTCTGCTTTTTCCCGAAACGTATAACCAGCTCAACGCTCTCTTCGCTGTCGTGCCCGGCAACTACGCTCAGAACTTGCGCAAGATGTACTTGCTCTTAAGCAACTACGCCGACCTCTCCTTCTTCTTTACCGTGCTGCAGGGAGAAAAGCGCAATCAACATCTAGGCACCGAGTACCTTGCGATCCTTGAGACGGACAATGCCACGCCCTACTATCTCAATCTCGATAACGGCGAAGTCGCGCACACGCTGATCCTCGGTATGACAGGCTTCGGCAAGAGCTTTCTGTGCAACTTCCTGCTGACGAACGCACAGAAATACAAGCCGCTCACGTACATCTTCGACATCGGCGGCTCGTTCCAGTTGCTCACGGAAATCTTCGGCGGCAGCTGCCTGAACGTCGGACAGGAATCGCGACTTCCGCATCAATCCATTCTCGTTGGAGCCCACGAAGGAGAACCTGCAGTTCTTGTTTTCGTTCTTTCGGGTGCTGATCGAGGGAACAGGTCAACGGTACCGGCTCGACTTCAGGGAAGAACGTAAGCTCTGGGCTGCTATTGAGAACATGTATGTGATCGAACCGGAACAGCGCACGCTTTCCACTTTCGCGGAGATCATCGGTGAGCTCAAGGAACGGCTCCATCGCTGGACCCAGCATGGGCAGTACGGCTTCCTCTTCGACAACGCGGATGACACGCTTACGTTTTCTAACTTCCAGACCTTCAACTTCGTCGGTTGGGGCGATGCGCCGGATGTGCTGGAGCCGCTGCTCTTCTACGTCCTGCACCGCGCGTCGCTGCAGATTGCCGATCCGGAACGTCTAGCGACCTTCAAGCTGTTCCTGCTGGATGAGGCATGGCTCTTTATCAAGAACGAGACGATCCGCAATCACATCGTGCAGGCGCAGAAGACCTGGCGCAAGCACAACGCCGCCATGATCCTCGCCACGCAGTCGATCAAGGAGCTTGAGGAGTCCGGCATGCTCCAGATCGTCGCCGAGAGCTGCCCGACGAAGATCTTCCTCGCCAACCCCGGAGATGAATCGCGAGGTGTATCGCGAGGCCTTCCACCTCAACGACACCGAACTCGGCATCATCTTCGGTCTTACCCGCGGGCAGATGCTGATCCGCAAGGCACAGACCTCGAAAAAGGTGCGGCTGAACGTCGACTCCGTCTCCTACTGGATTGCGACGAACAACGCGAAGGACAACCAGCTCAAGCGCACCTACTTCGCTCGTATGGCGTTGCCGAAGGCGTTCGCCGACTTGCTGAAGATCATCCGTTCTCATCCGACTTACGCGCCGCCAAAAGGCAGGCGGCGTCCACGACCATCGCTTTCCCGCGTAAAGGAGCTGTCGCATGAAGAACATCCCTCACTTCCTCGCATTGCAGCCGCAGTGTCTTCGACAGCGGCTTTCGCCCAGGCCGTACCAGTCGAGCAGGCCCGAACGGTCCAATACCACTCCCAGGACATCGTCGCGATCCGTGCCAAGGTGAAGTACACCACGCTGATTGTCGTTCCTTCGACCGAGAAGATCATGGAGGCGGCAACCGGTGACAAGGACTTCTGGATCGTCGATGTGGTTGGGAGCTTTTGCTTTGTGCATCCGGCGAAGGCTGGGATCAGCTCGAACCTGAACCTCGTCACCGACAAGGGCAACATCTACAGCTTTACCTTGCAGGACATCTCCGGTCAGGGCGGCGAACCAGACCTGAAAGTGATTCTCCAGCCTGCCGACCGCTCTTCAATCACGGCGGCAGCCGGACCGTCGCAGTACGTTCCCGCTGCGCAGCTTGACCAGACCCGTGAGCAGCTTGCTATTTTGCAGAGCCACGTCACCCAGGCAGTTGACGAATACAAGAGCACCTACCCGCTCCAGCTCAAGTTTGACTACAGCTTCAAGAACGAAGAGCCGTTCGCCATTCAGTCGATCTATCACGACGACAAGTTCACCTACATCAAGACCACGGCGCAGGAGAAGTTCAGCGTGTACGAGATCAAGGACGGCAAGCCGGACCTTATCAACTATGACCTGCGTAACGGTACCTACATCATCCCGAAGATCGTCGACAAGGGTTACGTGGAGTTGGGCAAAAAGCACATGGATTTCTCACGAAAGGGGTAGGCCCATGTTGAACCAGACAGATCAAACGGTATCGACGCATGACGATCCGCAGCTTACCAGGCGTGCCGTTGAGCCGAAAGGTGTCATTCGCAAGAACATCAAGATGTTCGTCTATCTGGGCGCAGTTCTGCTACTGATCGGTGCAAGTTTCTTCAGCTCCAAGAAGAAAACGCCGGGCAACATGCCTGCCAGAGGCACTCCGCCCCAACCCCTCGTACAGGACAACACGGCGAACAACGTAGCGGACCTGCAGAACCAGCTGGCGGCCGAGAAGCTGAAGCAGCAGCAGGACGCGCAGATGGCCGCAGCTCTCGCATCCACTCAGACGCCGGCCCAGCAACAAGCGGCGACCCAGTATGGGGCAAATGGCCAGCCGGGTATAGCAACGCCGCAGCCGTATCCGCAGACCCAGGGACAGACCAACGGTCAAGCGCAGCTCACGCCTGAGGAACAGCAGAGGCAGCACTTCGCCGGCAAAGAGCGGGAGCTCGCGTTCAGTTCTCGCTTCGCCTCAAACCTCGCCTATAGCCATAGCCAGGAGCAGGCAAGAAGTCAGCAGGTTAATGCGCAACTACAAACCGCTCCAACAACGAGCAATCCCTACGCTGCTGCGCTCGCTGGCAACGAGGGATCAAGCTTTACTCCAGCACGCGCGGCGGGTGAACCGCCCTCGGCCCAATCAATGACAGCCAAACGCGCTCCTGAGGTCAACGTGAATTCAGCCGATGGTCAGCCCTACGTGCTCTTCGAGGGCGCAACACTCGATACCGTGCTGATGAACCGGCTTGAGGCAGATGCAGTCGGCCCAGTCAAGGTGCTCGTCTCGAATCCGTTCTACTCGCACGACCATCAGCATGTGCTCATTCCTGAAGGAACGATCGTACTGGGAGAGGCCAAGAAGATTGGAGCCGCAGGCTTCGGCCAGCAACGCCGGATGGCAGTCGTCTTTCACCGCCTCATCATGCCGGACGGCTTCTCCGTCGACCTCGACCAGTTTCACGGTCTCGATCAGATCGGCCAAGAAGGGCTGCAAGGGAAGGTGAATAATCACTATCTGGAGATTTTCGGCACGTCGATCGCTCTCGGAGTGATCGGTGGAGCCGGGCAGATTACCTCCGGCGGAGGCACTCTGAACAGCTCGGGATCACAGCAGTTCACCAACGGCGCAGCGGCGAGCGTCTCGCAGTCTTCGACCACGATCCTTGACCGCTTCATCCAGATCCCGCCCACGATTACCATCCGGGAGGGTCACCGGGTCAAGGTCTACTTCACCCAGGACATGCTCCTGCCTGCCTACACCAACCACACCATACCCCAGAGCTTCTAGAGCTGATTAGCTGATGGTATACAGCTTGATTCTTTTCAGGGTTTGTCTGGGGGGTTGAAGCTTGTGGGATGGCTCGGACTTATAGCAACGATTTGCGAAGGAAGTTGTTGGAGTCTTACGACCTGGGCAAGGGCATGGTTCAGACTGCCGTTCACCGCCTTACATCAATAGCTAATCTGCTGCTAGAGGCTGTTAGGAACTTGGGCTGAGGGTTTGTGCCAGGTTTCTCAGCATGAGGGTGGCGAAGGCGAGCAGGTGGAGTTCTTTGAGGGTTGTGTCGAGCCGTTCGTAGTCTCGGGCGAGG
>JAABUJ010000920.1_pt1 | contig 49502 bp, 38 predicted proteins | sample 5559131 | NCBI WGS metagenome assembly JAABUJ01 (sample SAMN10711875, study PRJNA513366) | rock metagenome | isolation source: Antarctica rocks | place: Antarctica: Victoria Land, Mt New Zealand nord | collected 2016-01-07
CGACCCGCCCGGATTATGCGGACAAGACCACCGCCGACAGCGCGCCTACCAGCCGAAACACCCCGGCAGGGCGCATAACGCGACCGTCCACCTAATGCCTCTTATGGGGAATTCCCCATAAGAGGCACAGCTTTGCGGTCAAGACGCTGCTCAACTGGTATCAGCAGGGCGTTGACGTCCCGTCCCGGATCTCCTGGCTCTCGACGTATCTCGGGCATCGAGAACCGCGTTACACCTACCACTACCTGTCCGCCGCGCCGGACCTGCTTGCGCACGCCGCACGACTGCTCAACGACGCACAGGCGGGCAGGTCATGACCCCGATCGCGCCGACACTGCAGTCGTTCTTCACCGACCGACTCACGCGGCAGCTGCAAGCGAGCCCGAGAACGATCGCGTCCTACCGCGACACGCTGCGACTGCTGCTCTGCTTCACCCAGGAGAAGACCGGGAAGCAGCCCGCCAAGCTCGACTGGGAAGACCTCAATGAGGCACTCATCGCCAGGTTCCTGGAGCATCTCGAGACCGACCGCGGCAACACCGCCAGAACCAGGAACCTCAGGCTGACCGCGATCCGGTCGCTGTTCAAATACGCGGCGCTGCGGCATCCCGAGCACGCCAGCACGATCGCGCGGGTTCTGTCGATCCCGCCGAAACGACATCAGAAGCGGCAGATCTCGTTCCTCACCGCGGGCGAGAGCCTAGCGTTGATCGACGCGCCCGAGCAGTCACGCTGGGAAGGCCGCCGCGACCGCGCGCTCCTGACGCTCACGATCCAGGCCGGTCTCCGCGTGTCGGAGCTGATCGCCTTGAACTGCGGCGATGTCGTGCGCGACGCCGGCGCGCATGTCCGCGTCGAAGGCAAAGGCCGCAAAGAGAGAACCGTCCCTCTCACCACCCCAGCGCAAACGATCCTGAGCGCCTGGCTCGCCGAGCGTGCTGGACGACCGACCGACCCGCTGTTCCCGACCCGAACCGGCCGTCGGCTTAGCCGCGACGCGATCGAGCAACGCGTCGCTACCCATGGCGCCACCGCCACAGCGAACTGTCCATCGCTGACCGGCAAGCAGCTTCACCCGCACGTGCTGCGCCACAGCTGCGCGATGTCACTGCTCCAAGCCGGCGTTGACACCACCGTCATCGCCCTCTGGCTCGGACACGCAGACGTCCGCTCCACCCAGCCCTACCTCCACGCCGACCTCACGATCAAGGAGAAAGCCCTCGCGCTCGTCACCCCGACCGACGTCAAACCCGGCCGCTACAAGCCGTCAGACAGCGTGCTCGCGTTCCTCGAAGCCCTGTGACTATGCCGACACGCCAGCGAGCACGACCATCGAGAACCTCAGGAAGCGCGCCACGTTCGACCAGGCGTCGGCGACGATGTCGGCATAGTCGCGGTATCGGCACAGGTCGCAGATCAGCATCGGGATCCGCTCGAGCCGGTCGAGCTCCTGGTCGAGCTTGCCCTGGCGTTGCGCATCGGCGAGGAACGCGACCCACTCGGTCGCGGTCTTGAAGATCACGCGGTGACCAGCGAGGCAGGCGCGGATCCCGAGCGCGATCGAGATGTGGGTCTTGCCGGTCCCCGGCGCGTGGGCGTCGAACTACTCATGTCGTGGATGTTCTGCCGGAGCGGGTGCGGCTGGTCGGGGCGCCGGGGGAGTTGCGGGATGTTGTGCTTGACGTGTTGGGGTGGCGGACCGAGGAGGGCGAGACGGCGCTGATCTGCCGGTTGGTGGACGGCAGCTCGGGGACCGTTCCGGCGCGATGGACGGACCTGCCGCGCCGTGTTCCGCCCGGCCCGGAGCTCGGGGCGCTGGCCAGCCCGGCCGGGTGGCGCTTGTTGAGCGAGCGGCTAGAGGGGCTGCGCGCTCGGCGGCGTCCGCGGCGCGGCGGAGCCTCTGTTGAAAACGGAGGTCGCGATGTCCGGGCAGCTGGCGTTGCAGGTCGGAGTGGAGGTGACGGTGGCGCCGGCGGTGGTCTGGGAGACGCTGCCGATCGAGTGTCAGTTGCAGGTGACGTTGCGTCTCGCCCGGCTGCTCGCGGCGTTGGTGGAAGCGAGCCGCGATGAATAGCCAGGAGAAGATCGCCGCGCGGCACCGGCAGCGTCGCGCCGTGGTCTATGTGCGGCAGTCCTCGGCTGGGCAGCTTGAGCGCAACACGGAGTCAGCCGCCCGGCAGTACGCGCTGCGGGAACGCGCGGTCGCGCTCGGGTGGCCGGCTGGGTCGGTCACGGTCGTTGATGAGGACACCGGCCGCTCGGGCGCGAGCACGCAGGGGCGATCCGGGTTCAAGGAGCTGGTCGCCGATGTCGGTCTGGGGAATGTTGGGTTGATCCTGGCGTTGGAGGTCTCGCGGTTCGCGCGCTCCTCGGCGGACTGGCATCAGCTGATCGATCTGTGCGCGTTGACCGGGACGTTGATCGCCGACTCCGACGGGATCTATGCACCGGGTGATTTCAACGACCGGCTGGTGCTCGGGTTGAAGGGCACGATGAGCGAGGCGGAGCTGCACTTGATCCGTGCGCGGCTGACCGGCGGGCTGCGGAACAAGGCCGCGCGCGGCGAGCTCGTGATGCATCTCCCAGCCGGGTTCGAGCGCGACGACAACGACCAGATCATCTTGTGTGCTGATGAGCAAGTCCGCCACGCGATCGAGCGGGTGTTCGAGCTGTGGCGCCGCGTTGGCTCGGCACGCCAAGTCGTCGGCGAGTTGATCTCCAACGGCGAGCGCCTTCCTCGCCGATCTGTCGGTGAGCGACGGGTCCGATGGGTCCGCGCGAGCTATGGCGCGGTCCACAAGCTGCTGACCAACCCGGTCTATGCCGGCGCGTTCGTGTTCGGGCGCACCCGCCAGGAGAAGCACGTCGACGCCAACGGGGAACTGCACGTCAGGACGCTGGAGGTGCCGATCGAGGAGTGGTCTGTCTGCATGCCCGATCACCATCCCGGCTATGTCAGCTGGGAGGAGTATCTCTCCAACCGCAAGCGGCTGCGCGCGAACGTGAGACCACGCGGTGAGGGTGGCGGCGCCGCGCGTGAAGGCGGCGCGCTGCTGCAAGGCCTGCTGCGCTGCGGACGGTGCGGCCGACGGATGCAGGTCGCGTATTCGGGCAACGACGGCCATCGCGTCCGATATGCGTGCGTGCGCGGGTTCCAGCTGCACGGCACCGACACGACCTGCCAGACCCTCGGCGGCGGCCGCCTCGACAAGGCCACCGCTGCCGCGTTCCTCGAAGCCGTCACTCCGGCCGGCGTCGCGGCGAGCACCGGCGCGATCGCCGAGCTGACCGAACAGCATGACGCGCGGCTCGCGGGTCAGCGACTCGCGCTGGAACGCGCCGAGATCGATGCGCAGCGCGCCGAGCGGCAGTTCGACGCGTGCGAGCCGGAGAATCGGCTCGTCGCCAGAACGCTGGAACGCAAGCTCGAAGACGCGCTCGCCGGTGTCGCGCGTGAGCAGCGCACGCTCGCCGCGCTGGAGCACGCCCGGCCCGTTCCGCTCACCCCAGCCGAACGCGAAGCGCTGGCTCGCCTCGCGCGCGATCTGCCGAAGCTATGGGCGGCGAAGACGACCACCGACCGTGACCGCAAAGAGCTCCTCCGCGCGCTGATCAGCGAGATCGTCATCACTGTCCGCCGACCGGACAACATCGCCGACGTCGAGATTTTTTGGGAAGGCAGCGCCCGCACCCAACTGAGCGTCGCGCTGATCCGCGCCGGCACGAAGCGCACCTGCACATCAGAGGACACGATCGAGCTGATCCGCCGACTCGCCGCGCATCACCCCGACCGGCAGATCGCAGCGATCCTCAACCGGCAAGGCCGGAGCACCGGGACCGGACTGCCGTTCACCGCCACACGCGTTCAAGGCATCCGGCAACGCGCGGGAATCCCGGTCGCACCCCAGCCCGAGCCGAACAGCGACAGCGTCACGATCGCTCAGGCAGCCGCCGCGCTGCACGTGTCGACCGCGACGATCCATCGCTGGCTGCGCGAAGGGCTGCTCCCAGGCGAGCAAGTCACCGCAGGCGCACCATGGCGGATCCGGCTCACCGACGAGATCCGCAGCCAGTTCGTGCCGACCGTCCCCAACGGCTATCTCCCGCTCAACGACGCCGCGAAACGCCTCGGAATCGCGCGGCAGACCGTGTTGCACCAGGTCCAACGCGGACAGCGACACGCCGTGCACGTCACCACCGGCCGCCGCAAAGGCCTCAGAATCCAGGTCCTTCAATCCGAAGCTGGACTGTTTGCACCATGACCAACGCGAAGGGGGCAGTGTGAAACCGGATCGGATGGGCCGAGCAGGATCACGTTCTGTCTGGCGTGCAAGAAGTCGAGCTGCCCGAGGTGCTCGATCACCTGCTTCTTGACGCTGCGTTGGAAGGTGAAGTCAAACTCCTCCAAGGTCTTGTGGGCGGCAAACCGGGCAGCACGGATCCGTAACCTGCCGCCGGAGGACTCGCGAGAGGAAAGCTCGGTCGCCAGCAGCGCCTCGGCGAAGCGCTCATAGCTCCACTCTTCCTGCCGGGCGCGCTCGGCGAGCTTGGGCAACGCTCTGGCCGCCGCCGGCGCCTTCATCGCCCGGAACAGGTGCGTGAGCTCGGCGTGGCGGGTCATGCGATCAGCTGGTCATAGACCGACAGCGGCCGCCGCTCGACGACGATCTCGTCCTTCTGTCCGCGGCGCTCTCGGAGCGTCCGTGCGTGCTCCAGCGCGGTGATCGTCCGGTTGCGCGCGAACACCCTCTCGTGGCGGCACGCGAGCTCGCCCGTGTCCAACGCGATGGCGGTGATCTGGCGCTGCGAGACGCGAACCTCGACGCGGCGGCCGACCAGGTTCGGGTCCAGCGAGTAGTCGTTGGTGTCAAACCGGACGTGCGGGTCAGGCGCCACCCGTCAGCACCCAGCGACGATCCAGATCGGGCTCGCGATCAGGCAGCGCCCGCATCACCGTCCGCTCCTCGATCAGCCGGTCGACCGGACGGGCCCGCAGTGTCTTGTGCGCCCGCGCGTTCGCCTTCAAAAACCAGTCGTCGAGCTGCAGCTGGAAATCGAGGTGGTTCGCGAACCGTCGGCCGGGCTCGAAGTTGGTTTCCATGTAGCCCTGCAGCCGCTCCACCGCACCCTTCGCCTGCGGATCCGCCGGCTCGCAGAAGTGCCAGTCGACCGGCAGCCGCCCGCAGAACGCCGCATACACGTCGGTCGGTCGCCCACCGCCGGCGTGCAGGCATCCCTCGCGATCCCACACCACCACCTCGGGCAGCGCCCCGATCGACCCCAAGCAGCGGCCCATGCCCCACAGCACGTCCGGCGCCTGCTTAGAGAAGATCAGCGCGCCCGCGCCGGCACGCGAATAGCCCAAACAGCAGACCACGACCCACGCAAACAGCAGACCACCACCCAAGCGCGACGCAGCTGGCCGTGACCGACCGGCACCGGCTCAGATGTCTCCCACAGATCCCACTGGCAGATCTCCCCCGGCCGATACACCGTCCGCTGATGCGTGCGTACCTTCACGAACAACGGCCTGACCTCCCGCAGATAGTCATCCACGATGCTCTTGCCGCCGGCATAGCCCAACGGCTCGATCAGCTCGCGGACCCTGACCCCGGTCAGCCGCGCGTCGCCGCGCAACAGATCGTGGATCTCCTCCTTGAACGGATCAAGCTTCGACGGTCGCTCAGGACAGCGAAACGCCGGCGGCTCATCCGAACGCAACGCCGCCCTGACCGTATTGCGCGCCAACCCCGTCCGGCGCACCAACTCGCTGATCGACACCCCGCGAACGAAATGCTCCCTGCGCAACTCGGCCCACCGCTCCACGTCCAGCACGCCCTTCTCCCGGCCTCGATCAACATGACCAAGCCAGGCTCAACCAGCCCCCGGACGCCTCCGCCACCACCCGAGGGGGTCAAATCTCAACCGGCGAAGGGGGGTCAGTTTCTCACCGGCGCCGACAGCCGTCCCGCCGAGATTCGGGGTCGTAAGAACGCCGCCCACCAAGCCGCCGTCCGCGACTGGACGGGCGAGCGGCTCGAATCGAGCGTCTTCCGATCGGAAATTCTTCCCGGTCTCCGAGAACTGGCGATTAGCGAACTGGTCGCCGCGACTGGGCTATGGAGCACTATTGCTCGCTGATTCGACTCGGGAAGCGCGTGCCGCACCCCCGGCACTGGCAAGCCCTGCGGAGCGCTGGCCGCCCCAGAAATGTTCCATCAAGAACTCCGGAATAGTCTAGGCTAATGCTACGCTGCTTTCTGGTCGATACCGGATGTCAATGACCGAAAACGGCCGAAAGTCGATTCCGCAGGCTCGATGGCTTCTCATGGCCTTGATCGGAGTGACGAGCTTCATCTCGCTGGCATGCCCGGGCTTCGCGGTCGCCCACGGGGGCCGGACCGCCGCGCGGAGAGTCGCTACGACGTCCAGTAATTACGTTTCGACTGGTACGCCAACTCGTCACGAGCAACGCTCGCGGGGTGACGCCCCCGGTGGTGGAACTGCCGCGGATAGTGGGCGGTTCGAATGCTCCGGTCGGCAGCTTTCCATGGGCGGCATACATCTATGACAACCTCGGGAATGGTAGGTGGGAAGTCTGTACCGGGACCGTCGTATCGTCGGATTTGGTTCTGACCGCCGGCCACTGTGCCGTGGACGTATCGACTGGCACCGTCGATTCTGCCTCGGGGTTCGCCGTCGTCACAGGGCGACTCGATCGGTCTGATACGGCGACTGGCCAGGTCTCTTGCGTCTCGCGAGTACTCCCTTATCCCGGCTATGACCCCGCCGATTCGTATGGAGACGCTGCGCTGCTTGAGCTAGCGACGCCGACGCCGGCTCCGGCCGTGACGCTCGCTACCTCGGGCGACCTGGGGCTGCTTACCTCCGGGGTTCCGGGACTGATCGCGGGATGGGGAAAATTATCCGGAAGTGATCCCGATCTATCTACGGTACTTCAATACGCCGCGACCGTGGTACAAGGGCCGTCCTATTGCACTTCGCGCTTGCCGGGATTATTCGACTCCAGCTCTAAGTTATGTTCGGTCGACCCGCCCAGCTTCTCCACCGCAACCTGTAATGGAGACAGCGGCGGTCCGCTGGTCGCGTTTCGCACCGACCGCATCCCAGTTGAGATCGGAATTACAAGCCGTGGACCGACAACGTGCGCAACCAACGAGCCCGACTTTTTCACCCGGGTCGATCTTGTATCGCCATGGGTAGCACAGGAAGCCAGTTCGCTAGCTCCGCCACCAACACCACCACCGCCAGCGCCATCACCACTGCCAGCGCCACCGCCACCGCCATCACCACCGCCACCGCCATCACCACCGCCACCGCCATCACCACCGCCACCGCCATCACCACCGCCAACCGCTCCAGCGGCCAAGCCTTCCCTGAGACGAATGACCGAGAACGACGCCAAGAGCTACGTCCGGCAGACCCTCCGAGGCGCGTTCGCCAGACGTTTTGGGCGCGGAACACAACTCACGGATCGCTGCTCACGAATCTCGGCTACCCGCCTTGCATGCTCGACTAACTGGTCCTTGGGACCCAATCACTACTACGGCAGCGTTACGGTCTTCTATGAGATCTACAAGCTGCATCAGGTATGGACCGACCACTACACCATCCACTGGGTCAACGACCGATGCTACTTCCATTCCCGACATCCTCACCGTTGCATGGTCTACGGCAAGAGGGGAACGTATTAGCCCGGATCTTGCGCTCCATGCAAGATCCGGGTTAAGAATCGGAGCATTCTGATGACTGACGTCTTACGTCGTTGCTCCGTTTTGCTAGCTGGCGCCCTGTTGCTCGCCGGTTGCGGCACCCAAACGATCGTGCGCACGGTTACGAGTTCCCAGAGCACAAGTTCGATTGCGCCGAGCGCGACATCACAGAGCACCGCCACAGCGACAGCGACAGCGACAGCAACCGCGACCGCAGCGCAGCAAGCCAAGGTCGGAGACCAAATAACCCTCTCGGGCAATGGTGGCGAGACGATGGACGTCACCGTCGACCAGGTGATGGATCCGCTGCCCGTCGGCTCGTACGATCAGGCAGACAGTGGCCAGCGTTACGTTGGTATTCAGATCACGCTGAAGAACGCAGGCAACGTCGCGTATTCGGATTCGCCGTCTAACGGGGCTACGCTGCTGTCCTCCTCGGAAGTGCAAGCGACTTCCCAGACCGTGTCGGGCGGCCCGTGCGGCAACGAGTTCGGCTCGAGGGCAAACATCGCGCCGGGCGAAACCCAGCAGGGGTGCCTCGCGTTCGAAATGCCCGATGGAGAAACCCCAGGCCGATTTCAGTTCACGTTGAACTCCGGTTTCGCTGACCAGACGGGCGAATGGAGCCTCCAAGGAGCAGGCACGCCGTCCGCCAACACGGCGACTCAAACCGGTACCAGCAGCGGTGCACCGCCCGCGGCGGATCCCGGGACAACGCTGCGCGCTCATCTAAACGATCTCGGCTACGGCAACTACCAGGCAGCCTTCAACCTGATGTCTGGGACCTATCAGGCCCAGAATCCGTCCTGGATCCAGTCGCGGACAGCCGCGAATGCGGGGGTCAACGTGATCTCGGTCGGGTCCCCGCAGTATGGGTCGGGAACCGCCCAGGTCCCGGTCGAGTTCTACGCGCGCGACCGCAACCCAACCCAAGGAAGCGACACGCAATGCCGACGCTTTCAAGGTACGGCGTCGATGGTGAGCGAGAACGGCAGTTGGCGCTATAGCCCTACCGGCAACAACCTCACGGCCACGGTTGTGCCCGCCAGCAATCCGAACTGTCCGTGACCTAGGCGAGCATCACCGCGCGGTCGAGAAGATCCTGAAGTTTGCCAAGGCGAAACCGCCTCATCCAGCGCCTGGTGCCCGTGCTCACGGTCCTCACACTCGCTGGGCTACTCACCGCACTGCTGGTTTCCAACGGCGACCGCCCACGCACACGCCGAGCCGCCCGCGAGTTGGCCACGCAGACCATCAAGACAACAGCAAACACAACAGCCTCGTTCGTGACGACGCCAACGCCTCGTCGTCGACAAACCCCACCTCGTCAGCATCAAGCCCACAGCAACCTCGGTCGTCTGCTTGGGCAGATGATCGTGGCGCGGTTTCCCAGCCCACAACCGTCCCGCCAATTCCTCGCCCGAATCGAGTCCGGAACAATCGGGGGCGTAATCCTCTTCGGTGACAACGTCTCGGGAAGTCTCGCGGCCACCCAGGGGATGATTCAGAAGCTTCAGCACGCCGCCCAACGGGGCAGCAACCCACCCTTGTTGATCATGACCGACCAAGAAGGCGGGACGGTGCAGCGCCTGCGTGGTCCGCCTGATCTGGCCCCGAGCGACATGAACTCCGACGCGACCGCCTTTGAACAGGGGCAAGCCACCGGCAGACTGCTTCGTGGCGTCGGCGTAAATGTTGACCTCGCACCGGTTGCCGACGTTGAACGCGTTCAAGGATCCTTCCTCGGCACTCGCTCCTTCGGAGACTCTCCCAGCCTAGTCGCGAACCACGCGTGCGCATTCGCGCACGGTCTGGCATCACAAGGAGTCGCCTACACGCTCAAGCACTTCCCCGGGCTCGGCAGAGCCACAACCAGCACCGACGACAGCCCAGTCTCGATCGACGCGTCTGCGACGGCGCTACGCGACGACTACCAGGCGTACCTCACCTGCGCGTCGAATCCCCTCGCGATCGTGATGGTCAGCAGCGCGACATACCCGAACCTGACCGGGCCCCTCCCCGCGGTCATGTCGCCACTCACCTACCGACGCGAGTTGCCCATCGCACTCGCTGGCCGAAACCCATTGACGATCAGCGACGATCTTCAAACGCCAGCCCTAGCCGCACAACCCACCCCAGCACGTCAAGCCGTAGACGCCGGACTTGACCTCGCGATGTACGCCCAAACCGAGCAAGGATCCCTCAGCGCATACCAATCCTTCTTGGACGACCTCCACAGCAACGCCATGAGCGTCCAGCGCGTCCGCGCAGCCGCCCAAGCGATTCAGGCACTAAAGCACGTCCTGGGCTCGCCCTGAAACGAACCCATTCAATTCGTGAAATGGCTAATCGGGGGCGAGCGCTCAACCACGGGGCTGAAGATCGGCGCGAGTTGCCTTGCTTGAGCAACCGCTGACGAGCCTAAGCACCCACAACTAATGTGCGGGTTCTGGGCGCTCCCCGGTTCGATCGGTTGCGCGCTCAACTAGTGTCCGACTTCCCGGCGCTCCCTTACTCCCGATTAGAGGTTAACGGGATAGGAAGAGCAGGTGGTGAAACGACGACATCGCGTAACGCGACCCGCGCCAGTTCACCGTAGAGGCGCGACAGGGTGAACTCGAGCGCGAGCTACGGTCATGGGGCGTCAATCCCGACGATCGCAAAGTTGCGAGGCTGTCGGACAATTCCGAGCGGTTGTACGACAGTGACAACTGCGTTCTGGGTCGACCTCACAGGAGCGCGACAGACGGCCGAAGCGGAGCGTCTGAAACCGAAATGACTCAGCGCAGAATCGACTCCTTGTCATTGACGTACAAGAAGTCGTCGGACCGCGGGGATATTCCGACAGCCTCTTGCCGATGCGATCGCCAGCGGCCGGATCGGCCTGAAGGTCGAAGCGATCGTCAGGATGGAGGCGCCGACGCGGTGGATCACCGGACGGTCCTAGCAGCTAGCTAGCGTCGCCGCTGTTCGGTCCCCCTGGTCGGGTGAGCAGGAGAAGAAACTCAGCGGTGCAGACGATGAACGCAACCACGAGGAGGAGGACCGTAGACGGTGCATCCCCTGCAATGGCGGCTGTGCTCATGCCAGCGGCGGTCAGAACCTCAAGAGCCTTCAGCCATACCTCCAGGTAGTATTGGACTACCGTCCATGGTTGAGACGTCGCCCAGTTGTAGGCCGCGAGGAAAAGCGCTTCATCATCGACCTCGTCGGCAATAGCGTCGAGGACCGGCCCTGCAGTCTGCTCTATCAGGCCCTTTTGGTATTCGCCGAGGGCGCGGACGGACTCCCCATCGAGCGCGTTACCAAGCGCGGCAGCGCGGTCGATCGAGAGGTCAGTCGGCGCAGGGCTCGGAGCGACTGAGAGTCCAAGCGCGTTTTGGAAGCCGATGCGCCAGCGCACTAACGAGTCCATCATCGACCGGAGAGCCGCCTGCTGTTCTCGCCAACTGGCGAGCGGATTATTCGTGTACGAGAGAACACCACTTTGAGTTAGCCATGCGGAGTTCTGGTGCAGCCCGAGAGAGCGGAGCGGTGCTAGAGCGCGGGCTATGGCCTCCTGCTGCTCCCTGAAGCGCTTCATCGGGTCCATGGCGCGGTTGATTGCTTCCTGCTGCTCCCTGAAGCGCTTCATCGGGTCCATGGCGCGGTTGATTGATTCCTGCTGCTCGCGGTATCGCTTCATCGGGTCCATGGCGCGGTTGATTGCTTCCTGCTGCTCGCGGTATCGCTTCATCGGGTCCATGGCGCGGTTGATTGCTTCCTGCTGCTCGCGGTATCGCTTCATCGGGTCCATGGCGCGATTGATCGCTTTCTGCTGGTCACGGAACCGCTGTAGCGGATCCGCATCATCGTCGGGGAATCCGACCGTTGTCCGTGGAGGCCGACCATGCATCGTTCAAGTGTGGCGACGCTCGCTGACGGACGGACCGCGACAGCGTAAGGCTTGCCCCCAGCGGTGGCGCTCCTGCCATAGACGACCGCCCAGGAACACAAGGGCCGTCAGATGACCTGGACAGCGATTCGGCAACCAATGCAAAGCATGCCAGCGCTGGCGGCTCCGACTGAAGTCAGCCTAGGGGGACGTGTGGGATGCAGAAGGCTCCGAACGGTGCCCATTCTGGCTTAGCCGCAACCCTTCCCAGTGCCGTGCATGGGGGACCTTCTTACCGAGCCGGATGAGCGAGCAGTAATGCTCGGAGAGTCCCGTCGCGGCAACAAGCTCGCCGTTTGATACGTCGCGCAGACCGGGCAGTATCTCTGCCTGGAAGACGCTCGGGTCGGGGCGCCCGCCGGTCCAGTCGCGGACGGCCGCTTGGTGCGCAGCGTTCTTGCGACCGCGGCTTGCGGCTGCACTGCCGCCATGCGCGGGGTCTCGTTGCTCTGCGCGCAGTTGGGCTAGCACTTGCGCAGCTCGCTCGCGAGCTTGAGGTGCTTGGTCTTGGAATTGCCGCCTTCGGCAGTCATCGCAGTAGCGGCGTCGTCGGTCATCAAGACGGGTGCCGCACTCCCTGCAGCTGTTGGGTAGCTGCGCGAAGTCCTGCTTTCGTTGTCGCTTGTGGCGTCCTGGCGCGCGCCCGTCCCAACCATGTTGGGTGTTGCGCCGCGTAAGCGGCGTACGTAGCGGAATCGGGGAGGTGGCGTACCGGCTGAGGGTATGGGCGGCCCATTCAACCACTGGTGCGATCTGGCGGCGCCAGGTGTCGCATGTGCCGGCTAGTTCCGCGGTGAGCTGCGCGCTGAGCCGGCAGGCGCCCTCGCGGGTTTCGACGAAGTCTCGACTTGAGAGGGTGCGCTGGGTGAGCAGCGCTAGCACGTACGCATCTACCGCAGGGCGCGCGGCCTCCATGAGGTCAAGCGCCAGGGAGGCGCGATCGCGGCGGTCGGTGTGAAAGATCCCGAGACCGGGATCGAGGCCCATCACGTGGCAGGCAAGGATCGTTTCCGCCTCGAGAAGTGCGTAGAGATAGTTGAGGATCGCTCCTGCGGGGTTGGTAGCGAGGCGGGGGCCACCGGTCAGCAGCGAGGCTCGTTGGCCGAAGGTCAGCCAGTGCTGCGGCAGCCGTGCGCGTTCGGCGTGCGGGAAGGGCATAGGGAGAGGCGCCCACGCCTGCCAGTAGCCGTCCGCCGCCCGCGCTTCTGCGACCAGTAGGGCGGCGAGGTCCTGCGCATCCTCGGTCGCCTTGAGCGCCGTGCTGACAGTCCGCACCGCGGCTTCAGCTTCGGGCATCTCGGTGAGGATGTCGAGCTGCCCCTGCACCTTGGCCGCGAGAACTCCCCGTGCGATCTCCACTCCGGCGGGTCCCCCGGCAGCTAGGGCTTGAGCACGACGCAACCCGGCCAGGTCCGCTCCCTTCGCGGTGGAGGTCACGGTCACTCGCCCGTTGGTGTCGAGGTGGACTACCGCAGCGCCGATGTCGTTGAGCCATCTCAGGGCGTCCAGGGTTACGTAGCCTGACCTTCCAATTAGAACGAGCCGCCGCAGTTTGCTGGTGCGGTGAAAACGGCGGGCGCGCCGGTGTCGGCCGATGCCGTCCTCGAGGATGAGGTGGTGGTTCTCGACGCGGACTTTGATGCTGTAGCCGCGGGCTATGACGATCCCGCTGTTGGCGGTGGGGGTAGGTTGTTGGTGCATTCGGAAGGTCCTTTCCGGGTGCCATGCCCTCGGGCCGTTCCAGCGGTCGCGAGGGCGATTTTCTTCGGTGGGTTAGTGCACGGGTTGAGTCGGACTTTTCTCTTGCGTTGGCGCGAGCTTGGTCATGACGCCCAGCGCGAGGATCACAAACAGCGAGACCTCTCGTTGCAGGAAGCTGGTCGAGTCGGCGTCTAGGAACACGCCGACGGCGTCATCCTGCGCAAGCTGTGGCACATACGCGACCGCGAGGGCCAGCACCTTCCGGTGCAGCTCTTTGGCTGCCTCAAGCTCTTGATCTTGGGCAAGGTCAACTTGTTGCCGCCCGACCACGAATACCTCGAGCGTCGTCGTTAGGCCTAGCGGTCCTAGCCATCGGCCCAGTTCGGTCTGGCCTACCTGGTCTGCGAAGGCAGGTGAGTTGAGCGCGTCGCGATTCACATCACCGTCGTGGAGCGCCTTCTCAAACGCGTCAGTGAACCTAGTGCGCATAGATCGGGACATCGTTTCTGGCTCTGCCTCGAACAACTGGGCAAGTTGCTGGGCTAGCTTCCTGCTTTCGCGGCGGTTTCCTACAGCACTCCGATAGGTGCGCAGAGCACGGCGTACCTGAGGCGTGTGAACGCTTGGACGCTCACCTGTGAGCCACGAGTTCACGACGATGTTGCAGAGGCTTTGTCTTCTGGGCTGGACGCGGAGCGCGTCCAGCACGTCAAGGAAGAGGAAATACTGGTCCTCGGGCCATGTGCCGCGTTCGCGCCCACCACGCTGTCCCGCGATGCCGCGCTTTTGAGCGCTGCTCAAGAGACCATCCCGGATCAGGGATCGAAGCCAGGCTTCAGACCGGCTCTCGCCGAGGACCTCCCGCGCCTTCCGCAGCAAATCCTCGCTTGTCACTCGTCCGTCGATGATTCAAACGATAGCGAAAATGTCGCCAAGTTGTGCATACGGCGCGGCATGACTAGGTTCAAGCGTCATGAGTTATCAAGCATGCGGAACTGTCTCGGCAACACTGAGCGACGCGGAGCGGGTCCAGCTTTTGCGTCTCGCACGGGCATACGACCGCTCCTAAGTGGCGAGGTGCGGCGAGCGGTGCGCTTCTACCTCGCTCATTTCGAGCTGGTTGACAAGACTCTCCGTAACCGTCCAGACGACGTGCACGGGGCGCAGTGATGGGTGGGGACGGATCACCACCCACCCTCACCGCCATTGGGCTAGGGGAGATCATTCTCGACCCTGATGCCTGGCCGCGTGAAGGATTGGATCAGGAGCGCGCTAGATATTTCGCTGAACTTCTCGCTGAGGCTCGTGAAGTAGCGGAGCGCAATCGAGCGGGCTGGCAGGATCCGTTCCCTCCACTTGTGGTGGTGGCAGCTCAGCCTCGCGGCTACGTGCTCGCTGATGGACGCCACAGGTACGAGGCCCGCCGGCGGCTTGGGTTCGGGTTTGATCGTCCTGCGGTGGCGGTGGTCACGCCCGCCGATGGTCAAGATCCCGTTGCGCTTGCTTATGAGTTGGCGCTGTTCCATGCGACGGTTTCGGCCAAGCCGCTGAGCACCTCGGAGAAGCAAGGGGCCATCAGGCGTTTGATCGCCGAGCGCCCTGAGCTCTCTGATCGCGCGATCGCCCGACTTGTGGGGGTGTCGCATTCGACGGTGGGCGCTCATCGCCATGGGATGGTCGAATCGACCACTGGACCCAGTGCGGTCGAGGACTCGGCCGATCATGATGAGCCGGTCGCGCTGCGGTGGGAGGTCGCGGCTCGGCGGCTGGCCCAGGACGTTGCGGAGTTGTTTGCCTCCTGCCGGAAGCTGTTCGGCGGCCCCAATCCTGAGCGGGCGTCCGCGGAGCTGCTCAACGCGTTCGTCGAGCAGTACGGCACAAACGCTGCCGTCGATCTGATCGCCCAGCTCGGCAGCCTCGTCGACGGGTTGTACGCCTGCCTGGAAGCCGGAGCGGAGAGTTAGGTGATGGCGCGGCGGGTGAAGCCGATCACGACCCTCGGGCGACTGCGGGCGCTGACGCCAAAGCAGCGGAAGACCTATGCCCGGACGTTGCATGCACGCCGGCTGATGCAGAACGCCGGCCTGAGCCGTGAGCGGGCCGCCCGGGAGGCCGGCACGACCCCGGAGGCGATGGGTCGCTATCTCGGTGGTGCGATCAAGCGGCGGGGCGGTAGGTGGAAGGTGCGGCCCGGTGCGCGGCTCTTCAGCTACGTGTGGGTGCCGACCACTTCCGGGATGCAGCGCCTTGAGGCCTCTTCCCGTGAGGCGGATCTGGCTCGCCGCTATCACGACGCGTTGTGGCGCTACCTCAATCTCGGTGATGACGCGGACCTGACCAAGCTCGAGGGCAGCTCGATCGCGGGCTACACGCTGGAGACCGATCCGGCGCTTCTGGAGGAGATGATCGAGGGCGGCGAGCTTGACCTCTACGAGATCGGCTCGGGGGAGACGGGACGTTGACCGTCTGCCTGCTCTGCCAGAGCGACGAAGGTGTGCAGGAGCATCACGTGGGTCGCAAGGAGTTCCTGCCGTCGGTGACGGTCCCGTTGTGTCGCCGCTGTCATGAGCGACAGACCCGCCTTCAGCGCCAAGCCGGAGTGTTTCGCAAGCTCGAGGGTGAGGGGCAGCGCGTGTACTCGATTATGCACGGCTTCCAGGCCCTCCTAAACGAGCTAGCCGATTTCCTGCCTGTCGATGAGCCGGCGCGCGGCGACCCCGGCCGTGACCAGCGGGCGGTGCTGCGCCTGCTCGCGGTGCTCTCGGGCGAGCCGCTGGGTCCTGACCCATTGCGAAGCACGCTCCGCGCCCAGTCTGGACAGAGAAACAGCGAGCGTCACTCACAACCCGCCGAGACGGTCGCTGCGGCCCTGCTCCAGGTGCTGAGCGCGGAGTCCCAGACAGTCATGGAGCTGCTGCCCGATACCGCGGAGGCGACGATGCTGCGGAACCTCACCGACAGGACGGACTTGGTGTTCGAACGCCTGGCGGCACTCGCGGAGCATCCTCAGGCCGAGAAGTTGACCGAGGCGCTACGGCGTGGGTCAGAGATCACGGTCGGGTTCATCGAACAAGCCGCTCAAGCCGAGGTGACCGGCGAAACCCCGCTGCTGGCCGACGAGCTCGTCGGGTTTCTCAGAGCTGTCTTCCGGTTCGTTCAGGCCCTTGCCGGCGAGGGCGGCTCCGGCGCCGTGCGGGCGCTCACCCAGTTTCTGTGCGATACCGGCAGCGCCACCCCCAACCCGCCCCAGGAGCAAGCCGCATGAGCGACCGATCCATCCTGGAGATCGCTTTGCGGGCCTACACCGAGCCGTTGCGGGGCCCGCGGCGCGCCAAGAGGCTCAAGAAGAGTCGGCGCGGACGGCTCCAGGAGCACCAGGCGGACATGTTCCGGCCGGTGCTGATCCTGGACTTCGAGACCACCGTCGACCCGTCGCAGAGGCTGCTGTTCGGCGCGCTTCGGCTGTGCCGCTGGGAGCAGCAGCGGCTCGTATGCGTGCTGGAGGCGATCATCCATGCCGATGAACTGACCGAGCACGACCTCGCGACTATCCGCGATTACGCCCGGACTCACACGCTCACCACCGGCGCGGATCAGTCGCTAGCGGATTCAGCACCGACGCTGCGGCTGACACCGGCGCGAGAGTGCGCGCGAATGATCTACCGCGCCTGCCACGAACCAGGCCCAGAGCCCGCGGCGGCACTGGTCGGGTTCAACCTCAACTTTGACATCTCCCGGCTTGCGGTCCACTGGGGTAGCAGCACGACCAAGAAGTACGCCAACGGGTTCACGCTGCAGCTGGCCGAGAACTACCTCAATAAGGCAGGCCAGCCGCGTGAGAACGCCAAGCTTTTCCCCCGTTACGGGGTAAAGCACCTGAGCTCAACCAAGGCGCTGCGCGGCTGGATCGCGCCGTTCAGCGGTCACATGATCGACGTTCGTCAGCTGATGTTCGCGCGACCAACCGCGGCCACTCGCTAGAGAGCGGCAGCCGGACCTTCAAGGTGCCTTACGAGAAGCGCGAGGTGGAGTACGGGTCGGTTAACGAGGAGTCGATCACGTACTGCCGCGAGGACGTGCACGCAACCCAGCTGCTTTACGAGCAGGTGCTCAACGAGTACGCCCGCCACCCGATCGCGCTGCAAGCTACCCAGGCGTTCTCTCCCGCCTCGATCGGCAAGGCCTACCTCCAGGGCATGGGTATCCGGCCGCGGCTCGAGCTCCAGCCCCGGTTCTCGCGCAAGCAGCTTGGCATTGGCATGTCGGCGTTCTACGGCGGCCGGACCGAATGCAAGATCCGTCACGTGCTGGTCCCGGTGGTCTACACCGATCTCCTGAGCGCCTACACCACCGTCAACAGTCTCATGAACCTGTGGCCGCTGGTGATCGCACAACGCGTCGTTCTCAAGAGCGCCACCCGCGAGATCCGCCAGCTCGTGGCGAAGATCGAACTAAAGGACTGTCTGGTCCCGCCGAGGTGGCTGGACTTCGCGGCGCTGGTGCAGATCCAGCCCCAGGGCGATGTCCTACCCGTGCGAGGCAGGTATGAGAAGACCAGCTACAACATCGGCTCCAATCCACTCTGGTGCGATGAGCCGCTGTGGTACCCGCTGCCCGATGTCATCGCCTCAAAGCTCATCACCGGTAAGACCCCCAAGATCCTCCAGGCGCTCAAGCTCGAGCCCGTGGGAGTACAGCCGGGGCTTCGGCCGATCAAGCTTCGCGGCGAAGTGGAGATCGACCCGCGCGAGAACCTCTTCAAAACGGTGATCGAGCAACGCCACGCGCGCTCCGATAAGAACGACGACACCGGCCAGTTCCTCAAGACCTTGGCCAACGCTGCCTCCTACGGCATCTACGCCGAGATGATCCGCACCGAGTCCGAGAAGCAGACCGAGCGCGTGCTCGTTTGTGACGGGACCGGTGAACCCTACGAGGCCAACGAGCGCAACCCCGAGCGGCCCGGACGCTACTTCTTCTCCCCGATGGCGGCCGTAATCACCGCCGGCAACCGGCTGCTGCTGGCAATCACCGAACGGCTGGTCACCGACGCCGGCGGCACCTGGGCGATGTGCGACACCGACAGCATGGCGATCGTCGCGACCGAACACGGCGGCACGATCCAGTACACCGACCACACCGGCACCGACCGCACGATCCCCGCCCTTACCTGGAAAAAGGTCGAGGAGATCCGCGACCGGATGAAGTCCCTTAACCCCTACGGCGGCAAGGCCGGCGCAGCCTCGATCCTCGAGCTCGAGAACGAGAACTTCACCGACAAGACCCGTGCTGAGCGCCGCCAGCTCTACTGCTACGCGACCAGCTCAAAACGCTACTGCCTCTACAACCTCGACCAGCACGGCCACCCCCAGATGCGGCTGGCGACCGAGCCTGACCGCCACCCCGAGGAAGAAGCCCGGGCAGCCACCGTGCGCAAGCGTTCAGACCACGGCCTCGGATACCTGATCAACCCCACCAACCCCGACGCCAACGACCGCGACTGGATCCTCGAAGGCTGGCAATGGATCCTCCACGACGCCCTCGGGCTCCCCGCACCCGAACCCTCATGGTTTGACCGCCCGGCCCTGATGCGCGCAGCAGTGACCACCCCGAACCTGCTGCGCAACTTCAGAGATTGGAACGACGGAAAACCAAAGAGCGAACAGATCCGCCCCTTCACCTTCATGATGGTCGCCGCCCAGCGACCCCACAACCCAGCAGACGACCCCGACCTCGTCCGCCTACCCATCAAGACCGGACCGCTGATCGCCCCCTACGAGAAGAACCCAAACGCCTGGGATCAGATGGCCTGCTCCCAGCTGCACCACCCCGCCACCCGCCACCGCATGACCACCCGAACACTCGGACCCGCCGACGATCCCGACCTCATCACCGTCCGCAGCCTCCGCGACGTCTTCCACGACTACCGCGACACACCCGAAGCCAAAGCCCTAGGACCAGACGGCAAACCCTGCACCACTCGCACGATCGGCTTCCTGCAACGACGCCCCGTCACCGCCGGCCCGATCCGCAACATCGGCAAAGAGATGAACGAACTCGAAGAACGCATCGCCGGACTGCGCACCCGCCAGCACGAATACCAAAACGAATACCGCCGGCCTGAGCAGAACACCTTCGACCAGCTCGTCCGGCCAGCCCTCCGCGCGCTACCCGCGCCTGTGGGCCAGATCGCCGGCGCGGTAGGCCTTCACAGGGCGACGGTAAGCGACGCCATAAACGGCCGCAACATCGGACCCAAGGCCAAGAAAAAGCTCACTCGATACGCGATCAAGAACACCCACGCGACCCTGCCGCGCAACCGCACCCTCACCACCCCGCAGAACCCCAGCGACGAGACCATCCTCACCGCATACCTCCGCCACAACCGCAGCCGCCCCTGCGTATGCGGATGCGGCCGACCCGCCACCGGCCCAGGAAAGTACCACAGCGGCAGCTGCCGGCAAGCCGCCTACAGGGCACGCAGATAAGGACCTGCTTCTTGCTGTCGCGGCAGTGACAGATCCGGACGAGCTCAATGTCGCCATTCCGATCGCGCGATTCGACGGCCTGCCAAGCATCGAAGCGATCGTCCGCGAGGGTGGTGCGGCATCAAGCTACCGTCAACGGCACTTCGCCCGCAGCCAGATCGAGAGCTGCATAGGGGTCACTCCTCGAGCCGACCGTCGCGGGCGGCAATCAGGGCGTCCGCCGTGGAGGCACGACCAGTAAGCTCGCGCGGCCGTGACTCAAATCCGCGACCCTCGTCGACATGCAGCCTGACCTCGCCGAGCTCGAACGACGTCTCTGGGACGCAGCCGACGAGCTTCGGGCGAACTCGGCGTTGAAGGCATCCGAGTACGGGACACCCGTACTCGGTCTGATCTTCTTGCGGTTCGCCGAAACGAAGTTCGAGACCGTTCGTGCCGAGGTCGAGGCCAAGGCCTCGGTGCGGCGCACGATCGGCCCGTCGGACTATCACGCGAGACGCACGATCTACCTGACCGACGCGGCGCGCTTCACCTATCTGCTGGGGTTGCCTGAGGGCTCGGACCTCGGCAAGGCGGTCAACGGGGCGATGCGGCTGGTCGAGGAGCAGAACCCGGAGTTGTCCGGTGTCCTCCCGCGCAGCTACACGACGCTCGATTCGAGCACGATCGCGTCGCTGCTACGTCACACCAACAGCTACACCAAGGATCTCGAGGGCGACGCCTTCGGTCTGATCTACGAGTACTTCCTCGGCAAGTTCGCTCTCGCCGAAGGTCAGGGGGCGGGCGAGTTCTTCACGCCGATGTCGATCGTGCGGCTGATCGTCGAGATCATCGAACCGTTCCACGGCCGCATCTTCGATCCAGCGTGCGGGTCGGGCGGGATGTTCGTGCAGTCGGCGCACTTCGTCGAGCGCCACCAGCGTTCGCCTGGCGATGAGCTGTCGATCTACGGGCAGGAGAAGACCGGCGAGACGGTGCGCTTGGCGAAGATGAACCTCGCGATCCACGGGTTGTCGGGTGAGATCCGGGAGGGCAACAGCTACTACGAGGACCTGCACCAGAGCGTTGGCCGTTTCGACTTCGTGATGGCCAACCCGCCATTCAACGTCGACCGCGTCGACAAGGCCAAGCTCGAGGACGACCGCCGCTTTCCCGATCTGCCGCGCGCCGACAATGCGAACTACCTCTGGATTCAGTTGTTCGCGAGCGCGCTGAACGAGACCGGCCGGGCCGGCTTCGTGATGGCGAACTCCTCCTCCGATGCGCGCCACAGCGAGGGCGAGATCCGCCGCAAGTTGATCGAGGATGAGCTGGTCGACGCAATCGTCGCCGTCGGCCCGAACTTCTTCTACACGGTCCCGTTGCGGGTCACGCTCTGGTTCCTCGACCGTGGCAAGCGCGGGACGGAGCGTGCGCGGAAGGTGTTGTTCCTCGACGCCCGCCAGATCTTTCGCCAGCTCGACCGCGCGCACCGCGACTTCACCGACGAGCAGCTTGAGTTCCTGGCCAACGTCGTCCGCCTCTACCGTGGCGAGCAGCCGGAAACCGCCAGCGGCGAGAACCAGTTGTTCGCGGGGCGCTTCCCGAACAACGAGTACGTCGACGTGCCAGGACTGTGCAAGGTTGCGACGCTCGCGGAGATCGAGTCGCAGGGCTGGAGTCTCAATCCGGGACGCTATGTCGGGACCGAGGTCGACGATCTCGACGACGAGGTCTTCGAGGAGAAGCTTGCCGCTGCCCACGCCGAGTTGCGTGAGCTGGCCGCGCGGGCGGCGAAGCTCGAGCAGGGCGTCGATCAAGTCCTCACCCAGCTGCTTTCGCGCTGACTCTTATGGCGGCGCCAGTGATCACGACGCGCGTTTGGTTGAGGAACGGCTCAAGGTGAGCCGGCCGACGGCGTTGCGGTTGCTGCGGGGGTTGGCGGGTCGGGGCGTGCTGGCAGAAGGGGAGTTGATGGCGGCGGTCGCGGGTGAGGTGCGAGGAGGGAAGCGTTGAGCCTGTGGAGGGACGTGGCACTCGGCGAGGTCGCTCAGATGTCCTGGGGAGACACGTCAACAACCAAGGCTAGCTACACGTCGTCCGGCTGGCCGGCGTACTCGGCGTCCGGACCAGACGGGCTGCTGCCGTACGCAGACCACGAGCAGGACGCCGTCGTCATCAGCGCAATCGGTGCGCAATGTGGCAAGACGTGGCTTGCCCGAGGCCGCTGGTCTTGCATCAAAAACACAATGTGGATGCGGGGCGAAAGCGGCGAGGTGCAAACCGATTTCCTTTATTACTCCACCAAGCGTCCGGACTTCTGGCCCCGTCGAGGTGCTGCACAGCCGTTTATTTCCCTTGGCGACGCTAAGCGTGTGACCGTCCGGCTACCGCCGATTGCGACGCAGCGACGCATCGCTGCCGTCCTCTCGGCGTTCGACGAGCTCATCGAGATCAACGAGCGACGGATCGGGTTGCTTGAGCAGCTGGCTCGGTCGCTGTACCGGGAGTGGTTCGTGCGCTTCCGCTTCCCGGGCCACGAGGCGGTGGAGCTCGTTGGCTCGGAGCTGGGGCCGATTCCGGAGGGATGGCGACCCGGGCGGCTCGACGACCACCTCCTTCTATCGAGAGGATTCGACCTTCCACTAGGTCAGCGGTCCGCTGGCGATGTGCCAGTTATCTCTGCGTCGGGCCTGAGCGGAACCCATTCGGAAGCGAAGGTCAACGGACCTGGCGTGATAACCGGTAGAAGTGGGACGGTCGGCCAGGTCTTCTACGCTTCCAGCTCCTTCTGGCCGCTCAACACGACGCTGTGGGTTAAGGACTTCCGTCTCGCGACGTCGCGAAGCGCGTATTTCCTCCTGCAGTCGCTGCCACTCCAGGAACACGCGGGCGGGGCGGCGGTCCCGACGCTTAACAGGAACCACATTCACGGTCTTCCTGTGGTGCTCCCGCCGCAACATCTCGTCTCGGACTTCGACCGTGCCGTTGCCCCAATGTTCGATCTGGTGACAGTGATTCGTGATCGGATCCGAGCCCTCGCCGCCGCCCGCGATCTCCTGCTCCCGCGTCTCGTCACGGGCCGCCTCGATCTCTCCGACATCGATCTCGGGGAGCTGCTCCCGGCCGAGGCCGCATGACTCCAGGCGACTACACCGAGCGTGGCCTGGTCGAGACGCCGACGCTGGCCCTGCTCGGGCAGCTCGGCTACGCCACCGCCAACGGGTACTTAGAGCTGTTCGGACCCGATCACGCGCGCGCCGGCGGCCTCGGCCGCGACGACCAGTCCCAGGTCGTGCTCCACCACCGTCTGCGCCCCAGGCTCGCCGAGCTGAACCCCGACCTGCCGGCGCCGGCGCTCGACACTGCGGTCGAGCAGCTCACGCTCGACCGCTCCGCTATGGATCCCGTCCGCGCCAACGCGGCGGTCTGGAAGCTGCTGCGCGAGGGGGCCAAGGTGACGTTCACGGATGACGACGGCGCTCGCGTCACCGTCACGGCGCAATTCATCGATTGGCGCGTGCCGGATAACAACGAGTTTCTGGCCGTCCACCAGTTCTGGGTTGTCGGTCCTTTGCACACGCGGCGCTGCGACATCGTCTGTTTTGTCAATGGGATCCCGCTGGTGCTGATGGAGTTGAAGGCGTCGCACAAGTCAGTCGAGCAGGCGTACTCCAACAATCTGCGTGACTACCGCGACACGATCCCGCAGCTATTCACGCCGAACGCGATCGTGCTGCTGTCCAATGGCTCGGAGACGAAGGTCGGAGCGACGTTCGCGCCGTGGGAGCGGTTCGGGGAGTGGAAACGGCTCGATGACGAGTCGGAACCGGGAATCGTGTCGCTCGAGACGGCGATCCATGGCGCCTGCGAGCCGGCGCGGCTGCTGGACCTGGTCGAGAACTTCGTTGCGTTTTTGGAGCGTCCGGGCGGACTCATGAAAGCGCTTGCCCAGAACCATCAGGTGCTCGGCGTCAACGCCGCCATCAGGGCGCTCCGGGACGAGCGGACGCGCGACGGCCGCCTCGGGGTGTTCTGGCACACGCAGGGCTCGGGCAAGAGCCTGTCGATGCTGTTCTTCACCCAGAAGGTGCTGCGTCGGGAGACCGGCAACTGGACGTTCGTGATGGTGACCGACCGGGCTGAGTTGGACGACCAGCTGTACGGTGAGTTCAAGGACGCGGGCGTCGTCGACGGCCATGTCCAGGCGACCTCGTCGACCCGCCTGCGGCGACTGCTCGCTGAGGACCATCGCTACGTGTTCACGTTGATCCACAAGTTCCGAGCCGAGCGCGGCGAGGAGATGCCGGTTTGCTCCGAGCGCGACGACGTGATCGTGATCACCGACGAGGCCCATCGAAGTCAGTATTCGACGCTGGCGCTGAACATGCGCCGCGCCCTGCCGAATGCGGGTTTCCTCGGCTTCACGGGCACACCGCTGATTACGAGCGAAGTTCAGCGCACGCGCGAGGTGTTCGGCGACTACGTCTCGACCTACAACTTCCGTGACTCGATCGAGGACGGCGCGACGGTTCCGCTGTATTACGAGAACCGGATCCCCGAGCTGCAAATCATCAACGACCGCTTCGATGACGAGCTGACGGCGATCCTCGAGGACGCCGAGCTCGACGACACTCAGGAGCGCGCGCTGGCGCGTCGGTTCGCTACCGACTATCAGTTGATCACCCGCCCCGAGCGGCTGCGACAGATTGCGGTGGACCTTGTCCGGCATTTCGTCGGGCGTGGCTTTCTCGGCAAGGCGATGTTCGTCGCGATCGACAAGGCCACGGCGATCCGGATGTACGACCTCGTCGCCGAGGAGTGGGAGCGGCACCTGATAGAGCTGCGCGGCCAAGCCACGGAGTTGCCGGAGCTCGAGCGGGCCGGTCTCGAATCACAGATCGCGTTCATGGAGGAGACCGAGCGGGCGGTCGTCGTCTCGCAGTCACAGAACGAGATCGCCGATTTGAAGGAGCTGGGCCTGGACATCGCTCCCCATCGCCGGCGGATGCTCGAGGAGGACCTCGACGAGCGCTTCAAGGACCCGGCGGATCGCTTCCGGCTGGTGTTCGTTTGCGCGATGTGGATGACCGGTTTCGACGTCCCATCGTGCTCGACGATCTACCTGGATCGGCCGATGCGAGGCCACACGCTGATGCAGACGATCGCCCGCGCGAACCGGGTGTTTCCCGAGAAGGAGAACGGACTGATCGTCGACTACGTCGGGGTCTTCCGCCGGCTCGAGGCGGCGCTGGCGATCTACGCCTCCGCGCCGGCCGGCAGCGACGAGCGCGACATCATCCGCAACAAGTCGGCGCTGGTGGCCGAGCTCGAAGAGGCCGTCGGCGAGCTGGTCGACTACGCCCGGCGCTGGGACGTCGATCTGGAATCGCTCGCCGAGGTGAACGGGTTCGAGTTCATCGCGATACGCGATGCATCGATCGAGGCGCTGCTGGTCGAGGACGCGACGCGCCGCGCATACCTGGAGTACTCCGATCGCGTCCGCCGGCTGTTCGCGGCGATCCTTCCAGATCCGGCGGCCAGCGCTTTCGCGCGGGTCGTCGGAGTCGCACGTAATCTGGCCGAGAAGATCCGCTCCCTGGACGAGCGTCCTGACCTCGCCCATGTCGCCGGTGCCGTGACGGACCTGCTCGACCGATCGGTCGGCGCAGAGGAGTACGTGATCCGCGCTGCCGCTGACGGCGCGGACGCCGAGGCGCTGATCGATCTCAACGCGATCGACTTCGATGCGCTCGCGGCCAAGGTCGCCGGCCGAAGCCTGTCGTCGACACGCCGCCTGATGAGCCAGCTGACCGGCCAGGTCGAGGCCGCAGCGCAGCGCAACCCGACGCGGCTGACCCTGGTCGAGCGGCTGCACGAGCTGATCGCGGCGTACAACGCGGGCAGCTTCAACGTCGACGAGATGCTTCGGCGGCTGCAGTCGCTGTCCCGTGAGCTCTCCGAGGACGAGCAACGGACCGTCAAGGAGGGTCTGTCGGAGTCAGAGCTGGCCGTGTTCGACCTTCTGACCAAACCGGACCCTGTCCTATCCACGGACGAGCGCGACCAGGTCAAGGCGGTCGCAAAGAAGCTGATGTCACACATCGAGGACCGGCTGGTGCTCGATTGGCGCAAGAAGGCAGAGACACGCGAGGCGGCGCGCGGGATGGTCAAGGACGTCCTCGACGAGCTCCCCAACGTCTATGACCCCGTTACCTGGGAGCGCAAGGCCGAGATCGTGTTCAACCACATCTTCGCGAGCTACTACGACGACGGCGTCAGCGTCTACGACGAATCCCGAGTCACCGGCGGGGTGGCTATCGCCGGCTCATCGCGCGCTGTCGGGGGGGCGGCAGTCCTCGAGCCCGGGCAAATGGCCGTGCGGACCGTCGACATCGAGACGGTCACCAGCCAGGTCCTCGATCAGATTTCGACCAACCGGGAATTCGCGGAGCTCGTGGCGGAGAGCCTGAAGGGCATCAGGGGCTTCTTTGCCGTGCCCAGCGAAGAGCTGATCGCGAACGATGAGACATTTGAGGTCGAGTTCAAGTCGACCGCGCGCTGGAATCTGGACGAGGCCCGCAAGGACAAGCGGATGGAGGACGCGGTGGTCAAGACGGTGGCGGGGTTACTGAACACCGATGGTGGAACTCTGTTCATTGGCGTGGATAACGACCGCCGCGCCGTCGGCCTGACTTGGGACGTTGAACTGGTCAAGCCCAAGAACGTCGATGGTCTCGTCAACTGGCTCACGACGCACCTGAGCACCGCTCTGGGTAAGCCCTCGGTGATGCGCACCCGCGCGCGGATCGAGGAGCTGGACGGGACCGACATCTGCCGCGTCGACGTCTCGGCATCCTCCATACCGGTCACGGCACGTATGAGCGACAAGGACGGTGTGTTCTGGGTGCGCATGAACAACAGCACCCGCGCGATGGACGAGCTGGAGCGAGACGAGTACGTCCGGGATCGCTGGCAGTGAGGGCGACCGAAGGTGCAGCGCCGTCGCCGATCCGATCTCGGGAGAAGATGTCGAGAGAAAGTTGCGCTTTTTGGCGCTCCCCAGCCCGTCCGATGACTGCGATTGCGCGTTTCTTCCAGCGCATCCCAGGCGAGGCGTCATGCGCCGCGATTCGCCCTGATCGCCGCCGCCGCGCAAGCGCTACCGCGCGGTGGCACGCGTTCTGGCCGTCGCGGAGCGCACGATTCCTTTCGCCGTCCGGATGGAGCGGGAGCCGGCGGTTGCCTCGGCGACCTAGGGATCGTCTGCCTGAGCGGCGAGCTAATGCCCCATCGGAACGGCACCGCGAAAAGCAAACCGGCGCGGGACCGCACAAAGATGCAAGTCCAAGGGCTCTGCAACCCCCCTTCCACCCAGCCTGGTGCCCCGACGCCACGACCGATACATGCCGGCATGAGCCCCGTGTCAAAACAAAGCTCCCCCAAGTCGGATCCAGACCACTAGCCAGCCGTCAGTGTGACGCTACCTCGGCGTCTCACCTCTCCCTTCCTACGAGCAGAGATCGAAGGGACAACCACCCGGCCGCAAGGATGAGGTGCGGGAGCTAGCGGCGATGCGGCCCGAACCCGACCTTTGACGACCCCTCGGCCGGCGCACTAGCACCGGCCGCGTTACGCAATGTCGTCGTTTCCCCACCTCCTCTTCCTATCCCGATTAGAGGTTAACTGCGACGTACTTGGTCTCGAGGTACTCCTCAATCCCCTCCGGACCGCCCTCGCGCCCGAACCCTGACTGCTTGATGCCGCCAAACGGAGCCGAGGCATTGGACACCATCCCCTGGTTGAGGCCGACCATCCCGGTTTCGAGCCCCTCGACCACCCGCAGCGCGCGCTTGAGATCGTTGGTGAACACATATGCGACCAGCCCGTACTCGGTGTCGTTGGCCGCCGCGATCGCGGCGTCCTCGTCGGCGAAGCCCTTGACCGGCGCCACCGGGCCGAAGATCTCCTCGGTCAGCAGCTCGGCGTCGTCGGGAATGTCGGTCAGCACAGTGGGCTCATAGAAGTAGCCGGCGCCTTCGCGGGCGTTGCCCCCGACCACGGCCTGGGCGCCCCGGCCGATGGCGTCCTGCACGAGATCGGAGACCTTGGTGCGTTGCTTGGCGTCGATCAGCGGCCCGACTTCCACGTCGTCCTCGGTTCCGCGGCCGATCTTCATCGCGCCCATCTTGGCGGCCAGCTTCTCGGCGAACTCCTCCGCCACCGAGTCGGCGACGTGGAAGCGGTTGGCCGCCGTGCACGCCTCGCCGATGTTGCGCATCTTGGCGATCATCGCCCCCGAGACGGCGGCGTCGACGTCGGCATCGTCGAAGACCAGGAACGGGGCGTTGCCGCCCAGCTCCATCGACAGGCGCAGGAGGTTGTCCGAGGCCTGCTTCATCAGCTGGCGCCCGACCTCCGTCGAGCCGGTGAACGACATCTTGCGCAGCCGCGGGTCCGAGATCAACGGCCCGCTCGCCTCACTCGACGACGAGGCGGTGATCAGGTTCACCACCCCCTCGGGCAGGCCGGACTGCTCGAGGATCTTGACCAGCATCAGCATCGTCAGCGGCGTCTGGCCGGCCGGCTTGACCACCATCGTGCACCCGGCGGCGATCGCCGGGCCGATCTTGCGCGTGCCCATGGCCAGGGGGAAGTTCCACGGCGTGATCAGCAGGCACGGTCCGACCGGCTGCTGCATGGTCAGCAGCCGACTCTGCCCGTTGGCCGCCACCGCGTAGCGGCCCTCGATCCGCACCGCCTCCTCGGAGTACCAGCGCAAAAACTCGGCCCCGTAGGTGATCTCGGCCTTGGATTCCTTGAGCGGCTTGCCCATCTCCAGCGTCATCAGCAGCGCGAGATCGTCGGCCCGCGCAGTGATCGCCTCAAACGCGCGGCGCAGGATCTCGCCGCGCTCACGGGGCGCGCAGGCGGCAAAGCCCGGGCCGGCGTCAACGGCGGCGTCAAGCGCGCGCCGAGCATCGTCGACCGAGGCGTCGGCGACCTCGCACAGTGTCTCGGCAGTCGAGGGATCCTCCACCGCCAGCGTGCCCTTGGCGCCGTCACGCCACTCGCCGCCGATGTAGAGCTGCTTGGGGACCTCGTCGAGGATGGCCCGCTCTTGAGAAGTGCTGATCGTGGTCATATTCTCAACCTACCCGATCCCCACCGCACGCCAATCTGGCCCCGCTCCAGCAAAAAGGGCCGGGCGCACCGATGGCGGCGCGCCCGGCCCGATCGTCTACGAATTAGGCGGCTGCGGCCTGGACCACGCGCGGCTCGAGCGCGGCGTCCAGCACCTCGTCGATCGTCATCGCCATGTGGAACCGCATCTGGCCGCGGACCTCCTCGGGGACGTCGTCGAGGTCGCCGCGGTTGCGCTCCGGCAGGACCACGTCGGTCAGTCCGGCCGCGTGGGCGGCGAGCACCTTCTGCTTGAGCCCGCCGATCGGCAGCACCCGGCCCTGCAGCGTCACCTCGCCGGTCATCCCGACGGTGTGGCGCACCGGCCGCCCGCTGAGCAGCGACGTCAGCGCCGTCACCATCGTCACACCGGCGCTCGGGCCGTCCTTGGGGATCGCCCCCGCCGGCACGTGGACGTGGAACGAGCGCTCCTCGAACTGCGTGGGGTCGATGCCCAGATCGCCGGCGTGACCGCGGACGTAGGAGAGGGCGATCTGCGCCGACTCCTTCATCACGTCACCCAGCTGGCCGGTCAGGGTCAGCCCGGGCTTGCCCGGCATCGCCGTCGCCTCGACGAACAGCACGTCGCCGCCGGCTCCGGTGACCGCCAATCCGGTCGCCACGCCCGGCACCGCGGTCCGGATCGCCGACTCCTGGAAGTGACGCTGGCGCCCGAGGGCATCCCGGATCAGCTCGAGGTCGACCACGACCGGCGCCGTGACCTTGTCCGAGGCGATCTGGGTCGCCGTCTTGCGCAGCAGCGTGCCGAGGTCGCGCTCGAGCTGGCGAACACCGGCCTCACGCGTGTACTCGGTGGTCACGGTCTGCAGCATCTCGTCGGAGATCTGGACCTCCTCCTCGCGCAGCCCGTTTCGCTCCAGCTGACGCGGCCACAGATATCCGCGGGCGATCGCGACCTTCTCCGAGGTGGTGTACCCGTCGAAGCGGATCACCTCCATCCGGTCCAGCAGCGGCCCGGGGATCGTGTCGGCCACGTTGGCGGTGGTGATGAACATCACGCCGCTGAGGTCGAGCTCCAGGTCGAGGTAGTGATCGCGGAACGAGTGGTTCTGAGCCGGATCGAGTACCTCGAGCAGGGCCGCCGAGGGGTCTCCACGCCAGTCGGCGCCGACCTTGTCGACCTCGTCGAGCATGATCACCGGGTTCATCGTCCCGGCGTCGCGCAGGGCGCGCACCAGCCGGCCCGGCATCGCGCCGATGTAGGTCCGGCGGTGACCGCGGATCTCGGCCTCATCGCGCACCCCGCCCAGCGACATGCGGACGAACTTGCGACCGGTGGCCCGGGCGATCGACTCGCCGATCGAGGTCTTGCCGGTGCCGGGAGGTCCGATCAGGGTGAGGATCGCGCCGGAGCGCTTGTCCTCGGTGATCCCCCGGTCGACGCGCAGCTTCTTGACCGCGATGTACTCGACGATCCGGTCCTTGACGTCCTCTAGGCCGGCGTGGTCGGTGTCCAGCACCTCACGCGCGTGCACCGGATCGAGACGCTCCTCGGACATGCCGCTCCACGGGACGGAGATGATCCAGTCCAGGTAGGAGCGGATCACGCTTGACTCGGCGCTCTGCTCGCCCATCCGCTCCAAACGCCCGAGCTCCTTCTCGGCCTGCTCGCGGGCGTGCTCGGGCATCCCGGCCTCCTCGATCTTGGTCCGGTACTCCTCGGCTACCGAGGCGTCGTCCTCGTCGAGCTCCTTGCGGATCGAGTCCATCTGCTTGCGCAGGAAGTACTCGCGCTGCTGCTTCTCGGCGCCGGACTCGACGTCGTCGCGGATCCGCTTGCGGACCTGCAGCTCGGCCAGGCGCTCTCGCTGGTAGCCCAGGGCGAGCTCGAGGCGCTCGGTCACGTCGAGGGTCTGCAGCAGGTTGACCTTCTGGGCGTAGTTGAGGTCCGGGCTGTAGCCGCTGGTGTCGGCCAGCGTGCCGGGCTCAGAGATCGAGCGCAAGAAGGCCGAGATGCGGCCGTCGTCGCCCCGGACCTCGAGGATCTCCTCGACCATGGCGCGGTACTCGCGCTCCAGGTTGCGGGTCTTGCCGTCGACCGGCGTCGGGTCAGGCTGCTCCTCGACCTCGACGAACAGGCGCCCGTCGGGCATCGTCTGCGCGGCGCCGGCCACACCGCGGTGCAGACCCTGCAGCGCGAACGCGCGCCCGCCCCCTGGGAGCCGGACCCGATCGGTGACTTCGGCGACCGTGCCGACATTGGCGAAATCTTGCTCATGGCGAGGCACGAGCAGTACGCGCTCTTCGTCGCCGGCCTCGATGGCCAGCGTGAGCGACATGCCCGGGAAGACGACGACATCGTCCAGCGGGACAAGAAGAAGGCGACTCATCAAGTCTTCACTTTCGCTAGTTGCTTACGGAACATTAGTAGAAGAATAGCAGTCAATCACGGTGGGGATCAAGCAGATCTTAGTTGTACGGACTAAGATTATCAGGGCCGATGCGTGTAGCCGGTAGCGGGCCGGGGGCGGGACCGCACGGTGGCGTTCAGATCTGGGATGATCAGCGACGATGCCGGACAAGCTGCCACCCGCGCACGACGTACTGGCCGCCGAGGAGTTCGCGGTCCCCGCGCCTGATCCAAAGCTGCACCGAGCCCCCCCGCGCGATGTACTGGCGGCCGAGGAATTCGAGCTGCCCGCCCCGGACCCGAGCTTGCACCACGGACCCGTGAGCCTTCCCGCCGATCCCACGGGGATCCCCGAGCCCCACGACGTGCTGGCGGCCGAGGAGTTCGCTCTCCCGGCGCCGTCCCCGTACCCCGCCGGCGAGCCCACCCCGCCCGGGACCTCCGCCGGGCTGCGCGGCGCCCTCGCGGCCGCCGGCGGACTGGCGCTCCTGCTCGCCCGTCGCCGCCACCGCGGCAAACGCCACACTTAAGTCACACGCTGACACCCACGCGGCACAGCTTTCGTGTCAGCGTTGGACGTGATGAGCCCTGGTTCCGAATGCGGGAACCCAGTTGAGTCACGTGACCTCCAGCTGGCCGCGTTGGCCGCAATCCAGCACGGCGTCGTTTCCTGCTGGCTGGCTGCCACCCTGGCCTGCGGGTCCGAAGCCGTGCTAAGCCACCGCGCGGCTGCGGCCCTGTGGGAGCTCCGGGCGGCTCCGTCGGGAGCGATCGACCCCGGCTGCGCTCCACTCTGGAGGCCGCCCAGCGCGCTGACCTCCTAAACGGCCGGCACCTCCAGGCCCTGATGGCCCGGAGTCCGGGCCGCCACGGGATCAAACCGCTCATCACGGCCCTCAAACCACTACACGACGAAGCCCCCTGGACCCAGTCCGAGCTCGAAACACGATTCCTCGAGCTGGTCAGACGCCACGGCCTGCCCGAGCCGCAGTGCAACGTCGTCGTCGACGGCCTGCTGGTTGACTTCCATTGGCCTGCGCACAACCTGATCGTCGAGGTCGACGGCTTTCGCTACCACCGCACCCGCCGCTCGTTCGAGGATGATCGTCGGCGCGACGCCCGGCACGCCGTGTCCGGCCGGCGCGTGGTCAGGTTCATCTACCGGCGGATCCGGGACGAGCCCCAAAAGGTGGGGGGGGAGCTGCGAGCTCTGCTCAGCGTTGAGAGCGCCCAGCAAGCCGTCCCGGCGCGATCAGGTCGGTGATCGTCCCGGCCGCCAGCTCGGCCGCGAATCCCACCGTCTCTGACAGCGTGGGGTGGGGGTGGACGGTCAGCGCGATGTCCTCGGCATCGGCGCCCATCTCCAGCGCGTGCACCGTCTCGGCGATCAGCTCCCCGGCCCCGACCCCGACGATCCCCGCGCCCAGCACGCGGCGCGACTCGGGCTCGAGCAGCAGCTTGGTCAATCCCTCAGCACGGCCCAGGGCCAGCGCCCGCCCGGAGGCCGCCCACGGGAACACGGCCTTCTCATACGCCACCCCCGACGCCCGGGCGACGATCTCGGTAAGGCCCATCCAGGCGATCTCGGGGTCGGTGTAGGCCACCGAAGGAATCGCGCGCGGGTCGAATTCGGCGCCCGGAACCCCCGCGATCACCTCCGCCGCGACCTTGCCCTCGTGGGTGGCCTTGTGGGCCAGCATCGGCCCGCCGACGATGTCGCCGATCGCGTAGATCCCGGGGACGCCGGTCCGCATCTGACGGTCGACCGCGATGAACCCCCGGTCATCCACCGACACGCCGGCGGCGGCGGCGTCCACCGCGCGGCCGTTGGGAACCCGGCCGACCGCGACCAGGATCTGGTCGAACATCCGCGAGCCCACGCCCTCGATCTCGACCTTCAAGCCGTTCTTCTGGGCCTTCACGCCGGCCACCCGCGTGCCCAGCAGCACGTCCTCATACCGACCGCCGATCCGCCGCGCGAGCGGCCGGACCAGGTCAGGATCACAGTCGACGATCAGCTGGTCGAGCATCTCGACCACGGTCACCTTGGACCCCAGGGCGTCGTACACGCACGCCATCTCGAGGCCGATGATCCCACCGCCGATCACCAGCAACCGCCCGGGCACGGATTCCGGCGACAGCGCGCCGGTCGAGTCGAGGATCCGCGGATCCTCGGGGAGCCCGGGGATCGAGGCCGCCTGGGACCCCGCGGCGATGATGCAGTTCTCAAACGTCAGCTCGCGCTCGCCGACGGTCAGCGACCCCGAGCCGGTGAGCCGTCCCACCCCGTGCAGCACCTCCACCTGGCGCTGCTTGGCCAGCCCGGCCAGTCCGTCGGTCAGCCGGTCGACCACGGACGTCTTCCACTCGATCAGCTTGCCGAGATCCACACGCGGCTCTCCAAACGAGATCCCGCGCGCCGCCATCTCCTCGGTCTCGGCCACCACCCGCGCCGCGTGCAGCAGCGCCTTGGAGGGGATGCAGCCGACGTTCAGGCACACGCCGCCCAGGCGCTCGTAGCGCTCGACCAGGATCGTCCTGCAGCCCAGGTCGGCGGCGCGGAAGGCGGCCGTGTAGCCCCCGGGTCCGGCCCCCAGCACGACCACCTGGGCGTCACGTCCTGAGCCGTCCGAGGGCGCCTCGGCCGAGGGGGGCTCGCTCACCACCGTCGCCGACGATGCCGGCTCGCGGACCCCCGCGTCCTCGCGCACCCCCGCGTCCTCGCGCACCGTGGCGTCCTCACGGACCGCCGCGTTCTCGCTCCCGCTCGGCCCCGCCCCGTCTGCTTCGAGCGCCAGCAGCACGCTGCCCTCTGACACGCGGTCGCCGATCGCCACCCGCAGCTGCTTGACCACCCCGGCGGACGGCGCGGGAACGTCCATCGTCGCCTTGTCTGACTCGAGCGTGACCAGCGGGTCCTCGGCCGCGACCTCGTCTCCCGGCGCGACGTGGATCTCGATCACCGGAACGTCGGTGAACTCCCCGATGTCGGGGACGCGGACCTCGGTCACAGCAGCGCCCGGCGCAGGTTTGACAGAACGCCGACCAGAAAGGCGGTGAACCGCGCCGCGGCGGCTCCGTCGATCACCCGGTGGTCGTAGGACAGCGACAGCGGCACCATCAGCCGGGGCGCGAAGGATTCCGTCCCCGCGTTCCACACCGGCTTGATCGCCGACCGCGTGGCGCCCAGGATCGCCACCTCAGGCGCGTTGATGATCGGGGTGAAGCTGGTGCCGCCGATCCCCCCGAGGCTCGAGATCGTAAACGAGGCGCCACTCATCTCTGCGGGGCCGAGCTTACCCTCGCGCGCCCTGGCCGACAACCGGGTCAGCTCGGACGCGATCTCGAGCAGTCCCTTGCCGTCGGTGTCCTTGATCACCGGCACCACCAGACCCCCCGGCGTGTCGGCGGCAAAGCCGATGTTGTAGTAGCCCTTGAGCACGAGCTCGTCGCCGTCCAGCGACGAGTTGAAGGTCGGAAACGCCTTCAGCCCCGCCACGCAGGCGAGGACGAGGAACGAGACCATCGTCACCTTTGTCTCCGACTGCTCTGAGTTGAGCTGCTTGCGCCAGGCCTCCAGCTCGGTCACGTCGGCCTCGTCGTTGTGGGTGACGTGCGGGATCATCACCCAGTTGCGGGCCAGGTTGGGAGCCGAGATCCTCTGGATCCGCGTCCGCGGGACCCGCTGCACCGGCCCGAACTTCTCATACTCGACGCTCGGCCACGGCAGCAGGTCAAGGCCCAGCGCCGGGGCGGCCGCCGGACCCTCGGCCGCGCGCTGGAGGTCGTCCTTGGTGATCCGGCCCTTGCGTCCGCTGCCGCTCACCTGGTCGAGCTCGATGCCCCGCTCGCGGGCCAGCCGCCGTACCGACGGGCTGGCGTAGATAGCCGGAGCGCCGCCGTTGGACGGGGCGGATTGGGGTGGGGGAGCCTCAGAGGCTCGGGCCGGGGTCGGCTCCGACTCCGGCTGCGGCGCATCGGCGGCCAGCGCGTCCTGCGAAGCCGGCGCATCGGCGGGCGCCGCGTCCTGCGCCGCCGGGGCGTCGGCCGCCGGCTCACCCTCGCCCTCGATCGTCATCAGCGCGCTGCCCTCAGCGACCCGATCGCCGATCTCGACGGCGATCTCCGAAACCACCCCGGCGACGGGCGCGGGCACGTCCATCGTCGCCTTGTCTGACTCCAGCGTGACCAGCGGGTCCTCGGCCGCCACCGTGTCGCCGACCGAGACCAGGATCTCGATCACCGGTACGTCGTCGAAGTCGCCGATGTCGGGGACCGCGACGGGAGAGCTCACGCCTGGCATCTGCTCGCCATCCAGGCTCGCTGGATCGATGCCGCGTGAGTCATCCAGCTGCTCATACGGTGCTCGGCATCGGCGCCTCGGGATCGATCTCGTACTTGGCGATCGCCTCCGCCACCCGCCCGGGGTCGAGCTCGCCGCGTGCCGCCAGCTCCGACAGCGCCGCGACCGCCACGTAATGCCGATCCACCTCGAAGAACCGCCGCAGCGCCCGGCGGGTATCGCTGCGCCCGTAGCCGTCGGTGCCCAGCGTGCGGTAGGAGCGGTCCCGCCCACCCACCCACTGGCGGATCTGATCGGCGAACGCGCGGATGTAGTCGGTGGACGCGATCACCGGACCGCGCCGGCCGTCCAGCGCCTCGTTCACGAAGCTCCGGCGGGGCTCGTCGGTGGGGTGAAGCATGTTCCATCGTTCGACCTCGATCCCGTCCCGGCGCAGCTCGGTGAACGAGGTCACGCTCCATACGTCGGCCAAGACGTCGAAATCGTCAGCCAGCAGCTGCGCCGCGGCGATCACCTCGCGGAGGATCGTCCCCGAGCCCAGCAGCTGGACGCGCGGCTTCTCCGAAGACGCCCGCCCACCCCCCTCGCTGAGCAGGTACATGCCGCGCAGGATCCCCTCCTGCGCGCCCTCGGGCATCGCCGGGTGCTGGTAGTTCTCGTTCATCAGCGTGAGGTAGTAGAAGACGTCCTCCTGCTCGCCCACCATCCGCCGCAACCCGTCCTGGATGATCACCGCCAGCTCATAGCCGAACGTCGGGTCATAGGCGCGGCAGTTCGGGACGACGGAGAACAGCACGTGGCTGTGGCCGTCCTCGTGCTGCAGCCCCTCGCCGTTGAGCGTCGTGCGCCCGGCCGTGCCGCCGAGCATGAAGCCGCGCGTGCGGCTGTCGCCGGCCGCCCACACGAGGTCACCGACGCGCTGGTAGCCGAACATCGAGTAGTAGATGTAGAACGGCACCATCGGCACGGCGTGGGCGCTGTAGGAGGTGCCGGCGGCGATGAACGAGGAGATCGAGCCGGCCTCGGTGATTCCCTCCTCGAGGATCTGCCCGTGCTGATCCTCCTTGTAGAACATCAGCTGCTCTGAGTCCTGGGGCTGATAGAGCTGGCCGACCGGCGAGTAGATTCCGACCTGCCGAAACAGCCCCTCCATCCCGAACGTGCGTGACTCGTCGGGGACGATCGGGACGATGTGGCGGCCGATCGACTTGTCGCGCAGCAGCGCGGCGAGGATGCGGACGAACGCCATCGTGGTCGAGATCTCGCGCTCGCCGGTTCCCTCCAGCTGAGAGCTGAACAGGTCCAGCGGCGGCGCCGGCAGCGGCGCCGCGGTGCGCCGGCGAGCCGGCATCAGCCCGCCCAGCGCGGCGCGGCGCTCGCGCAGGTACTGCATCTCGGGGGAATCCTCTTCGGGCTTGTAGTACTCGGCGTCGCGCACCTGGGCGTCGGTCAGCGGCAGCTCGAAGCGATCCCGGAAGGCCAGCAGCGCCGCCTCGGTCATCTTCTTGGCCTGGTGGGTGATCATCTGACCCTCACCGGAGACGCCCATCCCGTAGCCCTTGATCGTCTTGGCCAGGATCACGGTTGGCTGGCCGGTGTGCCTGACCGCCGCGTCGTAGGCGGCGTAGACCTTCTGCTGGTCGTGGCCGCCGCGGTTGAGCAGCCAGATCTCCTCGTCGGACATGTGCGCCACGCGCTCGAGCAGGCGCGGGTCGCGGCCGAAGAAGTGCTCGCGGACATAAGCGCCGTCCCGGGACTTGAAGGTCTGATAGTCGCCGTCGACGCAGTCCTCCATCACCTTGACCAGCGCCCCGTCGGTGTCGGCGGCCAGCAGCGGGTCCCAGCGGCTGCCCCAGATCACCTTGATCACGTTCCAGCCGGCGCCGCGGAAGTCTGACTCGAGCTCCTGGATGATCTTGCCGTTGCCGCGCACCGGGCCGTCCAGGCGCTGCAGGTTGCAGTTGACGACCCAGATCAGGTTGTCCAGGCGCTCGCGGCCGGCCAGCCCGATCGAGCCCATCGACTCGGGCTCGTCCATCTCCCCGTCGCCGAGGAACGTCCACACCTTGCGACCGTCGGTGTCGGCCATCCCGCGCGCGTGCAGGTACTTCATGAACCGGGCCTGGTAGATCGAGGTGATCGCGCCAATGCCCAGCGAGACGGTGGGGAACTGCCAGAAGTCGGGCATCAGCCACGGGTGCGGGTAGGACGAGAGACCGCCGGGCCGGGAGACCTCCTGGCGAAAGCCGTCCAGCTGCTCGGCGGTCAGTCGACCCTCGAGGAACGCGCGCGCGTAGTTGCCCGGCGACGAGTGGCCCTGGAAGTAGACGAGGTCTCCGGGCATGGGCTTGCCGCCCGCTCGGCTTCCGGCCTCGCCTGATCGGGCGGCGCCCGAGTCATCTGGCTCCTCGTTGGGGGCGTGCCAGAAGTGGTTGTAGCCCACCCCCATCAACGTGGCCAGCGACTGGAAGGTGGCGATGTGCCCGCCCAGCCCCGACGAGACCTCGTTGGCGCGGACCACCATCGCAATCGCGTTCCAGCGCACGACCGACCGCAGCCGGCGCTCGATCGCCGGGTCGCCGCCGAACGCGGGCTCGCGCTCAGGGGGGATCGTGTTGATGTAGGCGGTGTTGAGGCTGGCGATCGTGCCCGTGCCGGCGTGCTGGGCCCGCTCGACCACCCGCGTGAGGATCGCCCGGGCTCGCTCGGGTCCATCGTGGGAGACGACGGCGTCGAGCGCTTCGAGCCATTCGGTGGTCTCGACCGCGTCGAGGTCGCCGGCGCCGTTGCCCTGACCGGCACTGGAAGTCATGCGCTGAGGGGGTCGATTGCCATGCGCTTGCGCTCCGAGCAGCGACTATAGCTTCAGTGATCGTGGTCACAGGGCGCTCCCAGACGCTCCACTTTCGCGTAGCTTGCCGGCCATGAGCTTGCGCGAGGTGGAGGGGCTTCCAGGCGCTCCGTGGGATCGTCCGCTGGCCGGTTCGCTCGATCGTCTGGTCGTCGAATCGCAGCTGCTGGCCGGTAATCCGCTCGACGATCCGGCCCGCCGGCCGCTGTACGTCTACCGCCCGCCGGGTGGCGCGGCGGGTCTGCCCTCGGTCTACGTGCTACAGGGCTACAGCGGGCAGCTCGACATGTGGCTGGGGCGCAAGCCGTTTGAGCCCACGATCGTGGAGCGGATCGACAACATGTTCGCGGCCGGCGACTGCCCGGATGCGGTGGTCGTACTCGTCGACGCCTGGACCTCGTTGGGCGGCTCTCAGTTTCTGAACTCCACCAGCACCGGGCCCTATCTGGATTATCTGTGCGATGAGATCGTCCCGTTCGTCGACGAGCGTTATCCGACCCTGGCCGAACGCGATCACCGGGGCGTTGCGGGTCATTCGTCGGGCGGCTACGGCGCGATGGTGGTGCCGATGCTGCGTCCGGACGTATTCGGAGCCCTCGCCTCCCACGCCGGCGACGCCCTGTTCGAGTGCTGCTATCAGCGTGAGTTCCCGATCGTGGCGCGCATCCTTCGCGATCACTTCGACGGCTCCTACGAAGTGCTCCGAGAGCGGCTGGGCAGCGCAGTCACGTTCGACTTCTCGCTCTACGGGACTCCGTTGTCGCACTACGCCTGTGCGGCGGCGTACTCGCCCGATCCGGCGCGGCCAGGTGAGGTGATGCTGCCCTTCGAGGTCTCGACCGGAAAGCTCGTCGATGACGCGTGGGCGCTGTGGCTCGACCACGACCCGGTGCGGATGGCGGCCCGACACGCCGACGCCCTGCACGGCATGCGGCGCATATACCTCGACGCCGGCCGGCAGGACGAGTACTTCCTGGACCTCGGGGCTCAGGCCTTCTCCGACGAGCTCTCCCGGCTCGGGGTCGACCATTCGCTGGAGCTGTTCGACGGCGGCCATGGAGGCATCTCCTACCGCTATCCGGGCGCGATTCGCGAGCTCGTGCTCGCCCTCGGTGAGCCATGACCGTCAGCTCCGGCACCGAGCTGGCCTTCGCCGGTCCGTGTGCGCTGGCCGAGCTGGTTCGCGGTGGGGAGGTGCATCCCCGGGAGCTGGTCGACCTGTATCTGCGCCGGATCGAGGCGCTTGACCCGACGCTGAACGCGTTCCGTACCACGCTGCCCGAGCAGGCGCTGGCGGAGGCCGAGAGCGGGCGCGACGGTTTGCTGGCCGGCGTGCCGATCGCCGTCAAGGACGACCTGCCGCTGGCCGGCCAGGTGGCCACCAAGGGCGCGCGGAGCTTCGGGCCGCCGGCCCCGGCCGACGCCGAGGCGATCCGGCGGCTGCGGGCCGCCGGGGCGATCCCGATCGGGATCACCAACGTGCCCGAGCTGATGATCTTCCCGTGGACGGCCACCGACGCCAATGGCGTCACCCGCAACCCGTGGGACCCGGCGCGCACGCCCGGCGGCTCCTCGGGCGGCTCGGCGGCGGCGGTCGCCGCCGGCCTGGTCGCCGCGGCCACCGCGTCTGACGGCGGTGGCTCGATCCGGATCCCGGCCGCGTGCTGCGGCCTGGTGGGCATGAAGCCCACCCGCGGCCGGGTGTCCAGCCAGCCGGCGGGTCCGGGGTGGCTCGGGCTGTCAGTCTCCGGCGCGCTGGCGCGCACGGTGCGCGACAGCGCGCTGATGCTCGATGTCATGCACGGCGTATTGCCGGCCGACGTCGATTCGGCGCCCGCGTTCTCAGGCCGCTACGTCGATGCGGCCCGGCGCGACCCCGGTCGGCTGAGGATCGCGCTCTCCCGCAAGCTGCCGGTGGGCGTGCTGACCAAGGTGGCGGCCGAGCAGCGCGGCGCCTGGGAGCGAACCGGGGCCCTGCTCGGTGCGCTCGGCCACGACGTCGTCCACCGTGATCCGGCCTACGGTCCGATTCAGCTCGAGTTCTTCCAGACCTGGGTCCGCGGGATCTACGAAGAGTCGCTGGGGGTGCCCGAGCGCTCGCTCTTGGCCCCCAGCACGCGCCAGATGGCCGCCGCAGGCCGGTACCTGGTTCCGCCGGCCCGCCGGACGCGGCTGCTGGGCCACCGGTCGATCACCACGGCGCGGATCCTGACCCTGTGGGACGAGATCGACGTGCTCGTCACTCCGGCCACCGCCACGACCGCGGTCGACGCCGAGGGCGGCTATGGACGCTCGGCGCCGCTGGCGGTCAACGTCGCGGGGCGGTTCACCCCGTTCACGACGATGTTCAACCTCACCGGACAGCCGGCGGTTGCACTCCCGGCCGGGATCGGTGACGATGGACTGCCGCTGAGCGTCCAGCTCGTCGGCCGCCCCGGCGCCGAGGATGTCCTGTACTCGCTCGCCGGGCAGATCGAAGCAGCCGCCCCGTGGGCCGAACGTCGGCCGCCGATGGCCGACCAGCAACCAGGAGAATCCCGCCGATGACCCAGCCCAGCCGTCCTTCAGAGCATCACCGCGTACGCGCCCTGCTCGTGCTGCTCGCCCTCGGGGCCGTCTTCGCGGCCTGTGCGCCGGCGGCCGGCGCAAAGGTGGTGTGGCTGTGCCAGCCCGGCCGGCAGCCGGACCCGTGCACTCCCGGGCTCTCGACCACGGTCTACTCCCCGACCCTGAGGCCGTTGCGCGTGATCCACCCCAAGGCGGTGAAGCATCCGAAGATCGACTGCTTCTACGTGTATCCAACGGTCAGCGATCAGAAGACCGAGCACGCCAACCTCCACGTCGATCCCGAAGAGCGGTCGATCGCGCTCTTCCAGGCGGCGCGCTACTCGCAATATTGCCGGGTGTACGCGCCCATGTACCGCCAGGTCACGGTCCCTTACCTCGATCGGACCGGCGGCGAGACGTCCGCCGCCCTGGCGCAGCCGCTGGCCGACGTGCGCAGCGCCTTTCGAACCTATCTGCGGAAGTACAACCACGGCCGCGGGTTCGTGCTCATCGGTCACTCTCAAGGGTCGTTTCTGCTCAAGCAGCTGATCGCCAAGGACGTGGATCGCAAGGCGGCAGTGCGGCGCAAGCTCGTCTCGGCGATCCTGCTCGGCGGGAACGTTCTGGTCAAGCGCGGCCGGGGGGTCGGCGGGGACTTCAAGCACGTTTCGGCCTGCCGATCCGGCAGTCAGCTGCACTGCCTGATCGCCTACTCGACCTACGACCAGACCCCGCCGAACCCGAGCCTGTTCGGTCGCAGCGCGGTTGCAGGTGACCAGGTCCTGTGCACCAACCCGGCCGCTCTGGCCGGCGGCGCAGCGGACGTGGATCCGATCATTCCCTCGGCGCCGTTCGCGCCCGGCACGCTGATCGCCGTCGGAATCAAGCTGCTGAAGCTGACCCAGCCGATGCCGCCGACGGTCTGGACCAGCGAGCCCGGCGCCTACCGCGCCCGGTGCGCGGTGGCGAACGGCGCCAGCGTCCTCGAGATCGCTCCGCTCGGGGGAGCCCAGGTGCCCCAGCCGAGCCCGAGCGCGATCTGGGGCTTGCACCTGCTGGATGCCAACATCGAGCTGGGCAACCTGCTCTCGGTGGTCCGGCGCGAGGCGGCGGCGTTCGCCAGGCGCGCCGGCGCCTAGCGCTCCAGGCTCTGGCGGCTAGCGCTAGCGGCCCGGGCTCGGGCGCCGGCTCGCTGCCCGCTTGACCGGCACTCGGCGGATCGGTACCCTGTCGTACCGTGAGTACCCTGGCCGCGCCGCCGATCACCTCGGAAGCCTTTGGCTCCCTCAACGGCCTCGCTCCGGCCTCGCCCGCCGGCCCGGTCGAGTCCAGCGTGCCGGTGCGCCTGCCACCCTCCGCCACCGCGCCGCGCTGGCTTCAGACGCTCAGGTTCGGCGTACGGCCGATGGCCTTCAATCTCGGGGCCCGGCGGCGGTACGGCGACGTGTGGCAACTGCGGCTGCTCTCGCGCCGGGAGCCCTTCGTGGTCACCTGCCATCCCGATCACGTGGAGTCGCTGCTCAAAGCCGCCCCCGCCGACGCCCCGTCACTGACCGGTGAGTCGCCGCTGCGCCCGATCCTCGGGCCCAACTCGGTGCTCACCTCGGTCGGAGATCGCCACCTGCGCCAGCGCAAGCTGCTGCTGCCGCCGTTTCACGGGGAGGCGGTGCAGCGCTACGTGCAGATGATCTCCGATGTCGCCGAACGAGAGATCGAGCGCTGGCCGGTGGGCGAGCCGTTCTCGCTGGCCCCTCGTATGTCTTCGGTCACGCTGGACGTGATCATGACCGGCGTGTTCGGGATCGAGGGCCAACCCGCGCCCGGAAGCCCCGAGCACCGCGTGCGCCAGACGATCCGGCGGCTGCTGCGGGGGTCGACGAATCCGCTCTATCAGCTGATCGACCTGCAGAACGCCTCCCGTCGGGAGGCGACCGGAATCCTGCGCCGGTTGCTGGCGATCCTCGACCGCCAGATGTATGCGGTGATCCGCGAGCGTCGCGCGGTGGCGGCCGACGGAAAAAGGAGCGACGTTCTCTCGCTCCTGCTCGGAGCGCGCGACGAGGACGGCCGCCCGCTGACCGACCAAGAGCTGCGAGACGAACTGCTGTCGCTGGTCCTCGCCGGCCACGAGACGACCGCCAACTCACTGGCCTGGACGTTCGAGCGCCTGCTGCGCACGCCGGTGGCCTATGACCGGCTGCGGGAGCTGACCCGCGCCGGTGGGGCCGAGGCCGACGCGTTCGTGGAGGCGACGATCCACGAGGGGATGCGCAACCGCCCGGTGATCCCGATGATCGTGCGCATGGTCATGCGCCCCTGGAGGCTGGGCGAGTACGTGCTGCCGGCGCGCACGCCGGTGGCGGTCAGCATCGCCGCGCTGCACCACCGCGAGGACGTCTACCCCGAGCCGTTCGCCTTTGCGCCCGAGCGCTTTCTGGACCGCAAACCGGGGACCTACACGTGGATCCCGTTTGGCGGCGGCATTCGTCGCTGCCTCGGGGCGTCGCTGGCGATGGCCGAGCAGCGCGTCGTGCTGGCGGCGGTCGCGCGGCGGACTGACCTGTTCGCCCCGGATGCCGACCCCGAGCGTCCCCGGCAGCGAAACGTGACGATGATCCCGCACCGTGGCGCGCGCGTTGTGGTGGCGCGGCGTCATCCGGCCTGATCTTCTCGGCTCGGCCGCCGCTGGCGCTACCGTGATCGGCGTGTCGCGAGGAGCAGGCCGTGGGCTGGGAGGAACGCGAAGCAGTACGACACCGGCCTGCGTCCCTGCCGCCGCGGGACGAGATGCAGGGGCGGCTGGCGCCCCGGCCGCCGCTGGGCCGGCCGAGCCGACGGGTCATCGCCAGCGGCTGATCACGGCGATGGCGGCCTCGGTCGTCGAGAAGGGCTATCGCGACACCACGGTCGCCGACGTGGTGCGCCTGGCCCGCACGTCACGACGGAGCTTCTACGAGCACTTCGACGATCGTGACGCCTGCTTTCTGGCCCTCTTCGACGCCACCAACGACGCGATGATGCAGGAGATCGCCGCCTCGGTGCAAGCCGACGAGCCGCTCGACGAGCAGGTCGACAACGCGATCGACGCCTACATCGACAACGTCAGCAAGCAGCCGGCGCTGTACGCGAGCTTCGTACGCGAGCTGCCCGGGCTGGGGCAGGCCGGCGCCGAGCGGGGCCTCGCCACGCTCGAGCGCTTCGCCGCTCTGCTGGTGGCGCTGGTCGACTCCGGCCGGCGCGAGCAGCCCGCTCTCGGTGCCCGTCCGCTGACGATGGACACGGCGATCATCATCGTCGGGGGCCTGCGCGAGCTGGCGGTGATCTCGCTCCAACGCGGTCGTGACGTGCGGGAGCTGCGCGCGGGTGCAGGCGCGACGGTCAAAGCGATCCTGACCGGCACGCTGCTCTAGACGCTGATGCAACGCCGTGCTACCTGGACGCTGATGCAACGCCGTGCTACCTGGACGCTGATGCAACGCCGTGCTACCTGGATCTCCGGTGACCCGTAGAGCCGCCGATCGTTCGGTGCAGGCGACGCCGCCCGACCGAGCGCTTCTTGAGCAACCTCCGGGCCGTCGCCGGGTTGGCGGCGCGCAGCACCGACTCGCCACTGTGATTGATGAACCCGATCGGCTGGAAGGAGATGTCGATCCACCGGAATCGAGAGGCGTTGGCCGACAGCCTCAGCGTCACCTTGCTCACGCCGGCCCGGAGCCGCCCGAGCGGCTCTGAATCGAGGATCGAGTTGTACAGCCAGACTTCGTAATGCCCGCCTCGGGCCGCGGTGAGATGACGCACGGTCAACTTGAGCTTGAGATGCCGGCGCGGGCCGATCAGCACCACGGTGCCGGTCGCGTGTCCCAGGCGGCCGGGCAGGGCGCCGAATCGGTGGCTCGTTCCACGGTTGACCCGGGGGCTGGGGCTGGGGCTGGCGGAGGGGGTGGGGGAAACGGCCGGCGCCGTCTGCGTCACGGCTGGCGCCGCCTGCGTCACGGCTGGCGCCGGGTGAGCGACGGCGACCCGTGAACGCTTGGCTGGGGTTGATCCGAGCGCCACCACCAGGACGACTGCGACGACTGCGACCAGCAGCAGGCCGACGGCCACAGGCAGCGCCCGCCGGCGCGTCGGCGGGGGGGAAGGCTGGCCCCGCGATTGCGCCGGCGGTGGTGGTGCGGGGGATGGCTTCTCCCGGCTGGGTTCCGGGCCCTCGGGCGTGGCGTGACTGTCAGATGCGTCTGGGACCGGCGAGGAGACAGCCCCGTTGCCGAGCACCGACGCGCCCGCCCGCTCGATCCCCGCGTCCCACGACTCGGCGATTTCGCCCAGGGCCCCGCGGATGTCAGCTGGCGGTAGACCGAGCTCTCGGCTGAGACCGTCGACGATCCGCGCTCGCCGCTGGGCAACGGCAGCTTCGGTCATGTTGGTCATCCGGGCCACGGCGCCGTCCTCTAGCCCCCGGTTCACCCAGAGGTTGAGCAGCGCGCGATCGGCGGCGTCGAGCGAGGCGCAGGCGTCGATCAGCCGGCGGGTGGCGAAGCGGTTCATCAGCCTCAGGCTGATCCGAGCGTGAGGCGTTCGCGTAAGCCCCGATAGGTTCGAACCGGCTTCGGCAAGGAAGGCTCACCCCATGCGAGAACATCGATCACTGCGCCGCAGTCTGGCACCTCTGGCGCTGGGATTGTGCGTTTGGCTCCTATCGCCGGCCCAGGCTCTCGCCCGCGCCCTGGTGCGTTTCGTGCACGCCGTTCCGGGCGCCGGGACGGCGACCGTGGAGGTCAACTCCGGTGGTGGCGATCAGAAACTCGGTTCGCTCGGCTTTGCCCAGACGACGCCGTGGCGCAGCATCCGGTCAGGCAGCTTCCGCTGGACGCTGATCGGCAGCGGCGGCAAGAAGCTTGCCGCGGGAACCTCGTCAGTCGCGGCCGGCGCCTACGAGATCGTGGTCCTCGATAAGCCGTCCGGCATTTCGCTCGGGGTGTACAAGACTGCGGCCGCCGCCCCAGGCACGAGCCTCGTGCGCGTAATCCACGCCGCCCCTGAGCTCGGTGCACCGCAGCTGGACCTCGACTCCAAGGCAGTGCTCAGTCGGTTGAGCTTCACGAGCGCCACCCCTTATCTGTCGGTGAAGCCGGGCACGCACACGATCGCGGCGGTGCGCCCGGGTGACTCCGCTCCGCTGTTCTCGGCCCCGCCGACCAAGTTCGAATCCGGCACCGCCTACTCCGCCATCATCGTGGGCAGCCGCGGCGAGCGCGTCCGCATGGTGACGGTGGTCGACCGCGGCGCCCCGCTGACCCGGCCCGCGAGCCGGACGACGGGCACGGCCAAGGCGAGCGGTCCGGCGACGGCCGCTGCCTCGACATCCAAGCTCGTCGTTATCCATCCCGGTGATTCGCTGTGGGCGATCGCTCGCCGCGTCGTGGGTCCCAAGGCCAACAACGATGCGGTCCAGCGGAAGCTGGCGGCGATCTGGGCCCTGAACGCCAACCGGATCGGCACCGGCGATCCGAACCTGATCTTCGCCGGCCAGACCCTTCATCTGCCGTAGCCAGACCTATGCCTCTGACCAGCCGGGACGCTGCAGCGGTTCTAGGCAGACCCTAACCCTGCCCTAGAGGGTTAGCTCACTAGGACGGTGGCCGTCTCGAGCCGGCGATATAGGTCACGTACGCGATCGAAGATGTGCTGCGCCGCGGCGAGCTGCTGCTCGCGGGAGGGGCTGGCCAGACGGGCACAGCTCACGGGGGCTCCGTAGCTGACCCTCACCCGGGGGAACCGGCCCCGGCGCCACTGACGCACCGCCAGCGAGCCGTAGATCGCCACCGGCACGACCGGAGCACCGGACTCGAGCGCCAAGCGTCCGATCCCCGGCCGAGGGTCGCCGAGACCGCCCGTCCTGGACCGTCCGCCCTCGGCGTAGATGCCGACGCATCCTCCGCTCGCCAAGATCGCGTGGGCGGTCACGAACGCCTCCTCGTCGTGGTGCCCGCGGCGCACCGGGAAGTGCCCGGAGACCCGGAACAGGTAGCTGACCAGCGGCTGGTTGCCGAAGAACTGAGACTTCGACATGAACCGGATCCGCCGGCGCAGATAGACGCCGCAGAAGAAGTGATCGAGGTTGGAGAAGTGATTCGGCGCCAGGATCAGCGGTCCCCCCGATGGGACGTTGCGCCGGCCGACCGCGCGCGTGCGGTAGAGGATCAGGGCCACCGGCGAGAGCACCAGGCGGACCGCCGTGTACGACCATCCCGGCTGATGTGTGCGAGCCCAGGCGTGAAATGGAGCCAGTGCTTCTGCGGGCCGGGGGTCCAGATAGACCTGAGGCCTGATCTCGGTCACGCCGCTCGCCCCGAGTCTGAGCCCGCTTTATCGATCACCAGCGCCAGAACCATATAGCTCGCCCGCGGAAGCCGCGGAGCGCGCGCGAGCGTCGTTGCTCCGGCCGGCGGGCCGCCTGCCGGCGGCGGCCGTGCTGCCCTGACCGGGTCGGATGTCAGGATGGGGGTTTGACCGCCACGACTGACACGACCGCCACGACTGACACGACCGCCACGACCCAGGACACGTTCGCCGCCGCCGCGCTCGCGCGGCTGCGGACGCTCACTGCCGGTGCCGACTCCGAGTTTCGGGCCGGTCAGCTCGAGGCGATCCGCGACATCGTCGTCGACCGCGCGCGGGTGCTGTGCGTACAGCGGACGGGCTGGGGCAAGTCCGCGGTCTACTTCGTCGCCACCTCGCTGCTGCGAACCGATCCCACCCGTCCAGCCGGACCCACCCTGATCGTCAGCCCGCTGCTGGCGCTGATGCGCAACCAGATCGCCGCCGCACAGCGCCTCGGGCTGTGCGCCCACACGGTCAACAGCACCAACCGCGAGGCTTGGGATGAGGTCAGAGACCGACTCGCCGCTGATTCGATCGACCTGCTGCTGATCAGCCCCGAGCGGCTCAACAATCCACGTTTTCGCGAGGGCATGCTGCCGCTGTTCGCCGCCTCGGTCGGCCTGCTGGTGATCGACGAGGCGCACTGCATCTCCGATTGGGGCCACGACTTCCGGCCCGACTACCGGCGCGTCAAGGACATGCTCGGTGCCCTCGGTCCCGAGGCCGCGGTGCTGGGCACCACGGCGACGGCCAACGACCGGGTGGTCGGCGATGTCCGCGAGCAGCTCGCGGGATCAGACGGGGAGCCGCTGCGGGTCTATCGAGGCCCGCTGGCCCGGACGAGCCTGCGCCTCGAGGTCCTCGAGCTGCCGCGGCCGGCCGAGCGGCTGGCCTGGCTGGTCGAGCATCTGGGCGGCGCCGCGAGCCTCGCGGGCTCGGGAATCGTCTACACGCTGACCAAGCGCGACGCCGAGCAGGTGGCCTCGTTCTTGACCGCCAACGGGATCTCAGCGCTGGCCTACAGCGGCGAGCAGGACAGCGAGCAGCGGATCGCCACCGAGGAGCGCCTGCTGCGCAACGAGATCAAGGCGGTGGTCGCCACCAGCGCGCTGGGCATGGGCTATGACAAAGCCGACCTGACCTTCGTCGTGCACTACCAGGCGCCCGGCTCGGTGGTGGCCTACTACCAGCAGGTCGGCCGAGCCGGCCGGGGCGTTCGGCACGCCGACGTGGTCCTGTTGCGGGGCGGCGAGGACCGCCGGATCCAGGACTTCTTCATCGAGCAGGCCTTCCCGAGCCGGGAGCGTGTCGATGCCGTCCTGGCCGAGCTGGAGTCGGCCGGCGAGGCGGGTCGGACCACGCGCGAGCTGATGGCGGTGGTGAACCTGGGGATGGGCCGCCTCGAGGCGATGCTGAAGATCCTGGACGTCGAAGGGGCGCTCCGGCGCGACGGCACGCGCTGGCAGCTGGTACCCGAAGCCGACTGGGAGTACGACGCCGAGCGCTACGCCCAGGTCACCGCCCTGAGGCGGGCCGAGCAGCAGGCGATGGCGGCGCTGGGCACCGACGGCCGCTGCCTGATGCGCGTTTTGCAGGAGGAGCTGGACGACGGGTCGGTGGGATCCGGTTCCCGTGACTGCGGCCGCTGCTCGGTCTGCACGGGACCCCGCTTCGCGGCGGCGCCGGCGCCGGCTCTGGTGGAGCTGGCCGCGCGCCACCTGCGCTCGCGCCCGATCGAGCTCGAAGTCAAGAAGATGGCTCCTGACCCTGGCGGGACAATGCGCAAGATCCCCGAGGATGCCCGCATCGAGGCCGGCTGGGCGCTGGCGCGCTTTGGCGACGGGGGCTGGTGGCCGGCGATCCAGCGCGGCGTCGCGGCCGGGCGGTTCGATCCCCAGATCGTCGGCGGCCTCGCCGACATGGTCCGCGCCAGCGGCGAGCCGGTGGCCTGGATCACCACCGTGCCGTCGGTCCGGCTGGGCGAGCTGATCGACGGGTTGGGGGGACGCCTGGCCGCAGAGCTGGAGGTGC
>JAABUJ010000921.1_pt1 | contig 49402 bp, 42 predicted proteins | sample 5559131 | NCBI WGS metagenome assembly JAABUJ01 (sample SAMN10711875, study PRJNA513366) | rock metagenome | isolation source: Antarctica rocks | place: Antarctica: Victoria Land, Mt New Zealand nord | collected 2016-01-07
TGGCGGATGATCTCGTCGACGTCGCTCTGCTGGATGCTGGGCATGATTGGTTCGCCGTGCGGCGTGGTCGATGAAGTCTCCCAAGAGATGTAATACAAACAAACCGCCGAGGGCGCAAGCGTTAAAGTTTGCCATCCTTGCTCAAAGTGCGCGCTGGCCCTGCTCCACTTTGATTCGTGGGAGACGGACAACTTCATCAGGTTCCTGCGTCCGAAGACCCACGTCTTCGGGGAATGGCTCCTGTGGCCAGAGACCGCCGAGATGGTTCGCTGGGGATTCGTCCGTGCCCGAAAGATCGGCTCGGAATTGTTGTTAGTCTCGGAGAAACGCAAGCCCTGGTACAACGAGAACGCGACCAACGCCCAATATAAGTTCGCGAATACCTGGGCCCGACTGCTCGATCGGGTCCAGAAGTCGCATCCGAGTTTCCGGAGACTGCCGTTCGGGACATTGCGTGACACCCTACCGGACCTGATCCGGCACCGCGAGAGCGACGACCTCGCCTCGCTCTGTCTGGCCCATGGTTCGCCGTTCCACGGGGATAACCTGCTGGAATGCTACGGCAACAAGCCTTTTGGACGGCTGCACACCGCATTGCGGTAATTGCACGACCATTTCCGCCCCGTCTTCGCCGCCGCCCCGGATGATCCCTATGAGGAGAGCAAGTCGAGAGCAAGTCCTACCTTCCGCTGATCGTGAAGCAGAAGATCAGGGCGATGCTCGGCGACGGCGAGGTCCCCGCGCACATCGCCAGGGCGTGCGGGGTTTTGGCGATGACGGTCCACCGGGAGGCTGCGCTCCTCTCTGCCGAGAGGGGGTCAGAACGAGTCGGGTGATTCTCGTGGGAGAAGCTCACCTACGTGGTCGCCCCGTCAAAAGTTCCGTATCGTGGGGCTTGGCAAAATTCGAAGCGATCAGGACCGAACGACGGGCACGGAGCCCCTATGAGGCTCCTCGATGCCCACCAAGCCCCCTCAAATAGACGTTGCTCCCGCCTCGACAGGTTCCTCGCCCGTCCTGCCGCCGATGGACCGGACGCTCCGAGATGCGCTTGAGGCGGACATCGTCGCTCGCGGCATCATCTGCCCGATCATCGTGAGTAGCGACGGGCAGATCCTCGACGGGCGTTTCCGGGAAGAGATCGGAAAGCGTCATGGCCTCTTCGTCCCGCGCGTCGTGGTCGGATGTCTCGACTCCGAGGAGAAGATTGACATCCGCCTCGTGCTCAACGGGCTCAGGCGGCAACTGAGCCAGGTCCAGTGGCGGGAAATCGTCGCCTGGGAGCTTCGGCGGGCACCCGAGAGGAGCGACCGATCCATCGCGGGATTGATCGGCGTCTCGCACAACAAGTCTCCTCCACCTGGAAGCAGCTTGAGAGCAATGGTCAGATTGACCAATGCACGAGGCGCACCACGTCTGACGGCAGGGTCACCGCACTATGAACTGCTGACGGGATAGGGGTTTCCGGCTATACCGGAGGGGACCAGGAGGTCCCCCATGCCGCCGCTACCCTTGATGTCGGTCTTCGACGACCTGCCCGACCCCCGCCGAGAGACCGCAAACAAGCTCCATTGCCTCACCGACATCCTCACCATCGCCACCTGTGCCATCATCGCCGGGGCCGAGTCCTGGGAGGCGATCGCCGAGTACGGCCGGACCAAGCGGGAGTTCTTCGGTCGCTTCCTCCGGCTCGAGAACGGCATCCCCAGCCCGGACACCTTCGAGCGTCTCTTCGCCAAGCTCGCCCCGACGGCGTTCGCCCAAGCCTTCGGGAGATGGATGGCGGCGGCGTGCCAGGCGACCGGGCTGGTGCCGATCGCCATCGACGGCAAGTCGGCCCGGTCGGCCAAGAGGAACACGGCCACGGGATGCCTGCACGTGGTCACTGCGTGGGCCGCCGAGAATCGCCTGGTCCTCGGGGCGGCCGCCGTCGCGGATGGCTCCAACGAGATCGCCGCGATCCCCGAGTTACTCCGGACGCTGGACCTGGCCGGTGCCATCGTGACCATCGACGCGGCCGGGTGCCAGGTCGAGAACGCCCGGATCATCCGCAAGCGCGAGGGGCACTACCTCCTGACCGTCAAGGACAACCAGCCGTCCCTCCGGGCGGCCGTCGAGGCGGTGTTCGATCGGGCGTGCGAGGCCGATTTCGCCGGGGTCCGTTCCGACGGGCACGAGTCGGACGACGACGCCCATGGCCGGCATGAGGAGAGATACGTGACGGTGGTCTATGACCCGACGGGGCTGCCGCCGGACTGGCCGGATGTGGCGGCGGTGGTGCAGGTCAATCGGGAGCGTGAGGTGGCCGGGGAGCGGACGACGACCTCGCATTACTACCTCACCAGCCACGCCGGCAAGGCGGCCGAGTTCGCCGGCTGGATCCGGGGCCACTGGGACATCGAGAATGGGCTGCATTGGGTCCTCGATGTGGTCTTCCGCGAGGATCGGAGCCGGATCCGGTGGGAGCATGCCGGGGCCAACCTGGCGATAATCCGACGGGTTGCGGTCTCGCTGCTGAGGCGGGCACCCGGCAAGGGGAGCGGGGTGACGAAGCGACTGAAGGCGGGCTGGGACGAGAAATATCTACTACAAATCTTGCAAGGTATCAATGCATGTAGAGTGCGGTAGCCCTGCCGTATCGGGCGCAGACGGTCAGGTTGCCGACCCCACGTTTGCCGTGATCGGGGCATTGCTGGTTCAGGCAACAGAAGCGGGACAGATCCTCGGTCATGGCGATGCCCCCCGATCCGTACGGCGAAAGGAGTTATCTCAAGTCGATCGTGTCATTCATACCAAAGACTTAGACCGTTCCGCAACCTTAAGACACCACCAGGGCTTCACGTTAGCACACTTCTCGATCCCTCCGGACGGATCTCCGGGCCAACCCCCCGACGATCAAAACGAGGCCCAAAAGGCGTTCCCAAAGCACCCAAAGGTCGGGGCGACGTCGGCGGTCAGCGATCCGGCCGCGAATGAGCACCGGGGATGGCCGCAAGGCGTTCGCCTGATCCGGGTTAGCTCGGGCGACCAGTCCGGGAACAGGCCGGAGTCACCGGGGAAGGGGAAGCTCGGCCTCCCCGTCACCCCGCCGGGGCGACGGGGCGAGCGAGAACGTGCCCGGGAGAGACCAATGCCCCTTGATGCCCATCATTTCGCCGCGGAGCTTGCCCCCAAGCTGATCGAGCTGCTCGAAGCCCGCAAGTCCGCGATCATCGACGACGCGGGCGGCCTGCCCCGCCGCGCGGCCGTCCGCCTGGCCTGGCCGACGCTCGTCGGCGAGGTCCTCCAATTGACCGAGACCGTGATCGAACTCCTCGCCTGGCGATTCGGCGAGCTTACCGTGAACGACCTGGTGGAAGCTCTCGACGCGATCCGGTCGAGGGCCGCCCACCGACCCTAATGGAGCCCGGTCGGTCGATTGATGAAGATGATGGTGGCGGTCCTGGGTGGCGAGTATCACCAGCCACCCAGTCCCTTCGAACGCGGGACGAGTCACCGGGTTCGCTTGGGAACCCAAGCCACCCCGACCGGAAAGGTTTGATCGGATTTGACCCAGGATCGATCGGAAATCCAGGCGAATGATCCGCCCGTTGAGGAAGGGCTCCGGCATCGAGTAGAGTGGGGAGGTCCGACACCCTTCAACAATGTAACGGGTCGATATTCCTAGGAGTTACGCGGTCATGGAAGGGTGTACAGAGGGTGGGCGATGTAGGCCCGGATCGCCACCCGGACGATATCCGCCTTGGCCTCGTACCAACTGACCCCGGTGGCGTAGAAATGACGCTCCAGTCGCAAGAACGCCCGGATCGACATCCCGATGTGGTTGCGTTGCGCGCGACCGGCTCGCGCCTGGCATCGCTCGACCCCGCAGCACTGCTTCAGGCCCCGGTGATAGTTCTCGATCGCCCAGGTCCGCTCGGCCAACGCCAGCCGCGTCAGTTCGTCCATCGCCAGGTCGTCGGTCGCCCAGTGCTCAGGTCCCCGTCTCGGGAAACAATCCTGAAGACTCGGATCAACCCGTAACCTTGGAGATGAACCACCGTCCCGCCAGCTTCGATGGCCGTCTCGCCAACGGCCTTGCTGCCTTGCCGATCCAGGTTGACTCGGCGGTTGACCTTCAGCCGTGTCAGCCATCGCCAGCCCAAGCTGCGAATCAGCTTGAGGTTCTCCAGGCTGCTATACCAGCCGTCGAAGGCCACGCAATCGGGAGCGAATCCCCGATCGTGAGCGGTCACGACCATGGCGCGGAAGTGGTCGTTCTTGGTCAGGCCGTCCTTGCTCATGTCGTAAATCCGGTAGTCGCAAGGGACGTGGCGATCGCCGTCGGTCCACAGCAGGGTGGTCAGGTTGATGCCACGGACGACCGCGTGGTGCTTGCCGGACCAGTGGCGGGTGACCAGGTCGATGGACTTGGCATAGGGCTTGTCGAGCGTCGAATCGTCGAGCACCAGGAGACCGCCCTTGCGATGGACCATGGGTCGGGCCTCCTCCCAGAGGGCCTCGGGGTCGGGCTCGAGGCGGGTCAGGAGCCGGGTGAAGGCGTCATGGGCGGGAGAATCGGGGACCTCCGGTTGCACCTTGGCGGCCTCCGTGCAGGAGAACAGCTTGGGGCTGGCGATGATGAAGTTGATGTAGTCGGTGGCGGTGCATTTCGGTTTCGGCGTGTACATGTGGCCCATCATGAGCTTCCGAGCCGTCTGGCGCAACATGGACGTACGATCATCACCGCGTAACTCCTACGGGGATTGACAGTCGCGTTCTTATCCTGATCGAGATCGCACCGGTCCGACCTCCATCACCAAGAAGTGATCGACCCCCGGGTCGAGCTTCCCGCTCCTTTACACCGACCGAAGCCCCTGCTACGCTCGCCCATCCGAGCATGCCGGTCTCGTCCCCGGACGCGGGCCGGGTCGGGGGCGTCCGTCGAGGGCGCGGGGCGAGGAAGGACGACTCCCTTGAGCAGCCAGGCCGACGTCCGCTCGATCGAGGCACTCGGGGAATTCCGGGTCGCCCTGGCGCTCTATGCCGAGGAGGCCCTGGGGGCGCTCGGGGCGGTCAAGTCGGAGGCGAAGCGGACCGTCCATTGGGTCACGCACGACCGGAAGACCTTCTGGGCCGAGCAGGTCAAGCGACGACGCGAGGCGGTCGCCTCGGCTCGGTCGGAGGTCGCCCGGCGGCGGCTGGCCAAGACGCCCGAGCACACCCCGGCCATGAGCGAGCAGAAGGAATTGCTCCGCCAGGCCGAGGCCCGGCTCCGCGAGGCCGAAGCCAAGGTGGTCCTGGTCCGGAAGTGGGAGCCGATCCTCCAGCAGGCCGTCCTCGAAGTCCAGGCCAGCATCCGGCGGATCTCCGACCTCGCCAGCGGCGACGTCCCCCGGGCCCTCCACCTCCTCGGCCGGCTTGTCGACGCCCTGGAAGCCTACGTCCGGGTCGCTCCCCCCTCGGTCGCCCCGACCCTCGAACGCGGCTCGGGGTTCGAGGCGATCGCCGGAGCGATCCTCGACGAGGAGGCGACCGCCGAGCCCGACCCCGAGCCGGAGGACGAGTCGGACCCGGTTCCGCCCCCCGACGGCCCTGGGCCCCCGGCCTGACCGACCACCCGCCCGAGGCGATGCCCGATGCCGAACGCGAATGTGATGGCGGGAACGAACCGGCTCAAACACGCGCTCCGGTCGCTCCGCGAGCACTGGGAGGCGACCGAGGTCACCTGGAATGACTCGGTCCGGCATCGGTTCGAGGATCGGCACCTCAAGCCGCTCGGACCGGCCACCGACGCGGCGGTGATCGGTTTGCAGAAGTTCGCCGAAGTCCTCGACCGGGTCCGCCGCGACCTGTCCGACCGGAGTGAGCCGAAGTGAGCACCGTCCGGATCATCCCGCCGACCGTCCCGCAGACGCCCACGCCCCCGAGCCCCGGCCCGTCGGCCGGGCCGGACCTGATCGCCCGCGAGCGCCAGGCCCTCCGCGCCATCCTCGGCCTGGTCGAGGAGCGGGCCCGGTCCGAGGCCGAGATCGAGCGGGTCCGGGCCGCCGGCGACGACGCGGCCGACCGCGAGTTCGCCGAGAAGTCGGGGGCGCTGGCCCGGCGGTTCGAGGGGCAGCGGGAGGCCGACCGGGAGGCCGACGAGGCCCGGCGGCGGGCGATCACCGACGCCTCGATCGCCGGCGACGCGGCGGCCAAGGGGGAGTTCGCCCGGGAGAGCCGGAAGATCGCCGCCGAATTCGACGCCGCCCGCGAGAAGGCCCGGGGCGACCACCAGAAGGCGAAGTCCCGGGCGCAAGCCGACGCCGAGACCGGCGAGCGCGACGCCCAGGCCCACCACGCCTCGGACCGGAAGCCGATCGACGAGGCGGCCCGGCTCCTCGAATCCAGGCGGGCCCGGCTCGACGCCCTGTTCGCGGACTATCGGCAATTCGGCCTGCCCGAGCCGCCCACCGCCCCCACCCGCGGGGCGTACCGGCCCGACGACGCGATCGCCAAGGTCTTCGACCGGCTCCACAAGCTGGAACCGAACCTGGCGATGCTCGAAGGGCTGGCCATCCCCAAGCTGATGAAGGGGAAGGGTCAGTTCGCGGTCCTGGTCGTCCCCTTCGCGCTGGCGGTCCTGCCGCTGATCTGGCTCCAGGGCCCGGCGGTCGGGCTTCCAGTGGCCGTGGCCGTGGCGGCGGTCGTCGGCTTTTTTCTCCGGTCACGGCTCCGGACGCTCTCGCGGACCCAGGTGGGCAAGTTCTACTACCCCACGATCCAGGCCCTAGTCGACGCCGAGGCCCACACGGGCACCCTCCGCGACGCGGCCGGGGCGCAGCTCAAGGCCCGCCGGCTCGGGGTGTCCGAGGCCCGCGACGGGGCGATCCTGGCGGCCCGGCAGAAGCAGGCCAAGGCCCTTGCCGACGCCGAGGCCGCCCGGGACGAGCGGCTCCGGCTGATCAACGAGGTCTACGCCCGCCGGACCATGGAGATCCAGACCCGGCTGGCCCGCGAGATCCGCGAGGCGGTCGACGCCTTCGAGAAGGTCAAGGCCGAACTCCCGGCCCGCCGGGAGGCGACCGCGAAGAAGCTCGACGAGAAGTATCGGGCCATCAAGGAGGAGATCCGGTCGCGGCACGAGTCGGCCTGGCTGGCGATGGCCACCCGATGGCGCGAGGGGATGGCGGAGGCCGGAGCCGCGATCGACGCGGTCAACCGCGAGTCCGACGGCTTCGCCCCGGCCTGGGACGACCCGTCCTGGCCCGACCGGGCGACCCCGCTCGCCGCCCCGCCCGCGCTCCGGATCGGCGCGGCCCGGCTCGGACTGGCCGAGGTCCCCGGCGGGGTCTCGCCCGACCCCCGGCTGAGGGAGGGGATCCCCAGCGGCTTCGGGCTCCCCGCGCTGGTCCCGTTCCCGGGCCGGGCTAACCTCCTGATCGAGGCGCCCCCGGCCGGTCGGACCGAGGCGATCGCGCGGCTCCAGGCGGCGATGTTCCGGCTCCTGACGGGGCTCCCGCCGGGGCAGGTGAAGTTCACGATCGTCGACCCGATCGGGATCGGCCGGAACTTCGGGGCGTTCATGCACCTGGCCGACTTCGACGAGTCGCTGGTCTCCAGCCAGGCTTGGACCGAGCCCCGGCAGATCGAGGAGCGGCTGGCCGAGCTTTCGAGCCATATGGAGCGGGTGACGCAGAAATATCTCCGGGACGAGTACGCCACGATCGACGAGTACAACGCCGTGGCCGGCGAGGTGGCCGAGCCCTACCGCGTGCTGGTGGTGGCCGACTTCCCGGCGGCCTTCGACGAGAAGTCCGCCGCCCGGCTCGCCGGGATCGCCGCCGCCGGGGTTCCCTGCGGCGTCCTGACCCTGGTCGCCCGCGACCTCGAACGGCCCCTCCCGCAAGGCGTGACGGCCGACGACCTTCGGGCCAACGCCACCGTCCTGGCCTGGGACGGGGCCAAACTGACCTGGCCCGACCCCGACCTCGGCCGGCTCCCGCTCGCCTTCGACACCCCCCCGCCCGGTGAGCTGGCTGCCCGGCTGGTCCAGCGGGCCGGGGCCGCCGCCCGGGACGCCAAGCGGGTCGAGGTCCCCTTCGAGTTCATCGCCCCGAGCCCCGGAGCCTGGTGGACCAAGGACAGCCGGGCCGGGATCGACATCCCATTGGGCAAGGCCGGCGCGACGAAACGTCAGCACCTGGCGCTGGGCAAGGGGACGGCGCAGCATGTCCTGGTCGCCGGTCGGACCGGGTCGGGTAAGTCGACGCTTTTGCATGCCCTGATCGTCAACCTGGCGTTGAACTACAGCCCCGACGAGGTCGAGTTGTACCTGATCGACTTCAAGAAGGGGGTCGAGTTCAAGGTCTACGCGACCTACGGTCTGCCGCACGCCGCCGTCGTGGCGATCGAGAGCGAGCGCGAGTTCGGGATCAGCGTGCTCGGGCGGCTCGACGCCGAGATGAGGTCCCGCGCCGACCGCTTCCGCGACGCTGGCGTCCAGGACCTCAACGGCTACCGGAACGCCCCGGGGACGCCGCCCTTGCCCCGGATCCTCCTGATCGTCGACGAGTTCCAGGAATTCTTCGTCGAGGAGGACAAGCTGGCCCAGGAGGCGGCGCTCCTGCTGGACCGCCTGGTCCGGCAGGGTCGGGCGTTCGGGGTCCACATCCACCTCGGCTCGCAGTCGCTGGGCGGGGCGTATGCCCTGGCCCGGACCACCCTGGGGCAGATGGCCGTCCGGATCGCGCTCCAGTGCAGCGAGTCCGACGCCCACCTGATCCTCTCCGAGCAGAACCCGGCGGCCAAGCTCCTCTCGCGACCCGGCGAGGCGATCTACAACGACGCCAACGGATCGCCCGAGGGGAACCACTTCTTCCAGGTCGTCTGGCTCTCCGACGAGCGTCGCGAGGATTACCTGAAGAAGCTCCGCGACCTGGCCGCCGAGCGCCCGCCGGCCGTCGCCCGCAGGCCGATCGTCTTCGAGGGGGACGCCGAGGCCGAGCTGGCCCGGAACCCGCTGCTGGTCCCGCTCCTCGAAGCCCCCGCCTGGCCCCGGTCACCCCGGTCGGCGCCGGCCTGGCTGGGCGACCCAGTGGCGATCCAGGACCCGACGGCCGTCCTGTTCCGCCGCCAGGGGGGGAACCACCTCCTGGTCGTCGGCCAGAACCCCGAGGCCGCGCTGGGGATCATGGCGGCGACCCTGATCGGCCTGGCCGCGCAGTATCCGCCGCCGGCCTCGGACCGGGCCCGCTCCGGCGCACGGTTCGTGGTCCTGGACGGGACGCCTGAGGACGACCCGCGGGTCGGAGCTCTGGCGAAGGTGGCCGGGGTCCTGCCGCACCCGGTCGAAGTTGGGACCTGGCGGGACGCGGCGCGGGTGGTCGTCGAGGTCGCCGAGGAGGTCGCGCGCCGGCAGCAGCCTGACGCCGACGACGGCCCCGAAATCTTCCTCCTGATCCACGACCTCGGCCGGTTCCGCGACCTCCGCCGCCGCGAGAACGACTTCGGCTTTGGGAGCCCCGGCGAGGACCTCATCCCCGCCGACCACCTGGCCGCCATCCTCCGCGAGGGGTCGGCCCTGGGGGTCCACCTGGTCGCCTGGTCGGACAACCTGAACAACCTGAATCGCGCCTTCGACTCGCAGGCGATCCGCGAGTTCGAGTCGCGCGTCCTGTTCCAGATGAGCACCAACGACTCGGCCCACCTCCTGGACGCCCCCCACGCCAGCCGGCTCGGCCCGAATAGGGCCCTCTTCTCCGGCGAGGAGCAGGCCCGGCTGGAGAAGTTCCGCCCCTACGGGCTGCCTCCCGACGCCTGGCTCGAACACGTCGGCCAGCGGTTCCGGTCGCGGGCCGGGGCTTAAGGGCGAGCGGACCCCTTGCACCCTGGAGCCCGGCGGAGGATCATCGAGGGGCGGGGCCATCCCGCCAGTCGTCGGGGCGATGCGAGGGCGGATCAGGATGGATCGGCGGAACGTCAAGACCCGCGGGCCGGGCCCGGTCGGCTGGACGATCGTCTCGGTTGCCCTGGCCCTGGTGGCGGTGGCGATCGGCCTGAGGACCCTGTCCCGGGCGCTCCAGGAGCCCAAGGCGGCCCCGGCCGGACCGCCGGCGGATGCCCACGACCCCGGCCCGCCGGCCGCCCTCGCCCGCTTGCCCGACCCGGCCGATGCCCGGGTTCCCGGGGCCGGCGCGGTCGTCCCCACCGAGATCCGTGACCCGGCCCCGCCCGGCCCGGACCCCGAGGGGATGGCCTGGATCCCCCCCGGCCGGTTCGCCATGGGGAGCGACTACGAGCCGTTCGCCGACGCCCGGCCGATCCACGCCGTCGAGCTCGATGGCTTCTGGATGGACCGGACGCCGGTGACCAACGCCGGGTTCGCCCGGTTCGTCGCCGAGACCGGCTACGTCACCGTCGCCGAGCGCAAGCCCGACCCGAAGGACTTCCCCGGCGCCCCGCCCGAGGCTCTCGTCCCGGGCGCGATCGTCTTCACGCCTCCCGGCAACCCTGTCTCGCTTGACGACCCCTCGGCCTGGTGGCGCTACGCCCCTGGCGCCTCCTGGAAGCACCCGGAAGGGCCGGGCAGTTCGACCGCCGGCCGGGAGGATCACCCGGTCGTCCAGGTCGCCTGGGACGATGCCGTCGCCTTCGCGAAGTGGGCCGGCAAGCGGCTCCCGACCGAAGCCGAATGGGAATACGCCGCCCGGGGCGGCCTGGCCGGCAAGCCCTACGTCTGGGGCGAACAGTTCCGGCCCAACGGCAAGACCATGGCCAACACCTGGCAGGGGCGATTTCCCGACCGGAACGCGCGGGAAGACGGCCACGTCCGGACCTCGCCAGTCGGGAGCTTCCCGCCCAACGGCTTCGGCCTGGTCGACATGGCCGGCAACGTCTGGCAGTGGTGCTCCGACTGGTATCGGCCCGACTCCTACGCCCACCCCCCCACGTCCAACCCGACCGGACCCACGGACAGCCTCGACCCGATCGAGCCGAACATCCCCAAGCGGGTCCAGCGCGGTGGGTCGTTCCTCTGCTGCGACCAATACTGCTCGCGGTACATGCCCGGCGGCCGGGGTAAGGGGGCCGTCGACACCGGCGCCTCGCACGTCGGCTTCCGGTGCGTGATCGCTCCCCCGGACTCCCGCTGATCCTCCCCGGAGACATCGCCGATGCTCGCGAACCTGGCGGCGCTGGCCTGCTCGATCGCCGCGGTCGCCGCCGGACCCGAGAAGCTCGACCGGCCCAATGTCCTCTGGCTGATCGCCGAGGACTTCGGCAACCAGCTCGGCTGCGCCGGGACCAAGGAGGCCCGGACGCCCCGGCTCGACCGGCTGGCGGCCCAGGGGGTCCGGTATCCCCGGTTCTACACCACGGCCCCGGTCTGCTCGCCGAGCCGGTCGGCGTTCATGACCGGGATGTACCAGACCACCATCGGCGCCCAGAACCACCGGTCGCACCGCGACGACGGCTATCGCCCGCCCGAGGGCGTCCGGCTCCTGACCGAATGGCTCGGCGACGCCGGTTATTTCACGGCCAACGTCCGCCACTTCCCACCGCCGATCAAGTTCAAGGGGACGGCCAAGACCGACTGGAACTTCACCCCGCCCCCCAGGCCGTTCGACTCCGACCGCTGGGCCGACCTCAAGCCCCATCAACCCTTCTACGCGCAGGTGAACTTCGGGGAGACCCACCGGCCCTTCCGGGCCCCCAAGGTCGCCGACCCCGCCCGGGTGGAAATCCCGCCCTATGAGCCGGACCACCCCGTCACCCGGCTCGACCGCGCGGCATACCTCGACGCGGCGGCCGAACTGGATCGCAAGGTCGGGGTGATCCTCGACCGGCTCGAATCCGACGGGCTGGCCGACACCACGGTCGTCGTCTTCTTCGGCGACAACGGCCAGGCCCACGTCCGGGGCAAGCAATTCTGCTACGAGGAGGGCCTGAACGTTCCCTTGATCGTCCGATGGCCCAAGGCGTTCCCCGCCCCCGCGCACTTCGGGCCGGGCACGGTCGACGCCCGCCTCCTGATGTCGATCGACCTGGCCCCGACGATCCTGGCCCTGGTCGGGGCCCCGATCCCCCCGAGGATGCAGGGCCGCCCGTTCCTCGGCGACCGCGTCGGGCCCGATCGCGAGTACGCCTTCGGCGCCCGGGACCGCTGCGACGAGACCCCCTTCCGGATCCGGACCGTCCGCGACGCCCGCTACCGCTACCTCCGGAACTTCACGCCCGACCGGCCCTTCCTCCAGGCCAACCAGTACAAGGAGACGGCCTACCCGGTCTGGAACCTCCTGAAAGAACTTCACGCCGCCGGCAAGCTCACCCCCGACCAGGAACGGCTCTGCGCCCCGACCATGCCCGAGGAAGAACTCTACGACCTCGACCGCGACCCGGACGAGATCGACAACCTCGCCGCCAAACCCGATCACCGAGCCACCCGGGACCGGCTCCGCCAGGCCCTCGACGACTGGATTGCCGAGACCGACGACCAGGGCCGGATCCCCGAGCCCGACGACCTGATCCGCCGGCAGGGCGTGACCCGCCCGGGGACCCCACCCCTCACCGGCTACGCGCTCCCCATCGGCCCCTGAGGACACCGGACCGACCGGCTCACGCCTCGACACCGGCCCATCGGAGGATCTGGGTCCCGGCAAGGACGAGCCCGACGCCGGCCGTCGAGCAGGCGAACCACCGCCAGAGGTCGTCCCAGCGGGTCACCAGGTAATAGGCGGTGTAGATCGGGATCGCCAGGTAGAGGATCCCGTAAAGCAAGTCCTCGGAGAACGCCCCGAAGGCGCCGGCGGCATACCCCACCAGGACCATCACCATCCCGAGGATCACCAGCGTCAGGCCCGCGATCTCCGATCCCCGGGGGGCGATCAGGGCGACCAGCCCGAGGGCCACCGCCCCGAGGATCCCCCCGCGAACCAGCCAGGCGCGCCAGGCGAAGCCCGAGCCCTCGCGGCGGGCCTTCCGGCGCGGCGCCCGAGGCCCGGGCCGCGTCGAAGCTCGGGGCCGGGCGGCCCGGGGCTCGTCCCCCCGGGCCGGGGCGTAGACCGATCCCGGGTTTGAGGACGGGGGCGCCTCCTTCCGGGCCGGCTCCACCAGCCCGTACCCGTCGGCCTGGGCCTCGCCGGAGTTCGGGAGGGCGAACGGGTGCCGGCACTGCTTGCAGCGGACTTGCCGACCGGCGAACGCCTCGTCCACCGATCCCGGGGCGTTGCAAGACGGGCACGAGAAGGAGATCCTCATCTGGCCACGCTCCCCCCCGGCGTCGGGCGACCTTTCCGGAACCGGACGACCGTCGCCGCAGCGGGGCTCTGGACTCCGGCGAAGGCCCCGAGCATGATCCGCTCGGCCTCGCCCGCGTCGAAGCCGCCCGAACCGGCCCCGATCACCGGGAAGGCCACCGACGCCACCCCCAGCCGATCGGCGACCCCCATCGCGCTCCGGACCGACCCGGCGATCGAACCCTCGGACGCCCGCCAGAGCAGGTCGATCCCCGCGACATGGATGATCGCCCGGCACGAGAGCCGCCCGGCGGACGTCGCCACCGCGCCTCCCAGGGGGATCGGCCCGAGCCGGCAGAGCTCGCGGAACGGCCCGAGGCCCGCCCTCCGCTTGATCGCGCCCGAGACGCCTTGCGGGAGCAGGAGCCACCAGGGGATCACGTTCCGGTTCCAGGCGTTGACGATCGCCTCGGCAGGCTGGTCGAGCAGGTCCCCCTCGACGATCGTCACGTCCATCGCCGGCAAGCTCCTCGCGATTCGGCCCACGCCGCCGATCCCAACGATCCTACCAGCGCGCTGGCCAGATAGGGAGGCGACGCCCGGTCAACCTTGCAAACGAGGCGGCGACGACCACCCCGTTGGGCCGATCCGGCAGCCGGCTGGAACGGGTCGTGCCCGAACGGCTTGTGTCGATTAGGGGCGCCGCCTCCCGCCTCGGAGCTCGGGCCAATCCGCTTCCGGCCCGGCGTTTGCTTAAAGTTTTATCCTGGATCTTCCGACGGTCTTGCACTAGAGGATAAGAGCCATGAAGCGGATGCTGCTGGGATTCGGGATCGCGGCCCTGGCGATCGGGGGCCTGGACCGTGGCGCGGACATCGCCCGGGCCCAGTATCCCGGCCAATCGACGGTTTACGAGACCGTCTCGCCGGGCTACAACACGGTCAACTACGGCGAGCGGTATCGGGTCCGCCGGGGCCTCTTCCGGACGGTCATCAAGCAGCGCCCGTATGCCTACATCAACCGGACGCCGCCGGTCGTTCGCGAGACCCGGCTGCTCCAGCCCGCGCCCTTGGTCGAGAACGTCGTGGTCCAGCCCGCCCCGGTCGTCGAGAATTACGTGGTCCAGCCCCCGCCGATCCTGGAGAGCCGCCTGGTCCAGCCGGCCCCGGTGGTCCAGAACCGCGTGTACCAACCCGAGCCGGTTGTCCAGACTCGCTACTACTCCCCCAATCCTTGATCGGGGCGGTCCCGGACCCGTGACTCCCGGCCGACCCGCCGGAGGTCGCCGGGGTGGGCCCTTACCAACCGGACCCGGTCCGTGGTACGAAAGTTGGGTGTCCCGCGCGACGCGGTCGCTCATCCCGGCGGGGCGGCAGACCCTCCCCGGATCCGGTCTCGACCCATGAAACCACCAATCCTCCTGGCCCTGGTCTGCCTCCCGGCGCTGGGGGCGGGCCCCGGCTTCGACGACGCCGTCGCGCCGATCCTGGCCCGACGCTGCCTCGACTGCCATGCGGGGCCGGATCCGAAGGGGAAGCTCGACCTGTCGAGGCGATCCTCGGCCGTCGAAGGGGGCGAGAACGGGCCGGCGATCATCCCCGGCTGGCCCGACGAGGGGACGCTCCTGGACCGGGTGGACTCGGGCGAGATGCCCCCGAAAGCCCCGCTCCCCGAGGCCGAGAAGGCCACGCTCCGCGACTGGATCGTCGCCGGGGTCGGCTGGGGGACCGACCCGATCGACACCTTCCGGCTGACGACCCCGCGCCGGGCCGGCCGCGACTGGTGGTCGCTGCAACCCGTCCGGCGGCCCGAGGTCCCCGGAGGGGACGGGGCCCTCTCGCCGATCGACGCCTTCGTCCGGCGGAAGCTGGCGGCCGGCGGGCTAGTCCCCGCGCCCGAGGCTGGCCGACGGGCCCTGATCCGCCGGGTCAGCTTCGACCTGATCGGCCTGCCGCCGGAGCCCGAGGAGGTTGACGCCTTCCTGGCCGACGATTGGCCCGGAGCCTTCGAGCGGCTGGTCGACCGCCTGCTCGGGTCGCCGCAGTACGGCGTCCGGTGGGCCCGGTGGTGGCTCGACCTGGCCCGGTTCGGCGAGAGCCACGGCTTCGAGTTCGACGAGTTCCGCCCCGATGCCTGGCGGTACCGCGATTGGGTGGTCGAGGCCCTGAACCGCGACCTGCCCTACGACGAGTTCGCCCGCCTCCAGGTCGCCGGCGACGTCCTCCGGCCCGACGACCCGGGCGCCGTCGAGGCGACCGGCTTCCTCGTCGCCGGGGCCTTCGACACCGTCGGTCAGAACCAGCTCAGCCCGGCCGGCCGGGCGGTCGCCCGGGCCGAGGAGCTGGAGGACGACATCGCCGCCGTCGGCCAGGCTTTTCTCGGCCTGACCGTGCATTGCGCCCGATGCCACGACCACAAGTTCGACCCGATCCGGCAGGCCGAATACTACCGATTCGCCTCCGCCCTCGGCGGCGTCCGCCACGGCGCGCGCGACCTCTCGGCGATCGACCCCGGACTCGTCGCGGCCGACCGGCGGATCGCGGCGATGGCCGCCCGGGTCGCCGAGATCGAGGCCCCGGCCAGGGCCGGAATTCGGGCTGGTCGCGAGCCCTCGCCCGCGGACGCCCCGACGCCCGTCGCGGCCTGGGACTTCGACCGGGGGCCCGACGACACGATCGGGGCCCTCCGGGTCGCCCTCCACGACGGCGCGACCCTGACCCCCGGAGGGCTCCGCCTTGACGGCAAGACCGGCTACGCCTCCACCCCGCCGACGCCCCGGCCGCTCAAGGCCCGGACGCTTGAAGCCTGGGTCATGCTCGACGACCTCGCCCAGCGCGGCGGGGGCGTAGTCAGCCTCCAAGCCCCCGACGACGCCTCCTTCGACGCCATCGTCTTCGGCGAACGGGAGCCCGGACGCTGGATGGCCGGTAGCGACGGCTTCCAGCGCACGAAAAGCTTTGCCGGCGTAGCGGAAACCGAGGCGAATCGGCGTCCGGTTCACGTCGCGATCACGTATAGCGGTGACGGGACGATCCGGGGTTACCGGGACGGCCGGACCTACGGCACCCCCTATCCGTCGGGCGGGCCGATCGAGTTCTCGGCGGGAGGGGCGCAGGTCGTCTTCGGGCTCCGCCACTCGCCGGCCGGACCGGGCAAGATGCTGGCCGGGACGATCATCCGGGCCCGGCTCTATGACTGGGCCCTGGATCCTGCCGAAGTCGCCGCCTCGGCCGCGTCGTCGGGCGCATTCGTCGGGCCCCGGGCGATCGCCGCCGCGCTGCCGGGCGGGCTTCGCGAGGAGCGGGAGCGGCTGCTCGACGAGGTCGCCGGGCTCCGGGCCAAGCGGGCTGGTCGGTCCCGGCGGACCTACGCCGTGGCCCCCCGCGAGCCGGGCCCGATGGCGATCCAGCTCCGGGGAAATCCGGGCCAGCCCGGCGCGGTCGTCTCGGCCGGGGGCGTCGCGGCGGTCGCCGGGACCTCCGCCGACTTCGGCCTCGTCCCCGGAGCCCCCGAGGCCGATCGGCGGCGGCGGCTGGCGGGCTGGCTCGCCCACCCGGAGAACCCGCTGTTCGCCCGGGTGGTGGTCAACCGGCTCTGGCAGGCCCACTTCGGGACCGGCCTGGTCGAGACGCCCAGCGACCTCGGCTTCAACGGCGGGACGCCCTCGGACCCCGACCTGCTCGACTGGCTCGCCTCCGAGGTCCGGGCCCGGGGCTGGAGCCTCAAGGCGATCCACCGGCTGATCGTCACCTCGGCCGCCTATCGCCAGTCGTCGCGGGCCGACCCGGCGGCGATGGCCAAGGACGCGGGCGACCGGCTCCTCTGGCGGAAGGCTCCCGCGCGGCTGGAGGCCGAGATGGTCCGCGACGCGATGCTCGCCGTCTCCGGCCGGCTCGACCCGAGGCTGGGCGGGCCGAGCTTCCTGGACCACGCGATCGTCAAGGCGGCCGGGACGCCGGCGCTCCTCTACGTCCCGGTCGCCCCCGGAGCCCCCGAACTCGACCGCCGGACGCTCTACCGGGCCTGGACCCGGGGCGGCCGGAGCGCCCTGCTCGACGCCTTCGACTGCCCCGACCCTTCGAGCACCGCCCCCCGCCGGGCGGTCACCACCACGCCGCTCCAGGCCCTGGCCATGATGAACAACGCTTTGACCCTCCACCTGGCCGGGGCTTTCGCTGATCGACTGGCACGCGAGGCCGGCCCCGACCCCGGCCGGCAGGTCGACCGGGCCTACCGTCTGGCCTTCGGCCGCTCCCCCGAGCCCATCGAGCGGGCCGAGGCCGCCCGGGTGGTCGAGCGGTTCGGGGCCGCCACGCTGGCCCGGGCCCTGTTCAACAGCGGCGAATTCCTCTACCTCGATTGACCGGCCTGGCCGGGAGGCCCCCGATGGATCGTCGCGAATTCTTCTCCTGGGTCCGGGGCGGCCTGGCCGGCGCGGCGGCGGCCTCGCTGATGCTCCGAGACGGGACCCTCCGGGCGGCGGTCCCCGGCGAGGCGAGCCCGGGCTGCCCGCACTTCCCGCCCAGGGCCACCCGGGCCATCCACATTTGCCTCTGTGGGGCGATCAGTCACGTCGACACGTTCGACCACAAGCCGGGGCTGGTGGCGGCCCACGGCCAGTCGCTCAAGACCTCGACTAAGCCCGACGTCTTCTTCGGCCGGGTCGGCCGGCTCCGGAAGCCCGACTGGGAGTTCCGCCAGCGGGGCCAGTCGGGCCTCTGGGTTTCCGACCTGTTCCCGAACCTGGGCGAGGTGGCCGACGAGTTGACGGTGATCCGCTCGATGGTCGCCGAGTCCGCCAACCACACGCCGGCCACGTTCCAGGAGAACAGCGGCTTCCGGCTCAACGGGTATCCCGCGATGGGGGCCTGGCTGAGCTACGGGCTGGGGAGCGAGGCGGACGACTTGCCGGCCTTCGTCGTGATCCCCGACGCCCGCGAGCTGCCCGCCGGCGGGGCGATCAACTGGTCCAACGGCTTCCTCCCCGCCCGGCATCAAGGTGTCGTGATCCGCCCCCGGGGCGAGCCGATCGACGACCTGTTCCCGAGCCGGCCGGTCGAGCCCGGCGCCGAGTCGGCCGCGCGCGAGCTGATCGCGGCGATGGACCGCCGCCACCTCGGGGCCCACCCGGGCGACGACGCCCTGAGCGCCCGGATCAAGGGATACGAGCTGGCCGCTCGGATGCAGGCGTCGGTTCCCGGCGTGGCCGACCTGGGCGGCGAGCCGGCGGAGACGCTCGGGCTTTACGGTCTGGACCGGCCCGAGACGGCCGACTTCGGCCGGTCCTGCCTGATCGCCCGGCGGCTCCTGGAGCGGGGCGTCCGGTTCGTCCAACTCCTCTCCGGAGGGACCTTCGGGAGCCCCCGGCGGAACTGGGACGGGCACGAGGACATGAAGGCCAACCACGGCCAGGAGGCCCTCCGGATCGACCGGCCCGTCGCCGGGCTCCTCCGCGACCTCCGACGCCGGGGGATGCTCGACGACACCCTGGTCCTCTTCACCACCGAGTTCGGCCGGACCCCGTTCGCCCAGTCGGCCGCCGACGTCGTTGGCCTGGGCCGCGACCACAACCCCGACGGCTTCACCGTCTGGCTCGCCGGAGCCGGCCTCAAGCACGGGATCACCCACGGCTCGACCGACGAGATCGGCTGGAAGGCCGCCGAAAACCCCGTCACCTGGCCCGACTTCCACGCCACCGTCCTGAATTTGCTCGGCGTCGACCACGAGCGGCTGACGTACTACCACAACGGCATCCAGCGCCGCCTGACCAACGTCCACGGCAACGTGATCCGGCCGATCCTGGCTTGATCCGGAAGAAAAGAGGTATTCGCTCACACCCTGCTTGGCGAGGTCAGCGACAAGGAAGTCGACTTTCTCACGGTGGGTCATCGGAACCGCCCCAACTATCTTGTCCGCCGCCTAACGACCAAGCTCAGCGGACCCGCACCGCCGAGATGACGGATGAAAGCACAGAGAGCGCCGCGGCGGTGCGGGGTCCGCTGCAGCGCGAGGTTAGGCGGGGTCTGGGCACGCGCCCTCCGAATTCGGCGGCCAAGGCCAGGGCTCATAGCTGTTGTCGTGGCGTTCACCACCGACGCCGATGAGCCAGGCCCGGAATTCTGGCGACGCCCAGCATACCGCCCAATCGAGCGGCGAGCCACCGCCCGCATCGACCGTGTTGATCTCGGCACCCCGGAGAAAGAGGGTCTTGGCCACCCCAAGGGCGTTGTTGGCGCAGGCAAAACTGAACGCCGTCTCGCCGCGTTCATTGCTGGCGTTGATGTCGGTGCCGGCCTCAAGCAACGCGACGACGAGCCCGACATCGTCGGCGACAACGGCATCGAGCATCTCGTTGCTGAGCCGTCCCCGTGGCATCGCGCACCCGCCGCCTAACGACCAAGCTCAGAGGACCCGGCCACGGACCAGTGAGCCATGATAGCAGGGTAAGCGCGGCCCGTGGCCGGGGTCCGCTGCAGCGCGAGGTTAGGCGTTTTGCCCAGGATCGGCTCCTGACCCCTTTCCCGTCTCATGCCACCCGCCCAGCGTCTCCGGAGAGTGCGGCCTCAGCCCAGGCCAGCGGCCGCTGCCCGGTGGGGAGCGGAGCCTCAGGTTCGTACGCGTTGTAGTCGGTCAGGAGGTAGTTTGCGGCAGCGATGGCGAAGAACGCGGAGAAGTAGAGCCGGGCGTTCCGCTGCTTGAGCGCCCCGGTGACCCACGGTAGCAGCAGGATCGCCGGGACGTAGGGCGTCTCCAACTCGCCGTGGACGCGGAGCGGGACGACCTTCTTGAGCCCGAGCGGGTGGTCCGTCAGGGCGTTAAGGAGCCCCTGCGACGCCGCGAAGCTGTAGCAGATCGCCCGCGCCGGTCCCGTCAGCCCGAAGAGGGTCGGCGCCAGAGTGTTCAGAGTCGCGAAGGCGTAGTCGATAGCCCCGTGTGCCGTCGGCCCGATTGGTTTGGTGGTCATGGTGGTTCCCCTGTCACTGTTCGCGACGATGCGGATCGCAAGTTTACGCAAACCGCGAGCCGCGGCGCCTCTCTCAAGGTGGTCTTCGCCTGGCCGCCTAACGACAAAGCTCAGCGGACCGGCCCGCCGAGAGAAGCCAACGACTGACCGAAAACGCCGCGGCGGGCCGGGTCCGCTGCAGCGCCGGGTTAGGCGGCTTCATCCGGGGCGATGAGGGCCACCGCGATCCAGATCACAACGAGCATCCCCAGCATCTGAAACAGGGGCATCACGAGCAGGGCGAGGGGCGCCGTCGATGTCGGATGGAGCAGGCAGAGCGACATTTCCAAAGCCGCGAAGGCCGTCGCGATGACCGTAGCGGCCAACAGGACCACCGAACGACGCCGCCAGGGGGCGAGATATCTCGCCGCCGCGACTATGATGAAGTAGGGGGCGGCCATCCAACTCCAGGTGAACAGTCCACCGAGTAGCCGATTGCGGATCGGTATCCTGTCAACGCCCGCGTAAAGAGCAGCGATCAAACCGGCCGTCAGTAGCATTGCCGCTCCGGCGACGCCGATCGACGCTAGGGCGAGGGATCGGGCGGAGAGACGCTTGGTCATAAGCCGCCTAACAACCAAGCTCAGCGGACCGGCCTACAAACGACTCCACACGACAAGACAGGAATGTGGCCGGGTCCGCTGCAGCGCATGGTTAGGCGGCGGCACTTAGCCGAATCGGGTGGCTCCGGCTAAGCATAGATTTGATTCCATTCACGCCCACTGCAGCCGAAGTCTTTTCCTCCGGCCCTCATTTGATCTCGAAAGAGATCGCTTTGGAAGTGACCCTTAGCGGGGTCGGTCCCTGATCGTCCTCATAGGTCACCTCGACTGTGTAATGACTCGGGCCGAGTCGATAGAGACGATTGAGATCCACTTCGATTGAGTCGCGATAGATCTCTCCCGGATTGATGATGTGCGGGGCATTTTTATCACGGCCACCTTGTGGTGCGAAGGCCTTCCGCCTTGCCTCTCCCTCCTTGGTCAATGCTGGTTCCTGGCCCGCTTCGTCTTTCACGACGACGCGATGGTTCGGCCAGAACCCGCTGATCCATATTGTCACTGGTGCACGCGATCCGTTCTTAAATTTTGCCTCCAGCCGGATCGGTTCCGAGTGTCGGAACGTCGTTGATGCGAGACTGACGGTGTAGATCATTCCCCGACTCGTCCGTGACATGGCATCGGGCGGACCCGGCTCGGCGACGGCATGCCGCCAGCTCCCCAAGAATCCGGCGAGACTCGCCACGAGCATCGCAAGGGCGCGTCCGCCGGCTCTCTTACGGATCATGGTCGTCCCCTCCTGATCGTGACAACCGCAGTCAATACACCGATCGCCAGCAGTATGTGCCCGCTGGGCTCTGGAACGGCCACTGTCCCATTGTCTGACGTTCCGTAAAAGACGGGGCCGCTTCGCGACGGATGTACCAGGCCCAACGACCAAGCTCATCGGACCCGGCCATGTACCGGTGATATCCGCACTCCCGAGAACCGCCCGCGTGGCCGGGGTCCGCTGCAGCGCGAGGTTAGGCGTCAGGGCTTCGCCGCCGGAACCTTGCCGCCAGCCTTCTTGGTGACGGTAACTTGTGGGGCCAAGCCCGTGATAGTCCGCCCGTCTGGCAACCGCGTTACTTGGGGGATGAAGTCGATGCCGATGACCTCCCCGGAGGGCGGGGACTGCGCGACGAAGGGACGTGCGAGCGTGGCCACGAGGGCGACGACCGCCACGACGATCATGATCGAGCTGAGCGTCCATCGGAGCCTCGCGCGGATGCCGCGGCGCTGCTGGTCTTCCATGACACCCCCCAATGCTGAATACGAGCCGCCTAACGACAAAGCTCAGCGGACCCGGCCACCACGACCAGATCCCGCTCGACCAAACCGCGCCCTGTGGCCGGGGTCCGCTGCAGCGCGAGGTTAGGCGGTCGGACGGCGCGACCCCCGACGTTGCGTCCATCTCACTGTATTTACCCCAGAATAAACGGCCCATACAAGCCCGACCAGCCCCCCAGCACCCGCCGCGAAGTAGATCGGCCACCAGAATGCCTGCTCGGACTCAATCCCTAATACGCGCTTGCCCGAAAACCAAAGCCCCCAGCCGACTGCCCATCCGAGCAAAGCACCCACGGCTGCGCCGGCCAGAGCGATTCCGACGAAGATTCCTAAAAACCCGCCGAGTACGGCCAGAACATATTCGGCACCAGTGTCCGGGAATCGCTCAGCCCCAAGGCTGTAGCCAGCGAACCCGCACCCCAAGACGCCGAGCAAGAAGGGAAAGGCCGTGAGTTCACTCCCACCACCGATCATGGAGAGGCAGCCCAGCAATGTTTCGTCGGACGCCGGCGCAGTCGGCAGCGGGGAGGGAGTGACAGGCTCCGAGTTCTCTGCCCCGCCCATCCGGTGCCCCCGTTGTGAGCCGCCTAACGACCAAGCTCAGCGGACCCGGCCACGGACCAGCGAGCTACGATGACGGGGAAAGCGAGGTCCGTGGCCGGGGTCCGCTGCAGCGCGAGGTTAGGCGGCGCGTATGCCGAACGACCGCTAATATTCGGGGTCGCGTGCTTGAGTAATGCGATGGGCGGTTATTGTCTTGGGTTGTGGGTTGAAGGTGAGTTCGAGTTCGACGATCACTGTAACGTTCTCTGTCTCATCCTCATGATTGTTGAGATCGAGTTCAAGGTCGAGGTCAATCTTGCACTCAATTTGAATCAATCCATTGTCCCGCTCATCGGCTTTGAGGATTTCGAGTTCGCCGAACCTCTGCACGGAAGCGATGATTGGCTGGCTTGAGCCTCGTACAGCCAAGGGACGAGGGTCTAACTCTTCACCAACGAAAGCCTCATTGGAGTATTCCTCGAACCGGTCTTGGAGATCGGCGAATTGGGCCGCTAAGTGTTTGGGCACTTCGTCGTCGATGTGCATCGAATGGTCTCACATCTCCGGATGATTTCGGGTTCACTGTGTAAGGATAGCATTTTTTATGATGAGGGCCTCACTACGAAGGGCAGCCGGCATTCCAGTGTTAAAACTATATGCAGGAAAAAAGAAGTTGCCTTTCAATCTCACCGTTGAACCAGGCTTGAGATTTCTATAGCAATCTTCCGTTATATCCGAGCCCACATAGAAGCTGATGGAAGGGGAACGAACTTCACTCGTATTTTTGTTGTAATAAATCCAGATTGGGTTCTTATTCTGCTGCTTGATGGTAACGTAATAATTGCCGAGCAGCGTCTTCCCAATCTCGTCGATCCGGGTAACCCATTGAATCTCTTCTCCATTATGTTGGCGGATCAACGTAGCCGCTCGCGTCAATAACTCGTCCCTTTGCATGGGATTATCTTGAGCCATCGCATCCCGATATAATACCGAAATCCACTCCATTGTTCGATCCATGTTGCTCGCGTCGAAGGCCGGTGGTGGAGGAAGCAGGGGAGACGCCTGTGCCGATACTTGGGTTGGTTTTTCAGAGCAGCCCAACAGCATTGACACGCAGAGGGTTGCCAGAACCATGCCGGACATGAGACACTTCATCGACAACCTCAAAAGGTGATGTAGGCCACTGGCTCCCCGGCCGCCTAACCAATGATTCGGCGGAATCTTTCCGCCTAACGCCGAAATCCCGATTCCGCATAACGGGGCGGTTATTCAACATGAAATGGAGAATGGGTTCTTGCCCCTGATGAACCCATGTGTGACGATAGCCGGCCGCCGTTGGAGACGTCAAGCGAAATGTCGGGGATCCTGGACATGGAAACGCCGTCGCCGTCGTCCCGGCCTCCGAAGCTGCTCGACCGGGTCCGGGCGAGCCTCAGAGTGCGGCACTACTCGGTCCGAACCGAGGAAGCCTACGTCGGCTGGATCCGTCGCTACATCCTCTTTCATGGCAAACGACATCCGGCGGACAGGGGGGCGGCCGAGGTCGAGGCGTTCCTGACGGCGCTGGCGGTCGAGGGGCGGGTCGCGGCGAGCACGCAGAACCAGGCCATGGCGGCCCTGCTGTTCCTCTACCAGCACGTCCTGGAGAAACCCCTCGGTTCGATCGACGCGCTGCGGGCGAAGCGGCCGAAGCGGTTGCCGGTCGTGCTCTCGCACGACGAGGTCCGCGCCGTGTTAGGCCGCATCGAAGGCGTCCACCGGCTCATGGCCGAGCTGATGTAAGGGTCGGGGCTGCGGCTGCTCGAATGTTGCCGGCTCCGGGTTAAGGACGTCGACTTCGATCGCCGACAGATCGTCGTCCGCGAGGGCAAGGGAGACAAGGACCGCGTCGTCCCCTTGCCGGCGTCGGTCGTCGAGCGGTTGCACGGGCAGATCGAGGTCGTCCGGCATCGGCATCAGGGCTTCTTCTTGCCGACCAGGGTGGCGCGGAGGTAGTCGCGGTACATCCGGGAGATGAATTCGATCCCGATGTGCTTGGGGCAGGCGGCCTCGCATTCGGCGTGATTGGAGCAGGAGCCGAAGTTCTCGGCGTCCATCCGCTCGACCATGTTCACAACCCGGCGGTCGCGCTCGGGCTGGCCCTGGGGGAGCAGGTTGAGGTGTGCGACCTTGGCGGCGGTGAACAGCGAGGCCGAGGCGTTGGGGCAGGCCGCCACGCAGGCCCCGCAGCCGATGCAGGCGGCGGCGTCCATCGAGAGGTCGGCGGCGTCCTTGGAGACCGGGATGGCGTTGCCGTCGGGGGCGTTGCCGGTCCGGACCGAGACGAAGCCGCCGGCGGCGATGATCCGGTCGAACGAGCCGCGGTCGACCATCAGGTCCTTCACGACCGGGAATGAGGCGGCACGCCAGGGCTCGATGGTGACGGACTGGCCGTCGCGGAAGCTCCTCATGTGGAGCTGGCAGGTGGTGGTCTGCTCCCGGGGGCCGTGCGGGGCCCCGTCGATCACGACGCCGCACTGGCCGCAGATCCCCTCGCGGCAGTCGTGGTCGAAGGCGATCGGCTCCTCGCCGCGAAGGATCAGGCCCTCGTTGACGACGTCGAGCATCTCCAGGAACGACATGTCGGGGCTGATGTCGCGGGCCTCGTAGGCGACGAACTTGCCGGGCGACTCTCGGTCCTTCTGCCGCCAGACGTTGAGGGTCAGGCGGATCGACCGGCGGCCGGCCGAGGGGCCTCCCTTGTCGCCGTCGCGGTCGACCTCCTGCGCGGGGGATCGGGTGATCTCGGAGGCGGTGCTCATTATTTGTAACTCCGGGTCTGGAGCTGGATGTTCTCGAAGGCCAGCGGCTCGACGTTCCGGATCGGCCGGGCCCCCTCGCCGGCGTATTCCCAGGCGGCGACGTGGCAGAAGTCGTCGTCGTTCCGCCGGGCCTCGCCCTCGTCCTGGAACTCCTCGCGGAAGTGGGCCCCGCACGACTCCCGGCGCTCCAGGGCGTCCAGGCAGAGCAGCTCGCCGAGTTCGAGGAAGTCGGCCACGCGGCCGGCCTTTTCGAGCGACTGGTTGACCTCGCCGTCCTCGCCGAGGACGCAGACGTCCTCCCAGAACTCCTCCCGGAGCGCCGGGATCTTGGCGAGGGCGAGCTTCAAGCCCTCCTCGTTCCGGGCCATCCCGCAGTCATCCCAGAGGATCCTGCCCAGCTCGCGGTGGAACATGTCGACCGTCCGCCGGCCCTTGATCCCCAGGAACCGCTTGAGCCGGGCATGGACGGCGGCCTCGGCGTCGCGGAAGGCCGGGTGGTCGGTCGAGACCTTGCCGGCCCTGGCCGAGGCCAGGTAGTTGCCCAGGGTGTAGGGGAGGACGAAGTAGCCGTCGGCCAGGCCCTGCATCAGGGCGCTGGCGCCGAGCCGGTTGGCGCCGTGGTCGGAGAAGTTGGCCTCGCCGCAGACGAAGAGGCCGGGGATGGTGCTCATCAGGTTGTAGTCGACCCAGAGCCCGCCCATCGCGTAGTGGATGGCGGGGTAGATCCGCATCGGAACCTTGTACGGATCTTCGTCGGTGATCCGTTCGTACATCTCGAAGAGGTTGCCGTAGCGCTCGCGGATCGTCGGGGCGCCGAGGCGGCCGATGGCGTCGGCGAAGTCGAGGTAGACGCCCAGGCCGGTCCGGCCGACCCCTCGACCCTGGTCGCAGACCTCCTTGGCGGCCCGGGAGGAGATGTCGCGGGGGGCGAGGTTGCCGAAGCTGGGGTACTTCCGCTCCAGGTAGTAGTCGCGATCGTCGTCGGGGATCTGGTCGGGCGGCCGGCGGTCGCCCTTCTGCTTGGGGACCCAGATCCGACCGTCGTTCCGGAGCGACTCCGACATCAGGGTAAGCTTGCTCTGGTGCTCGCCGGTGACGGGGATGCAGGTCGGATGGATCTGGGTGTAGCAGGGGTTGGCGAACGCCGCCCCCTGCTTGTAGGCCCGCCAGATCGCCGAGGCGTTGCAGCCCTTGGCGTAGGTGGCCAGGTAGAACACCGTCCCGTAGCCGCCGGTGGCGAAGACCACCGCGTCGGCGGCGAACGATTCCAGCCGGCCGGTCACCAGGTCGCGGACGACCACCCCCCGGGCCACGCCGTCGACGACCACCAGTTCCTGCATCTCGTGCCGCGAGAACATCGAGACGGCTCCCTGGCCGACCTGGCGCTCCAGCGACTGGTAAGCCCCTAGCAAAAGCTGCTGGCCGGTCTGGCCCCGGGCGTAGAAGGTCCGCGACACCTGGGCCCCGCCGAAGGAGCGGTTGGCCAGGGTCCCGCCGTACTCGCGGGCGAAGGGGACGCCCTGCGAGACGCATTGGTCGATGATGTCGACGGAAACCTCGGCGAGCCGGTGGACGTTGGCCTCGCGGGAGCGGAAGTCGCCGCCCTTGATGGTGTCGTAGAACAGCCGGTCGACGCTGTCGCCGTCGTTCTGATAGTTCTTGGCGGCGTTGATCCCGCCCTGGGCGGCGATCGAGTGGGCCCGCCGGGGGCTGTCCTGGTAGCAGAAGCAGGCGACCTTGTACCCCTGCTCGGCCAGGGTGGCGGCGGCCGACGACCCGGCCAGGCCCGACCCGACGACGATCACGGAGAACTTCCGCTTGTTCGCTGGGCTGACCAGCTTCATGTGGAGCTTGTAGTCCGACCACTTCTCGGCGAGCGGACCGGGCGGGACGTTCGCGTTGAGTTCCACGGCGAGCCCTCCTTTACTTGATGAACCCGGCCAGGACCGCCAGCGGGATTGCCGCGAAGCCCGCGCAGACCACGATCGTGAACGCCGTCGCGATCCGGCGGGCCGGCGAGCGGTACCGGGCCTGGTCCATCCCGAGGGTCTGGGTCATGCTCCAGACGCCGTGCCAGAGGTGGAGGGCCAGCATCGCCATCGCCAGGACGTAGATCACGGCGACCGGGACGACCTTCAAGCCGCCCACCAGGTTGGCGTAGACCGACCCCTCGTGATAGTCCGGGTGGACCGTCCCGGTGGTCAGGTGCAGGATGTGGAAGACGATGAACGCCAGCAGGAGCGGCCCGGTCAGCCGCATCGACCGCGAGGCGAAGGTCGACTCGCGACGCTTGGGCGCCCGGACGGCCTGCGCCCGGGCCTTCGCGTTCTTTCGGGTCAGGACGAGGTAGGCCCAGATGTGCAGGCCGACCGCCCCGATCAGGGAGGCCCGCGCCGTCCAGAGGATCGCGGGCTCCTTGTGGAGCAGCCGGCCGTAGGCGTCGAGCGACTCGGCCCCCTGGAAGACCTGGAGGTTGCCCGCCATGTGAGCCAGGACGAAGCCCGAGAGCAGGACCCCCGTGGCGGCCATGATCAGCTTCAGGCCGACCGTCGACCCCCAGAGCTTCCGGAGGCGGGACTCCGACGATGATGACGCCGGGCCCGGTGCAGGCTTGGTGACGACCGCGCTCATGGGGCGTGCCCCGATTCCGAAGACGGGTGAAAGATGAGTGAAGAACGGGATGGAACCGATCCCTCGTCTTACCTTATTGGCTAAACTGCGATTGGTCCAATTCTTTGTTTTTATCGGGCCGATAGCGCGGGCCTATCGACCGATCGGGGATCGCGGTGGAGCTTCGACATCTCCGGTACTTCCTGGCCGTGGCCGACGCCCTCCACTTCACCCGGGCGGCCGAGGCGCTGCACGTCTCGCAGCCGACGCTCTCGCTCCAGGTGATGGAGCTGGAGCGGATGCTCGGGGCGCCGCTGTTCAACCGGGTCGGTCGGACGGTCCGGCTGACGGAGGCGGGGCACGTCTTCCGTCGGCACGCGATCCGGGCGCTCGGGGAGGTCGAGACCGGCGAGGCGGCGGTGGCCGACCTGCTGGGGCTCCGGCGGGGGACGCTCCGGGTCGGGGTGACCCACTCGTTCAGCACGGCCCTGATCCCCAAGGTCGTGGCCCGGTTCCGCCGCGATCATCCGGGCGTCGGCCTGGCGATCGAGAAGACCAGCGGCCGGGCGATCGAGCAGGCGCTGATGGCCGGGGCCCTCGACCTGGGGATTGCCTACGCCCCGCCGGAGTCGGCCGAGGTCGCCGCCGAGACCCTGTTCGAGGAGGAGGTCGTCCTGATCGTCGCCGCCGGCCACGCCCTGGCCCGCCGCGACCGGGTGGCGCTGGGGGAGCTGGACGGGGTCCCGCTGGCCCTGATCAGCCGCGAGTTCTCGACCCGCCGGCTGATCGACGACCGGCTCCGCGAGGCCAGCATCCGGCCCGAGATCGCCGTCGAGATGAACGACATCGACTCGCTCCTGGAGGTCGTCCGGCTCGGGACCGGGGCCACGGTCCTCTCGCGGCGGGCGGTCAACGACGGCCGGGGGCTGGCTCAGGTCCCGATCGAGGGGCCGAGGATGGCCCGGACCGCCGCGCTCCTCTGGCACCGCGACGCCTACCGGACGGCCGCCTCGGAGGCGTTCGCGGCGGTGATCCGCGCGGAGTCGGCGGCTCGGTGAGGGCGACGCGGCGGCCCTGGGGCCGATCGATTCTTCCGGGTTACTTCCGGTGGAGGAAGCCTGATCGCCGCGACCTTCCGACCACGGCGATCGGCGCGGTCGCCCGGGTCATCCCCATCGCATCCAACGCGAGCGCCGAGGCTCCGAAGACGAAGGCCCAGAGGCAGATGAGCTGGCTTCCCGTCAAGGGGCCGCCGAAAAAGGGCTGGCGATGACGCTCCTCGAAGGATTCGACGAAGGGTGACCACGCCCCGTAGGCACAGCCGAGGACGAGGACCAGCCGCCCACGGAGTCGTCCCCGCGCGAAGAGGAGGATGAGGGCGGTCGCCGTGATCGCATGAAGGATCATCTCGTAGAGTTGGGTCGGGTGCCTGCGGATCAGGTCGTCACGGGCGACGAATACCACGCCCCAGGGGAGGTCGGTCCGACGGCCGGCGCAGCAACCCGCCGCCAGGCAAGCCGCCTTGGCGAAGACGTGGGCCACGCTCCAGGCGATGGCGAATGCGTCGAGGAACGGGTAAGCGGGGACGCGCCACGCCAGATAAGATAACCCCGTCCAGAGCAAGAATAAGAGGGGTCCTCCCCAGTACCCGAACTTCGCCCCGGGGGAGGGCCCGAGTCTCAGGCCCCCCGCCCCGGCGCCGGTGACGCGGGCCAGGTAATGGGCACCGACGGAATAGCACAGGACCATCCCCAGGAAGAGCCACCACCAGCGCCAACGCTGTCCCGGCTCATCCCTCGTCAGATTCCGCCCGATCGCCAGGAAGACGAACCAGGCGGTCACATTGAAGACGTGGTAGGTGCTGATCGTCAGATTGAAGGAATCGAGATGGATCTCGGGGTACATGATGGGCAACCTCTCCGAAGCGTAGGAGATCCCACCGGATCACCACGACGGCCAACATGGCGGAGAACAGGGAACCTCCAACCAACATCGCCACCCAGAGCATCGAGTTGTCCCCGCTTCGAGGTCAAAGGTCGCCCGCGCCGATGAGCTCCCCGCCGGACCGGGTGCCGAGGGCCTGCCAGACCCCCGCGGGCGGGAGTTGGACCCACCAACCGCCGGTCGCCTGGACGGCCCCCACCGGCGTGCCGGTGATCGGGTTCGAAGGCCAACTCTGGATCGTATCCTTGACGAACCGCACCGAGCCGTCCCCCAGGAGCGCGTTGACCCCACCCGGATGCATGCTGGAGGCGGCGAAGGTGAGCTTGGCCCCGGCGATCGTCGACACCTTCCGGTCCATGTTGGGCGGATAGAAGGTCGTGAACAGCGTGTCGCCGAAGTTGCCCGAGAAATACCAGCCGTAGCGCGAGAAGACGTCGGGGATGCCCCGCAAGCGGGCCGACGCCCGCTCGGCCACGAAGATCGTGTTGCTCAGGCCGTCGGATACCGAGGCCAGCCGGATCGGGGACGCATCGCCCAGGCAGCCGTTGGCTTGCGCCGCGAGCTCCCCGGGGACCTGGCATTGGTTGTCCGGGCCGGGCAGGGTATTGACGTTGAAGGAGCCGAAGCACCCCGAGTAGCTGCCGAAGGCCACCGAAAACCTCTCGCCGGGTTTGAGCACACTGGCGGTGAGCATCTGGACGTCGGCATCACGGACCCGGGCCTCGGGGTCGCTGGGACAAGCGTAAGAAGAGATGGCGACGGACTGGATCGTCCGATTCTCGGCGCCGAAGATCGTCAAGTCCTGGTTGATCGCATTGTAGAGGGACGCCTGCTCGACGAACGGTAGGATCATCACCAGATAGCTTTTGTCAATCACATATGTCGAGCAGGGCGGATTGGGTCCCGCGAACCGGGGATCATGCGTCTTCATCCGGCCGACGGGCAGGCTCCCGAACACGCCCTCGTAGGCGTGCAGGGCCAGGCCGATCTGCTTGAGGTTGTTGCCGCACTGCGAGCGCCGGGCCGCTTCGCGGGCCGCCTGCGTCGCCGGCAGGAGGAGCGCCATCAACAGGGAGATGATCGTGATCGCCACCAGGACTTCGATGAGGGTGAAGCCGGCGCGTGGCGACCGGGTCGGGATCCGCGGCGCGGGGACCATTGGTCATCATCCGATCTGGGGGAGGATTCCGGGGTCGCGGTCACGCCATCGCGGGCGTCCGATCGGCGCGGTTCCTGAGATACCGGAAGAGGACGGCGCCGATCCCGCAGAGCGCCGACAAGGCGAGCAGCGGATACATGATGGGGGTCGATTGCACCGCCGGCTCGGTCGCCACCCCGAACGACGCCAGGGTGAAATCGGCTGCGCGCACTGACCCGGACGATATCTTCGTTACCTCGAAGACCGGACCGGCGGCCCTGGTCTTAGCGCTGGTCCAGGTCGAGACCTTGCGGATGAGTGGGATCCCGCCTTCGATACCTTCGTATTCCAGGTCGCCGCCATTCCCAACGTCGAACAAGAGTCCTGTTTTCTCTTGCTTATACCCGTCCTTGAAATAAATCTCGTAGCTGCGAAGGACCCATCCCTCATCCGGGAGAATGACGAACTTGCCGTAGCGAACCTTCCCGCCCGGCTTCGAGGGCGGCATCTCCCATTCGACGCGGATTGTCCGATCGGGCGCGACGCCCTGCCGGGAAAGGCTCTTGATCGTGCATTTCGCGTCCGAGAGGAAAGTCGCGGCCGGGCCCTCCAGGTAAGCTCGATAGGGAGCATAAGCCGGCAACGTCCGGGCCTCAATCGATACGACGTAACTACGCAGCGCTTTGGGATTGCTGTCGGCCATCCCCAGCACGGTGTATGGATAGGACGAGGAGCTTCGAGTCAGCTTGAAGGAGAGGCCCGCGTGCGACACGAGCGCGGAAGAGGAGCCGGTCTTGGGATCGACCTCCACCCACCGCAGCGATTTGCCGTCCTGCGAATAGTCCCATTTCTCGTCGGGGCGGTCGGCCATATGCTTGGTGCATTCGACTTTCAGGTGGCTATACACGTCGACAATTTTGGTGGTCGCGTCTCGATAGTCCCGCAAGAACGCGCCACGCGAGATTTCATCCTCGCCGAGAGCTTGCGCCCCGACCGAGGCGAGCATCGCCGAAATGCAGATCGTCATCCTCATCATGGTGATAGCTTCCCGTGGTAGACCCTGGGGTCCCGATGCACGTCAATCGGAGGCCGAATTCCCTTCGGATTGGGGGGCGAACCTCCGGTCAAGGTCATCATCCGATCTGGGGGACGATTCCGGAGTCGCGGTCACGCCATCGCGGGCGTCCGATCGGCGCGGTTCCTGAGATACCGGAAGAGGACGGCGCCGATCCCGCAGAGCGCCGACAAGGCGAGCAGCGGATACATGATGGGGGTCGATTGCACCGCCGGCTCGGTCGCCACCCCGAACGACGCCAGGGTGAAATCGGCTGCGCGCACTGACCCGGACGATATCTTCGTTACCTCGAAGACCGGACCGGCGGCCCTGGTCTTAGCGCTGGTCCAGGTCGAGACCTTGCGGATGAGTGGGATCCCGCCTTCGATACCTTCGTATTCCAGGTCGCCGCCATTCCCAACGTCGAACAAGAGTCCTGTTTTCTCTTGCTTATACCCGTCCTTGAAATAAATCTCGTAGCTGCGAAGGACCCATCCCTCATCCGGGAGAATGACGAACTTGCCGTAGCGAACCTTCCCGCCCGGCTTCGAGGGCGGCATCTCCCATTCGACGCGGATTGTCCGATCGGGCGCGACGCCCTGCCGGGAAAGGCTCTTGATCGTGCATTTCGCGTCCGAGAGGAAAGTCGCGGCCGGGCCCTCCAGGTAAGCTCGATAGGGAGCATAAGCCGGCAACGTCCGGGCCTCAATCGATACGACGTAACTACGCAGCGCTTTGGGATTGCTGTCGGCCATCCCCAGCACGGTGTATGGATAGGACGAGGAGCTTCGAGTCAGCTTGAAGGAGAGGCCCGCGTGCGACACGAGCGCGGAAGAGGAGCCGGTCTTGGGATCGACCTCCACCCACCGCATCGATTTGCCGTCCTGCGAATAGTCCCATTTCTCGTCGGGGCGGTCGGCCATATGCTTGGTGCATTCGACTTTCAGGTGGCTATACACGTCGACAATTTTGGTGGTCGCGTCTCGATATTCCCGCAAGAACGCGCCACGCGAGATTTCATCCTCGCCGAGAGCTTGCGCCCCGACCGAGGCGAGCATCGCCGAAATGCAGATCATCCTCATCATGGTGATAGCTTCCCGTGGGAGCCTCTGGGGTGTCGTTGCACGCCAACCGGAGGCCGAATTTCCTTTGGAGTTGATGTCGAACCTCCGGTCAATCGCCGCGAAGCCGGGGCGAATCGGGCGACCGGAGGAGTCTTTGCGATGGCGTCTTAGCGAAAGGGCCTGCCGCTAGTAAGGCAAGCAGGCCGTTGCGTTGGGTCGTTCACGACAAGTTGATTCGGGCTTAGCCCGACCATCGCCTGGCAAGGCCACGCCCTTGCGGTTGAGTTAGTCCTGGCCCGCCAACGCAGCGACGGGCGGAGCAGGTCAGTAACAGGCGCAAGGAACCTGCGGGCCGGCGGGGTCGGTACAAACGCAGTTCACGCAAACGGGGGTGGTCGCGCCACAGACGCCGGGCTTCGTTGTGTCGCACTTGCCACCCGCGTATTTCTGCGGGTTCAGGCATTGACCCGAGTTGAAGTTGACCGTGCACGCCGCGCAAGTCGTGTTCTCGGTTTTATCGCAGGTCGTCACCTGGCAGCAGCAGCAGCAGTAGTCGGCCATCGCGTTCTGGGAGAGGCCAGCCAAGAGGGCCATGAACAGCAAGGCGATGGCGGCCCCGTTCATGATGTCGGCCACGAAACTGTGGACATGCTTCATTTCCTGATCTCCTTCAAACCGGCAGACACCGCCAAGATCGCCCGCCCCGGGGAATTCCCGGGAACACTAGGGCGATGTTGTTCCCTTCTCGATGCGGCCCACGACCGACAGAGAAACTCTCGGGCTGGGCACGCTGAGGTGTAGATCAATGGTCTGGGAGAACGGCTTCCCCACTTGCGCCGACGTCGGGGCCACCAGCAACCTGAGCGTCCGCGACGCGCGGGGGCTGAGCTTCATCGGGAGCCCGTCAATACTGACGCACGTGCAGGGGGCCCGCATGCCGATGATGGTGATCGATTCGGAGGTGAGGTTGGTCAGCGGAAACGCGACCTCGTAACTTCGCCCCGCTTCGAGCGATCCCACCGAGCGGGTGGCCGGTCGGGCTAACACGACGTTGCCCAGGGCGATGGCGGGCACCGCCAGCGCCGAACTGTAGGCAAGTAGGCCCCACAGGGCGATCAATCCCACCGCGACCGCGAGCGACAGCGTCAGGCCCGCCAGTCGCAAAACCGTCGAACGCAATCTCGGATGCATGACACCCACCTTATTCTTGGGGCCGATCCTTCGACACATCCGTCCCGATGGCGCTGCCGGTGATGGCGACCATGCGACCACCGACCTCGGTGTAAATGATCGTTTGGTAGCGGAACGGCCCGGGCCGAGACCGCTCGGGCGGATTCGCCTCGACGTGGATCCGGATCTCACGCCTCGATCGCGGCGCGATGGCGAGGGGGAACTGGTCCTCGAGCGCCACGCAGGCTTCCCGGGCGCAGTAGCCCCTGCCCCCATTGACGTGGAGGACTTGCCCCGTCAGGTTGCACGCCCAGAGCCTCAGCGTCCTGGCCTCCCCCGGGCGGAGCGGGCCCGCATTGAGGGCCGGGGGCTCCAGGACGAGCGAGTCCCCGCGCAGGAACGCGGCGGCCGCGCCCGACGACCCGAAGCGGTAATAGGCCCAGCCGCCGATGACCCCGACGCCGCCGACGAGGGGCGTGAGCATGGCGGCGGCCAGGATCAGAGGGAAACGCCACCGGATCCTCCGGACCGGGGCGGCGGTCGCCGCCGGCCCCGGCGGCGGAAGGGATGCGGGACTTTCGGCCCATCCCGCTGTCGGTGTCAGGTCGGCCATGGATATTCTCCCGGGATGTTCAGGGGGAACTGCTCGCGGCACGGGCCGCGTTCACAAGCGGATCCCCGGCGGGGACGGCATGCGTGGGGCCGCGGGGCGGGACGTATCCGCCATCACATCGAGCAAGACCCGAGTCCGGAACACGGCCAATCCTTCCGGATTCCAACCGGCCACCTCGACCGACAAGCCGCCCCGAAAGGCGGGCTCCGCGGACGGGTCGAACGTCACCCCGAGCGTGGCATCGCCGTCCGGCCCGATCGTCAGGGGCAAGGGGCCGAGCCGAATTCAATCGCAACTCGTCTCGACCCGACCGATCACGACGGCCGCGCGGCCGGGGTTATGGAAATGGATCGATGCCGATGCCGGCTGATGGGGCCGCAGCTTGCCCAGCGAGAGGGGATGGGGCTTTACCGTCAGCAAATTGGTTGGAGATCGGCCCGAAGTGGCCGGCTCCAAGCTGCACGACCCCAGCAACAAGGGGAGCAAGCCTCGCATGACGTGGTGGCGAAATGCTCCCAGCATCGCACGAAAATTCTTCACCGGCAGCCCCTGGACCGAGGCTTGTCCGGCTACGAGTAAAAACACTTCGTTGATTTGGTTCGGACGTCTCGCATCCTATGCGAAGCCGCATCGCCAGGTCAAATCGGAATTTTTAAATCCATCGGTATTTTCAATTCCATCATGGAATCGCGGCGATCCACCGCCGAGGCTGGGGCGTTCCCGGGTGGAGCACGTTTTGCCCCTGGCCTCCGCCGGGCCGCTCGGTTTCAATGGGGGGGGGAACACCTTTCCCACCCCGCGAACTCCGATCCCGGGAGACTCCGCATGAGCCGTCCAGTCGACCGTCGCCGCTTCCTCCAGGCCGCATCCGTCGCCGGGTTCGGGATCTGGCTCCCCCGGGGCTCGGCCCGAGGGCAGGGAGCTTCGCCCAACGAGCGCCTCCGCTTCGCCTGCATCGGCGTGGGGGGCAAGGGCTCCAGCGACACCGACCACGTCGGCGGGCTCGGCGACGTCGTGGCCCTCTGCGACATCGACTCGAAGCGGCTCGGGGCCAAGGCCGAGAAGTTCCCCGGGGCCCGGACCTTCGCCGACTTCCGCAAGCTCCTGGACGAGATGGCCCCCAGGATCGACGCCGTGGTGGTCAGCACGCCCGACCACACCCACGCCCCGGCGGCCCTGATGGCGATGCGGATGGGCAAGCCGGTCTACTGCCAGAAGCCGCTGGCGCACTCGGCCTACGAGGCCCGGCTGATGCGTGAGACCGCCGCCGAGCGGAAGGTCGCCACCCAGATGGGCAACCAGGGGACCTCGGACCCCGGGTTTCGCTCCGGGGTCGAGCTGGTCCGATCGGGCGTCGTCGGGACGGTCCGCGAGGTCCACGTCTGGACCAACCGGCCGTTCAAGTACTGGAAGCAGGCCCCCGACATCGTGAGCCGCCCGCCGGAGGCGCCTGTCCCCCCCCACGTCGCCTGGGACCTGTTCCTCGGCCCGGCGCCCGAGCGGCCGTACAGCCCGGCCTACCACCCGCACGACTGGCGGGGCTACTGGGACTTCGGGACCGGCTCGCTGGGCGACATGGCCTGCCACACCACCAACCTCCCCTTCATGGCCCTGAAGCTGGGGCTCCCGACTCGCGTCTCCGCCGAGAGTGGCGAGATCAACCCCGAGACCTATCCCGCCTGGGCGACGATCACCTACGAGTTCCCGAGCCGGGGCGACCTCCCGCCGGTCAAGCTCACCTGGTACGAAGGGGCCCGCGACGGCAAGCGGCACCTCCCCGCGCCCGAGCTGTTCCAGGGCAAGGTCCCCTCCGACAGCGGCTCGCTCCTGGTGGGCGAGAAGGGCTCGATCTTCTCGCCCAGCGACTACGGCTCCGAGCAGGTGCTCCTGGGCGTCAGCCCGACCCCGGAGAAGCCGCGGGAGTCGTCCCAACCGAAGCAGAAATCCAACCCCGACTTCGACCACAAGTCCGAGTGGGTCCGCGCGATCCGCGAGGGCGACCCGTCGATCGCCCGGTCGAACTTCTCCTATTCGGGGGTCCTCACCGAGGCGATGCTCCTGGGGAACGTGGCCGTCCGGCTCGGCCGCTCGATCGACTACGACCCCGCTTCCGGCCGGGTCACCAACGCCCCCGAGGCTGCCCGCCTGATCCGCCCCGAGCCCCGCAAGGGCTGGGAGATTTGAAGCCGGGGGCACGCCTCGCCGACGTCCGGGTCGGCTCCGCCGGGTGGTCGATCCCCGGGGAGCAGGCCGGGAATTTCCCCGGCGAGGGGGGCCACCTGGCGCGGTATTCCCGCCGGCTCCCGGCGGTCGAGATCAACTCCTCGTTCCACCGCCCCCATCGGCCTTCCACCTACGCCCGATGGGCGGCGGAGACGCCCGAGGGCTTCGCCTTCGCGGTCAAGGTCCCCAAGGAGATCACCCACCAGCGGCGGCTCGTCGACGTGGCCGAGCCGCTCGGCCGCTTTCTGGACGAGGTCGCCGCGCTGGGGGCGAAGCGGGGGCCGCTCCTGGTGCAACTCCCGCCGAGTTTCGGCTTCGACGCCGGGGTCGTCGAGCGGTTCTTCTCCGAAGTCCGGGACCGGGCTCCGGGCCTCGTGGCCTGCGAGCCGAGGCACCCGAGCTGGTTCGGGCCCGAGGCCGACCGGCTCCTGGCGGGGCTGGAGGTGGCCCGGGTCGCGGCCGACCCCGCCGTCGTGCCGATGGCCGCCGAGCCCGGGGGCTGGGGCGGCCTGGCGTACTACCGGCTCCACGGCTCGCCCCGGATCTATCATTCGGCCTACGACCCGGCGGCCCTCGAATCCTTGGCCGGGAGGCTCGCCGGGGCGGCCCCGGCCTGGTGCTTCTTCGACAACACGGCGAGCGGGGCGGCGACGGCGGACGCGCTCGGACTGCTCGGGCGGCTCCGGGGGCCCGTCGCCGAGCCCGGCTGAAGCGGAAAAAGTTGTCAGGATCCGGCCCCCGACCGGGAGTGTCTTCAGAGGGCCGACACCTGGAGGGCAAGGATCATGACCAGCATCCGATCGATGGGTTCTGTGAGGGGATCCCGCGAGCGTCCGGCGACGCCCGCCCCGGCGTCGGAGCCGGACGAACAGCTCCTGAGGCGTTTCGCCGACCTCCGCGACGAGGCGGCCTTCGCCGAGCTGGTCCGGCGCCACGGGCCGATGGTCCTGGGTGCCTGCCGCCGGCTCCTGGGCGATCCGCACGAGGCCGATGACGCCTTCCAGGCCACCTTCCTGGTCCTGGCCCGCAAGGCCGGGTCGATCGAGCGGCCGGACCGGCTGTCCCACTGGCTCTATGGAGTGGCCGTCCGGGTGTCCCGGAGGGCGAAGGCCCTGGGTGATCGGCGGCGTCGCCGCGAGGGGGGCGCGATGGGATCAGCGGACGCGGGGCCGGTCGACGACTCGGGCCGGCAGGAGCAGCGGCTGGCCCGCCGCGAGGCGATCGAGGCGGTCCACGAGGAACTCGCCCGGCTCCCCGAGAAATACCGGGCCCCGGTCCTGCTCTGCGACCTCGGGGGCCTGACCCACGCCGAGGCGGCCCGGCGGCTCCGGTGGCCCGAGGGGAGCCTGAGCGTCCGGCTGATGCGGGCCCGGCGGCTCCTCCGCGACCGGCTCGGCCGTCGCGGGCTGGCTCCGTCGGCGGTGCTGATCGCCGCGGCGGCCTTCCCGCGATCGGTCCCGGCGGCCGTGCCCCCGGCCCTCGCCGACGCCACGGTCCGGGCCGCGCTCCGGTTCGCGGGCGGCCCCGCGCCGGTCGCGGGGGCCGCGGAGGGCCCGGCCCCGGGGCTCGCGGAGCACGCCCTGGCCTCGATCTCGCTCGGCCAGGCGGCCTCGGCCGCGGCTTTCGGCGTCGCCGTGGGCCTCTCGATGCTCGCGGCGGGCCTCCTCGTGCGGGCCTCGGCGGAGTCCGGGCCCCTCGGAGCCGCCCGGGTCGCGCCGGCGACCGCCCCCGGATCGGCCCCCCAGGCGATCGCCGAGCCACCCCGGGATTCCGCCCAGGCCGTGGTCGAGGTTCGGGAGGTGGGTCGGGATTTGCTCATGCTCCCCGTCGCGGACGGTCGACCGGCCGCCGGGCCCGGCCCGCGATCGTCGCCCGAGGACCGATCGACGTACCGGATGCTGACCAGCCGGGCCGGGCGGGACGCCGACGCCCAGGTCCGGTTGGCCCTCTGGTGCGAGTCGAGGGGGCTGGCTCCCGAACGCCTGAAGCACCTGGCCCTGGCCGTCAACGGCGACCCGGGCCACGCCGCGGCCCGGGGGCTGCTCGGGCAGGTCTCCTACCTCGGCCGCTGGCGGCGGGCCGAGGAGGTCGGCGGGCTGGCCGAGGCCGACACCGGACGGGCTGCCTCGCTGGCGGAGTATCGGGCCCGGAGAGTCCGGGCGGACGACGCCGAATCTCAGTGGAAGCTCGCCCTCTGGTGCGAACGGGTGGGCCTGGACGTCGAGGCCGTGGCCCACCTCGCGGCGGTCACCCGCCTGGATCCCGGCCGCGAGGCCGCCTGGAGGCGGCTGGGCTACCAGAAGCAGGGAGGCCGATGGGTCCGGCCCGGCCAGGTCGCCGCCGGGCGGGCGGAGTCCGAGGCTCGGAGGAAGGCCGACGGGCGCTGGGGGGCGTCGCTGGCGAAGGCCAGGGAGGGGCTCCGCGACCCGAGCCGCCGCGCACGGGCCGAGGCTGAACTGGCGGGCGTGACCGACCCCCGGGCCGTCCCGGCGATCGTGGCGACCTTCGGCGGCGGCGGCCCGGCGGATCAGGCCGTCGGGGTCCGGCTCCTCGGGCAGGTCGACGCCCCGGCTTCGTCGCGGGCCCTGGCCCTGCTGGCCGCCTTCGGCCGGTCGGCCGAGGTCCGCCGGGCGGCCGCCGAGACCGCCGCCCTTCGCGACCCCGGCGAGACCGCCGGGGTCCTGATCGGCCTGCTCGGCGACCGGCTCAAGTTCGAGGTCCGCCCCGTCGAAGGCCCCGGCTCGCCCGGGATCCTGTTCGTCGAGGGCGAGCGGTCCAACACCCGGCGGATCTACGCGCCCCCGATGCCGCCTCCGGAGATCCTGGAAGTCCTGGACCAGATCCTGAACAGCGACTTCGATCCGATCACCACCGCCGAACGGGCCGCCGCGGTGGGCGGGGCCGCCGCTCAGCCGATCTGGATGGCCTGGGCCACCCACGGGAGGCGTCGGACGGTCGAGCATAACTTCGCCGAGGCCCGCCGGGCGACCCTCGCGGCCCGGGACCAGCTCGGGGCCGACATCGGGGCGCTCCGGGCCTTCAATGACCAAATTCTCCTCGGCAACCGGCCGATCGTCGACGCGCTCGCCGCGTTGACGGGCAAGAGCCCGGGCTCCGAGCGTGAGCCCTGGGCCCGGTGGTGGGTGGACCAACTCGGCTACGCCTACAAGTCGGCGGGCGCGCCGAAGCCCACCTTCGACGAGGATATCTCACTGGCCTACCAGCCCGACTATCGGGTCGTGACCGGGTCCTCGTGCTTCGGGGCGGGGACCCCCGTCCACACGCCCGACGGTCCGAGGGCGATCGAGACGCTCCAGCTCGGCGACCGGGTCCTGGCGCAGGACACCACCACCGGGGCCCTGGACTATCGGCCGGTCCTGGGCGTCCGCCACAACCCGCCGGCGGCGACGCTCCGGGTCGCGATCGGGGGCGAGGCGATCGAGGCCACCGGGATCCATCGGTTCTGGGTGGCCGGCCGGGGCTGGGTGATGGCCCGCGACCTCAAGCCCGGCGACCCCGTCCGGGTCGTTGGCAGCCGGGCCGAGGTCCGGGGCGTCGAGTCCGGCGAAGTCCGGCCGGTCTTCAACCTGGAGGTGGGCTCGTCCCACAGCTACTTCGTCGGCCGCCGCGGGGCCCTGGTCCACGACGATAGCCCGGTCCGGCCGGTCGCCGACCCGTTCGACGCCGAGACCGACCGGCCGAGGGCCGGGGACGGCCCCGCCGGGGGGTGGTGATCGGCCCCCGATCAGGTCGCGTGAACGAGGTCGGCGTCGCGACCCGGCGACTTCCCGGCGGGGCGGGTCGGCTCCGGCTCCTTCGCCGGGACGATCGAGAGGATGTAGCGGACCGCGCCGAGCGAGGCGACGGCCGCCTCGCGGGGGAGCGGCTCGGTGCTCACCGCGACCGACCAGTGCCGCTTCAGCTCGTCGACCAGCCCGAGCGTCGGCTCGCGGAGGAGGCCCCGATGGACCGCGACCCGGATCACCGCCTGGGGGTCGTCCGCCCGGAGCGCGACCCTCCGGCTCAGCAGGGCCTGCCGGAGCCGAGACTCCAGGGCGCGCCAGGCCTCGACGACGCAGAGGTCGTAGTGGTCGGAGGCGAACAACTGGGCCGCCTGGTCGAGCGACTCGGCCTCCTGCTTGGCCAACTGCTCGATCCGGGAGGCGCGGTCCCGCTCGCCGAGCCGGCGGCGGATTCGCCAGGCGACGACCTGTGAGAGGGCGACCCAGCCGGCCCCCAGCCCGACCGCCACCGCCGGCGCCGCCCAGGCCAGGTGTGAGAGGGCGACCCGCTCGGCCAGGGCCGCGGACAGGAACAGCCCGCCGTAGATCGGCAGGACCATGATCGCCAGGCCGTAGGCGGAATTGCCCGTCCGCTCGAACCAGGAGTGGGGGCGGTCGCTCAGCAAGGTCACGGCGTAGAGGTAGACGCAGAGCCCGAGCAGCCCCGAGGTCAGCGCGTAGGCGTGGAGCACCTCCAGGCGATAGCCGAGGTAGATGAAGCCCAGGCCGGGGGCGCGGTCGAGCAGCGGGTGCAGCGCGAAGAGGGTCCCCAGCAGCGCCAGGGCGAATCCGATCTTGAGCTTGGTGAATTCCGTCATCGGGCGAAGCCCCGCGAGGAGTCCCACCGTGGCCTCCCCTCGGGAGGGCCGATCGGTCGGTGGAGGGGTATTCGACGGCCCTGGCCGGAGATTGGCCGGCGACCGGCCGATCGGCCCGGGCGGAGATACCCCTTGACAGGATCGACCGGGCGCGATGTGATGGAGCCTCCGGGGCCGCAGCCATGATCGCCGAACCTCCCGGGCCCGGGAGGGCGGGGGAACCACCTTTGGGGCGAATCGCGCCACGGAGGCGCGACGGGGCAGACTCGGCTCCGAGCCCGTCAGCTAACCTCGCAGGCGTCCGAGGGGTCTTCCATCGCCGGCCGTCGTCCCACGGCCCGAGCCGCCGACCCGGTCGGGTTGGCACCCCGCGTCCCCGGAGTCCCCGAGTTGGGGATCGGCCGTTCGAAGGACCGCGCCCGGCCGATGCAGCGGGATCAGGTGGGCCATCTTCGATGCGTGTCCCCCCCCGGTTCGTCGTCGTCGTCCTCTTCGTCACCGTCGGGATGCTCGCCCTGGTCGTCGCGGGCCTGCTGGACTGGATCGTCGGGGTCCTGTTCCTGTCGATGGAGTTCCTCGGCGAGGTCCTCCGGAGCGTCTTCCGCCGCCGACGAGCCCGCCGGCATCCGCCGACGCGGCCCCGCCGCGCCTCGGTCGTCCACCCGGATCCCGTCGAGCACCATCGGGGGGCCCCCCGCCGGAAGGGTCGCCCCCGTCGCCGGCGGTCGGATCGCCCCGAGGGCGAACCGGCGTCCGCGCCCGCCCCGGCCCCCGCGCTCCGGGTCCTGGTCCCCGTGACCCGCGACGAGCCGGGCCTGCTCGACTTCGCCCTGGAGGAATGCCGGATCCGGCGGGCCGAGATGATCCTCCTCTTCCTCCGGCCGATGGCGGTCACTCCGATGGGCCCGATCCCGCTCCCCGGCCTGTCCGAGGACGACGAGGCGCGGGCGACCTTCGCCCGGGTGGGCTCGGAGGCGGACCGGGTCGGGGTCCCGCTCCGGACCATCTACGCGGCGACCGGCGACCGGCCGGCGGCCATCGGCGAATTCGCCGGGACCTGCCAGGTCGACGTGGTCGTCGTCGGGTCGCCCCGGAGGGGGCGGATCGCCCGCTACCTGACCAGGGACTCCACCCCATCGATCCTGGCGCTCCTCCCCGAACGAGCCAGCTTGATGATCCATGCCTCGTGATCCGGGGCTCGCCGGGCCCGCAACCCCACGCCCGATCCTCGACGGCGACCTCGAACCCGCGCCGATCCGCGGCCCGGACCGATTCCCCGACCTCGCGAGAAGCCGAGGGAGGAAACGATGACCCGGCCCTGAACATCGGCTAGGATGGGGACGTAGACATTCGCAATAGTGACACCCTGACGGGTGCCGCCCGTGCCCCGCCCTGCCCCGCGGGCATCGCCACCACGAGTCCTTGAGAGCGAATCTCTTCGATGGCCGAACAGCCAGGAGCAGACCGGGCGGAGTGGGAGGGGGAGCTGTTCCGCCTGCTCGTCGAGAACATCCAGGACTACGCCATCTTCGTCGTCGATCCCGAGGGGCTCGTCCGGACCTGGAGCCACGGGTCCGAACGCCTGCTGGGCTATCGGGAGGACGAGATCCTCGGCCGGTCTGCCGAGGTCTTCTTCACCCCCGAGGACGTCCGGGACGACATCCCCCGGCAGGAGATGCGGTCGGCTTGGGAGTCGGGCCGGGGCGAGGACGACCGCTGGCACGTCCGCAAGGACGGCACGCGCTTCTGGGTCAGCGGGGTGATGAGCCCCCTCCAGGACGAGGGGGGCGGGCTCCGGGGCTTCGCCAAGATCATGCGGGACCGGACGGAGTGGTGGCTCGCCGAGCAAGCCCTCCGGGAGGGCGAGGAGCGGTTCCGGACCGCATTCGCCCACGCCGCCGTCGGGATGGCGATGACCGACCCGGCCGGGCGGTTCCTCGAAGTCAACCCGGCCTTCTGCGCGATCACCGGCTACGCTCCGGAGGAACTCCTCCCCATGGAGATCGGCTCCATCACCCACCCGGAGGACTTCCCGGAGAACCTGGGACTCCTCCGGCGGATGCTCGACGGCGGGATCCCCGGTTTCGTGATCGAGAAGCGCTACATCCGGCGGGATGGCGGGATCGTCTGGGTCAAGAACAGCGTGTCGCTCGTCCGGGACGGCCGGGGGCAGCCGCTCCGGATCATCGGACTGATCGAGGACATCACGGAGCGGAAGCGGGCCGAGGCCGAGCGGGAGCGGCTGATCGAGCAGGTGGACGCGGAGCGGCGGCACCTCCGGACGATCATCGAGAGCAGCCGGGATTGCATCAAGGAACTGGACCTGGACGGGCGGCTCGTCGCCGTGAGCGACACCGGCCAACGGATGCTGGAGATCCGCGACCTCTGCGACGTCCTGGACAAGCCCTGGATCGACTTCTGGGAGGGCGAGGACCGGGAGGCAGCGGGGCGGGCGGTGACCCGGGCGCTGGCGGGGGGCGTCGGGTCGTTCGAGGGCTACTGCCCGACCAGGGCGGGGACGCCGAAGTGGTGGGACGTGGTCGTCACCCCGGTCCTGGACGGCGAGGGCAAGCCGCATCGCCTGCTGGCGGTCTCCCGGGAGATCACCGAGCGGAGGCGCCATCAGGAGGAGCGGGAGCGGCTCCTGGCCGGGGCGCAGGAGGCGAACCAGGCCAAGGACCGCTTCCTCGCCGTCCTGAGCCACGAGCTCCGGACGCCGCTCAACCCGATCCTGCTGGCCGTCACCTCGATGATCGAAGGGCCGACGCCCCCCGAGGAGGTCCGGCCCAACCTGGAGATGATCCGCCAGAACGTGAACCTGCAAGCCCGGCTCATCGACGACCTCCTGGACGTGATGCGGATCGTCCGGGGCAAGATGCCCCTGCACTGGGAGGTCGCCGACGGCCACGGCCTGATCCGCCAGGCCGTCCAGATCTGCCAGGGCGAGGTCTCCGGCAAGGAACTTTTCCTCGACCTGGACCTCGGGGCGCCCGGCCACCACATCAGCGCCGACCCGGCGCGGTTCCAGCAGGTGATCTGGAACCTCGTCAAGAACGCCGTCAAGTTCACCCCCGGCGGCGGGGCGATCACGATCCGGACCCGGAACCGGCACGTCGATGGGGGCGAGCGGCTGGTCATCGAGGTTTCCGACACCGGGATCGGCATCGAGCCGGAGATCCTCCCCCTGATCTTCGACCCCTTCCAGCAGGGCGAGACCCGGATCACCCGCAAATTCGGCGGCCTGGGGCTGGGGCTGGCGATCTGCCGGGGGATCGTCGAGGCGCATGGCGGGACCCTGGTCGCCGAGAGCCCGGAGATGGGCCGGGGGACCACGTTCCGGATCGCCTTGAAGACAATCCCGAGCCCGGCGACGATCGACGACGAGCCGGCCGTCGAGTCGCCGGAAGGACCCCGGGCGGCTCCCTCCTCGCTGAAGCTCCTGGTCGTGGAGGACGAGCCGGCGACCCTCCGGCTGATGGCGAGGCTGCTCCGGGGGCTCGGGCACGAGGTGACGACGGCCAGCACGGTCGCCGACGGCCTGCGGGCGGCGGGGGCCGTGGACTTCGACCTGATCGTCAGCGACATCGGCCTGCCCGACGGCAGCGGCCTGGATCTGATGCGCCAGGTCGTCGCGCGGCGGGGCCCGGTCCCGGCGATCGCCCTGACCGGCTACGGCATGGAGGAGGACATCCTGAGGAGCCGCGAGGCCGGGTTCACGGCGCACCTGACCAAGCCCATCGACTTCGCCAAGCTGGAGGCGATGATCCGGCAGGTCGCCCCGACGGGCTTCCGAGGCGGGGACTCGCCGACGCCCTGACACCACCGGGCGATCTTCGGGATGGTCCGGCTGGGGGCGACCGGGCATCGCCTCCCCGGGCGCTCCCTCATGAGGTGGCTTGATTCGACGGGGTCGACGGCCGGGTCCGGATCTCGGCCAGGAATCTTTCCAGCAGGTCCGGGTCCACCGGCTTGACGAGGTGGTGGTCGATCCCCGCCTCTCGGGAGCGGCGTCGGTCTCCCTCCTGGCCCCAGCCGGTCAGGGCCGCGATCACGACCTCGCCGCCCCGGGGGCGCGCCCGGATCGCCCGGGCCACCTCATGGCCGTCCATCCCCGGCATGCCGATATCCAGCAGGACGACCTCGGGCCGGAACGCCCCGAGGATCGCCAGGGCCTCGGGGCCGTCGTGGGCGACCCGGACCTCCTGTCCGTAGAGGCGGGAGAGCAGCTTGGCCAGGCTCTGCGCGGCGTCGGCGTTGTCGTCCACCACCAGGATCCGGCGGCGGGGCAAGCTCGGGCCTCCGACGCGACCCTGGTCCCGCCTCGGCCCGGCCCGATCGGCCCGGGCGACCGGGAGGGCCGGCAACCGGACCTCGAACTCGCTCCCGGCCCCTGGCCCGTCGCTCCGCGCCGCGATCGAGCCGCCGTGCATCTCGACCAGGCTCCTGGCCAGGCCCAGCCCGATCCCCAGGCCCCCCTCGGCCCGGGCCGAGCGGTGGTCGACCTGGGCGAACAGCTCGAAGACCTCCGGGAGCTTCTCGGGGGGGATGCCGATCCCGGTGTCGCGGACCAGGATCACGGCCTCGTCGCCGTCGCGCCCGACCTCCAGCGTGATCCGGCCCCCCGCTTCGGTGTACTTGATCGCGTTGGTCAGGAGGTTTCCCAGGACCTGCTCCAACCGGGTCGGGTCGGCCTCCAGGCGGATCGGCCCGTCGGGCGGGCGGACGACGAGTTGGTGGCCCCTCGCCTGGGCCGCCGGCCGGACCGCCTCGACGGCATGGCCGACGATCGACGCCAGTTCGACGACATCTCTGCGGAGTTCGATCTTGCTCTCGTTGATCCGGGCCACGTCCATCAGGTCGTCCACGAGCCGGGCCAGGTGGGCCGTCTGGCGTCCGATCATCTCCACCTCGCCCCCCGCCTCGGCCACGACGCCGGGCGAGCCGGCCAGCAGCCGGGCGGCATTCCGGATCGGGGCCAGGGGGTTGCGGAGTTCGTGGGCCAGGGTCGCCAGGAACTCGTCCTTGCGCCGGTCGGCCCCCCGCAACGCCTCGTTGGCCCGCGCCAGCTCGGCCGTGCGCCCGGCGACCCGCCGCTCCAGGTCCTCGTGGGCCGCGCGGAGCGCCGCCTCGGCCTGCTTGCGAGCGGTGATGTCGTGCATCGACATGACGGCCCCGAGCGTCCGGCCCTGGTCGTCCTGGAACGCCTGTCCGGAGGCCAGGAGGGTCCGCGCCGGACCGCGCCCGGGGGCGATGACGATCTCGACCCCCTGGACCCGCTCGCCCCGCAACGCCCGGAACAGCGGGACCTCCTCCCTGGTCAGCCGGGTCGCCCCGTCGGCCCGGTAGAGGTCGTAATGCTCGGCCCAGCGGTCGGCCGGGAGCGGCTCGGGCGGCAGGCCGTGGAACTCCTGGGTCGCCCGGTTGAAGAGGGTCAGGACGCCCTCGGCGTCGCAGGCCACGATTCCGTCCTGGATGCTTTCCAGCAGCGCCCGGAGGAACTCGTTGGCCCTCGACAGCTCGGACGTCCTTCGGCGACCCGCGACTCCAGCTCCCGGTGGGCGGCCCGCAACGCCTCCTCGGCCTTCATCCGGACGGTGATGTCGTCGTGGACCAGCACGACCTCCCGGATCCGCCCGGCGGCGTCCTTTAGCGGGTAGGCGACGGCCGCGACCCAGCGGCGGGGATCCTTGTGGCGGGTCCGGTCGGGGATGGTCTCGTTGGGGTCGTACTGGATGGCCGGGACGGCGGCCGGTTCCCCGGCGAAGGCCCGGCGGATGGGGTCCAGGACGCCCTTGGCCTTGAGCTGCGGATCTCGGAGGATGTTGTAGTCGACGATCTGGTCGAGGGTGACGCCCCAGAGCTCCTCCCAGGCTCGGTTCACCCGCAGGGTCGTCCCGTCCGGGTCGAAGATCTGGATGCTGAAAGGGGCCTGCTCCATCAGGTCCCGGAACCGCTCCTCGCCCTCGCGCAAGGAGGCGAGCAACTCACCCTTGAGGCGGTCGGCCCCGGCCAGCTCCTCGACCCGACCCCGCAATTCAGCCTCCAGCCGGACCCGCTCCGTGACGTCCTCGACGACCGCCACCACCCGGTCCGGGCGTCCCGAGGCGTCCCGGATCAGCGAGACCGCGGTGGAGGCCCAGACGACCCGGCCGTCCTTGCGGACGTAACGCTTCTCGATGGTGTAGCTCGACGGCCCCTCGGCGATCCGGGCGAACCGCTCCCGATGCGCCGGGGGGTCGTCGGGGTGGGTGATCTCGCGGAACCGGAGCCCGAGCAGTTCCCCCGGCGAGTAGCCGACGATCTCGCAGTAGCGGTCGTTGGCCCGGAGGTAGCGGCCGGAGAGGTCCACCTCGGCGATCCCGACGGACGCCTGGTCGTAGATCGCCCGGAACTGGGCCTCGCTGTCTCGGAGCGCCGACTCGGCTCGCTTCCGCTCGGTGATGTCCTCCTGCACGCAGACCCAGAACCGCCGGCCATCGCGCTCGATGGCCGTGATCCGGGCGGAGGTCCAGAAGGGCGTCCCGTCCTTCTTCCGGTTGTGCCACTCGCCCGACCACCAGCCCTGGGCCTTCAACTGGTCGATGACCCGGGCGACGATCCGGGCGTTCTCCTCGGGCGGGTAGGCGTTCTGGGCCGAGACGTGGCGGCCGACCAGTTCGCCGGGCCCGTAGCCGAAGATCCGGTCCTCGGCCGGGTTGGTGTAGACGATGGTGCCGCCTTCGTCGGAGACGCTGACCCCCTCGGTCATGCTCTCCAGGACTCGGGCCTGCAAGGCCAGGTGCTCCTCGGCCCGCCGCCGGTCGGAGATCCCCTCGTTGGCGGTCTCCACGATCTGCCGGTAGCGCCGCTCGCCTTCCCGTTGCCGCTGCTTGGAGCGGTGCCGGTCGTCGATGTCGGTGCAGGTGCCGAACCACCGGGCGATCGGCCCCGGCTCGTCGCGGATCGGCGAGGCGTGGGCCCGGTGCCAGCGGTAGACCCCGTCGTGCCGCCGGATCCGGGACTCAACCTCGTACGCGCCGCCCGTCGAGCACGCCTCCTCCCAGGCCCGACGGGTCTGCCCCACGTCGTCGGGGTGCAGCGCCTCGGCCCAGTCCCGGCCCTCGATCTGGTCGGGGGTGATCCCCAGGTAGTCGAGGAAGCGTCGATTGTGGTAATCGACATGGCCGTCGGTCCGTGCCGACCACACGAGGTCCGAGAGCGACTCGGCGAAGACGCGGAAGGACTCTTCGATCGGCCGGGAGGGGTGGGATGGGTTGGGTTTCTTCGAGCACATGACCTTGGCCTCGTCGCCGGGAAGCCTCGTCGTGAGGGGCGGGCGGAGGCAGAAGACCGTCGTGCCCCCGCCGCCCCGATCGTCGGGGATCGTGAGACCCCTATCCTATCCAGTCCGTGAGGTTCCGTCTCCGAACGGGCCGGAGCCGATGGGTGGACGCGGCGGCGCGGAGGCTCAGTTCGACTTCTGCCCTTTTAAGGTATTCGTAGTGGGTCGCTATAATCCACAAAAAAGGGCCACCTTGATGGTAGCATGGGGGCTTACCACAGCTCCCCTGCGTCCCAACCAAGGCGGCCCTCATGTTCCTTATACCATCCTTCGCCCAACCCCTGCTCGACCAG
>JAABUJ010000923.1_pt1 | contig 49367 bp, 43 predicted proteins | sample 5559131 | NCBI WGS metagenome assembly JAABUJ01 (sample SAMN10711875, study PRJNA513366) | rock metagenome | isolation source: Antarctica rocks | place: Antarctica: Victoria Land, Mt New Zealand nord | collected 2016-01-07
GCCTCGCCCTCGGCGTTTAGGATGGTGGCGCGCTTGGTGCGCTCGGCCTGCATCTGCTTCTCCATCGCGATCTGGATGTCCTTGGGCGGCGAGATGTCCTTGAGCTCGACGCGGTTGACGCGCACGCCCCACTTCTCGGTCACCTCGTCCAGCACCATGCGCAGCTGGCTGTTGACTTGGTCGCGCGAGGTCAGCGCGGCGTCGAGGGAGAGACCGCCCATGACGTTGCGCAGCGTGGTCTGCGTCAACTGCTCCATCGCGGCGAGCAGGTTGACCACCTGGTAGGCCGAACTCTTGGGGTCGATGATCTGGTAGTAGACGACCGAGGTGACGTTGATGGTCACGTTGTCCGAGGTGATGACCGGCTGCGGCGGGAACGACACCACCTGCTCGCGCAGGTCGATCAACGGCAGGATGCGGTCGAAGAACGGGATGACCACGACCACGCCGCTGGGGGCGCTGGTGTGGTAGTTGCCGAGGCGCTGGATGATGCCCACGCGCGCCTGCGGGATGATGCGCACGGTGCGCGCGCCTAGGGCGAACACCAGCAGCACGATGACGATGATGACGATGAGCGTCGTTGAGATCATGTCTATTCTCCTTCCTGTCTCATGGGGGCCGGCGGGTCGAGGGGCGCGAGCGCCCCGGCGCCCGGCTCCGGTATAGGTTCGACGTAGGCGGTGAGGCCGTCGACGTAGGCGATACGCACGGATGTGCCGGCCGCGATGGGCGGACGCGGACCGCTCGTGCGCGCGGTCCAGAACTCGGCGACGCCGACGCGGATCATCCCACTGTCGCCCGTCACGGTTCGCGTCACCGTGGCCGTGCGCTCCATCAACCGCCCCTGGGTGGTCAGCGTCCGACGCGGATGGCTCCCGACCAGGGCGTGGAGCAGGCGTGGCCGCACCAACACGAGCAACAACAGGGAGATCACCACGAAGGCGACGACCTGTACGGATAGCCCGACGACGAGGGCCAGCGGCGCCACGACGAACGCGGCAACCGTCGCGTTGAGCAGGAACAGACGCTTGTGCAGCGTCTCGCCCAGCAGTGCCATGACCCCGATCAGGAGCCAGAGCGCGGGCTGCATGGTCTGATCCTCCCCAGGTTGTCGAACGATCGGTTCCCGCACGTCCCGTTTTTGCACTGTGCCATACCATTCTCCTTTCACCGCGACAATCACCGCCGATCGGCCATGGCTTCACTATCTAGTGTGCGCTATCCGCACGGTGCGGGCCACCACTAAAGGGCCACGCGACCCACCTACTCACGCACCTAATGAGTTTTGACTGTGGAAATCGGTAATGTGCCGCGCGGGCATTGCCCGTCAGCGATTACCGACTTTGGTCGTCAAAACTCATTAGGGCCACACATGCGGCGGAACTGTCCAATAGTGGAACACCAGGAGCGCGGTTGTCGGAGATAGACCGTCGTGACCTGGTGGCTGTGGGTTCTGAGAGGTGTTGTCGCGCGCGGGCGATGCCTGGGCTGGGCACAGCGCGACGAGGAGGCGCGGATGGGCAGGAGAACCCACACCCGGAGGGGTGACACCGCCCCCTCTCTCGTGTGGTGTGCCGCGACACGCGCACCGCTCGCCCTTTCTCTGGTTGTCCGGGGTGATCGACGGTCGCCCGTGTCCTCACGCCCCGCGCCCCAGCAGGGCGTTGGCTTGACCCGGTGTGCGGATGATGTAGACTCCACCCGCGCGCCGCGCGTCGAGGGCCAGCACTTCGTAGCGGGCGGCCGAGCCGTGGACGATCGCGCCGAGCTGCCAGTGGGGGTAGCACCGCTCCACATGGCGGATGAAGCCGAGCACGTCGCTCCACGCCAGCGCGGCGTCCGGCGCGCCGACGTAGCGCAGGGGCGGCGCGAAGGGGGCATGGAGGAAATATGGCGCCACGCGCGCGAACTCCCACTCGTCCCCGATCGGGAGCAGGCGCGCCCGCACGACATCGTGCAGCGCCACGGACCACCGCCCCGCTGTGTCCTTCATGGCATCCAAGCCATTGAAGCGGCCGTCCCACTCCCCGATGCGATCCACGATCGCGCGCATCTGCCAGTAACGCATCGCTCGTCCCCCACGGTCTCATCACCCGTCGCCTGCCGTGCCTGTCCTCCATCATCACCATGATACCCACACACAGCCGCCGACTCCAAACGCCGGCGCCGAGGTGATAGCGCAAGGACGGGCCCTGGCGCATACGCCAGGGCCCGTCCTTGCCTGTTCGCGACCAACCGATGGGGGCTAACGCAGTCCGCTCGTCTGGCCAGCCTAATAGTCCATGCCGCCCATGCCGCCCGCGGGCATGGCCGGGCCGGCGCCGCCCTTCTCGGGCAGGTCGGTGACGATGGTCTCGGTCGTCAGCAGCATGCCCGCGATCGAGGCGGCGTTCTGCAGGGCCGAGCGCGTGACCTTGACCGGGTCGATCACGCCGGCCTGGAACATGTCCTGGTACACGCCGCTGGCGGCGTTGTAGCCCTTGCCGGGCTCGAAGCCCTTGACAGCGGCCACGATAACCGAGCCCTCGGCCCCCGCGTTGTACGCGATCTGGCGCAGCGGCTCCTCCAGCGCGCGGCGCAGGATGTCCACACCTGTCTTCTCGTCACCGGTTAATTGTAGCTTGTCGAGCGCGGGCAGCGCGTTGATGAAGGCGGTGCCGCCGCCGGCCACGATGCCCTCTTCCACCGCGGCGCGCGTCGCCGAGAGCGCGTCCTCGATGCGGTGCTTCTTCTCCTTGAGCTCGACCTCGGTCGGCGCGCCGACCTTGATCACGGCCACGCCGCCGGAGAGCTTGGCCACGCGCTCCTGCAGCTTCTCCTTGTCGAAGTCCGAGGTGGTGTCCTCGATCTGCGTGCGGATCTGCTTGGTGCGCGCCTCAATGGCCTCCGGCGCACCCTTACCCTCGATGATGGTGGTGTTGTCCTTGGTGGACGTTACGCGGCGGGCCTGGCCGAGCATGTCGATGGTCACGTTCTCGAGCCGCAGGCCGACCTCCTCGGAGATGACCTGGCCGCCCGTGAGCGTCGCGATGTCTTCGAGCATGGCCTTGCGGCGGTCGCCAAAGCCCGGCGCCTTGATCGCGAGCACGCTGATCGTGCCGCGCAGCTTGTTGACTACGAGGGTCGCCAGGGCCTCACCGTCCACGTCCTCGGCGATAATGACCAGCGTCTTGGAGACTTGCACCAGCTTCTCGAGCACGGGCAGGATGTCGGCGATGGCGCTGATCTTCTTGTCCGTGATCAGGATATGCGAGTTCTCCAGCACGGCCTCCATGCGGTCAGCGTTGGTGACCATATAGGGCGACACGTAGCCGCGGTCAATCTGCATGCCCTCGACGTAGTCCTGCTCGAGACCGAGGCCCTGCGACTCTTCGACGGTGATGACGCCGTCCTTGCCGACCCGGCTCATAACCTCGGCGATCATCTGGCCGACACCCTCGTCCTGGCTCGACACGGCGGCGACCTGCGCCGTTTCCTCCGCTGTGTTGACCGGCTTGGAGATGCGCTTGAGTTCGTCGACGAGGGCGTCCACGCCCTTGTCGATGCCGCGCTTAATGATCATGGGGTTGGCGCCGGCGGCTACGTTGCGTAGCCCTTCGTGGACGATGGCCTGAGCCAGGACGGTGGCGGTGGTGGTGCCGTCACCGGCCACGTCGTTGGTCTTGGTCGCGACCTCCTTGACGAGCTGGGCGCCCATGTTCTCAAAGGGGTCGTCGAGCTCGATCTCGCGGGCGATGGTCACGCCGTCATTGGTCACGGTCGGGGCGCCGTACTTCTTATCGAGCACCACGTTGCGGCCCTTGGGACCCAGCGTTACCTTGACCGCGTTCGCCAGCTTGTCCACGCCCGCCATCAGCGACTGACGCGCCGGCTCGGAAAATTCGATCTGTTTGGCCATGATGTCTCCTCCTAACTAATGTGATGAGCGGTTATGGGTCATGATCAGTGACTGGGGGGGCGCCGACAGGCGAGCGGTCGGCGTGACGCCGCCACCCAGCGACGACGGCGGCCCGATCACTACACGATCGCCAGGATGTCCTTCTCGCTCACGATGAGCAGGTCTTCACCGTCGACCTTGACCTCGGTGCCGGCGTACTTGGCGTAGAGCACCTCGGCGCCCTCCGTCACCTCAAGCGCGGTGCGCTGGCCGTTGTCGCCGACCTTGCCGGGGCCGACCGCGAGGATGGTGCCGCGCTGCGGCTTCTCCTTGGCGGTGTCCGGCAAGATCACGCCACTCGCCGTCACTTCTTCGCGCTGCGCGGGGCGGATCACCACCCGGTCGCCCAGCGGCTTAATGTTGACCTTTGTCTCGGTTGTCACCGTTGATTCCTCCTACTGTGCGCGCTATGTCTTGTCATTAGCACTCTCGACCCGAGAGTGCTAATCGCCTCTGTCAGCGTAGCAAGCGGGCGCGTAGATAGCAAGGATGGGGGTGTGGCCGCTATGCGTCGGTGCACGGATGAGCGCCGTAACCACCACGGGGCTAGCGCAGGGAGGCCGCGTCGGCCGCAGGGCTTTTATAGGTGAGCCAGTGCCGCGCCGGGTGCGGAGTGTGGAGCCCGATAGCGCGTCACCAAGCGCGCGTCGTCGGCCGTCAGCACCTCACCGGTGCGGTCATCGTCTCCGCGCGGACGATCCAGAAGGAAGGAGGGATGGCCCCCGGATCAGTAGGTCCTGCACGGCGCGATCGGTGCGGGTGGGTCGCGTGGCCGGCATCAGGGGGCCACCTGCTATAGCTCGTCAGATAATGTTTGAGAGGGCCAGGCAACCATCTGAGCGTCGACATCACCGGCGAATTCTTATTCTTTACCTGAACGTCTATAGCTTTTCTCCATCCAGTCGTCCTCGCGCAGACCGTACGCGAACCGCGCATTCAACTGTGCGTCGAGGCCCAGGTCGTGGGCGTTGCGGCCACCCGCGCCCTTGTCCTGCTCCGTGATGGCTTCGTCGGCACGCGACGACAGCGCCGGCGAAGGCGCTATCAGGGTGTGTCCATCCCGCGTCATGGTAAAACTGTGGCGTGCCATGCGTGTACCTCCTTGCCTGCTGTGACGGACCCCTGCGGTCCGTGAGCGGTCCATATACATATAGATGAGGGCCTGTCTGGCGCATCCACAGGCGCTCCAATCCGCAGCGATTGGACGCGTGCGTGCGTGCTCCGACAGGCTTGTTGTCGCGCAGGACTGGGCCACTGAGAGCACTCACAGCAATCCGCGCTGAGTCATCAGACAGGCCCTAGCTGCGGGGGGCGGCACCACCGGGTCGGTGTCCGGTGACAGGCCGGAATCTACCGTACGGGCGCGCCGCGCGGCGCGTTATTTTTAGTAGAAGGTGGAGGTATCGGGCACGGTATAGCCCTCGACCATGGGGAGCTCGGCCTGCGTGTTGTCCAGGAGGAGCCGCTCCGGCATGCGGTGGTCCGCGTCGGGCTCCCTGGTCACGACGACCTGGCCCTCCTGGATCGCGTGGAGCGCGGTGAAGGGCACGTACAACTCGCGCTGCACGCGCACCACGACGCCACTCGCCCCGACCTCCTTCACCTGGCCGATCCGCTCGGTGTTCTCTCCCTGCACGTCCATCCCGGCCACGATGTCGCTACCTGTGGTCGTCATAGGTGGGGCCTCCTTGTCGCGCTAGTGGTGGCATGTGTCATCTGATCCATACGTAAGGAGGCGGCACAGACGCTGCCGCAGGCGGGGGGGAGCGGGTGGTGCGGGCGCGTGCCTCGTGGCACGACGTGGGCATCCCGCTGCGCCCGTGGGCCTAGCTGCTGGTAGTGTACCATGACAGCGCCGCATCATGTCAACAGCGCGTAAAAGGACTTTGCACCATTACGCTGGCCCTGATGATGCTGGCCGCGCCAGCGCGCCCGCGCCAGCGGCCGGTAGACCTATCCGGTGGCCCCTGCACGGACGCCAGGGCGCTATGCTAGGGGTCGTTGCGGCGCGTGGCGGGCGTGCGGGGACGCGGGTGGATCAGCACGCGTCCACGAAGGGCGGCGCGGGCGCGCGCCTGTAGGTGCCGCACCTGCTCCCGTAAGCGGCGTTGCGCGCGCGGCGCCAACGCGCGGTAGCCCCCCAGCAAGCGGCTTTCCTCATGCGCGACGACCTCCACGTCCAAGAGGGAGTCTACTGCGGGATCGACGGGCCGATCCAGCAGCAGGCTCAGGGCGCGCGCGCTCACGGCCTGGAGCTCGTCATCGCTCAGGTCCTCCAGGGTCGCCAACATCATGAGTACGCGGCGCGATGCGTCCATGTCTCCCTCGCCCTTCCGTCGTCCTGCGGCGTGTCCAGCGGGGCGGACGACAGGAGTCAATCCGTGTGGCAGATTGTGTCCCCGGTGCCCTGGTCTGTCACGCTGGGCCATAAAGAAGCGGCCCGACTCTCGTCGGGCCGCTCGGTCAAGGTCCTGTTACCGATGATCCTGTGCATGGCGCTGGCCCTAACCGGCACACGTAGAGGGAGACACACATGGCGCTCCCTGCGGCTCACAGCCCTGGTCTTCTTGCCGGCGTGCACACGGATCTCGGTGGTCTGGCCTCGCAATTCAATGGTCCTCGATAGCCGGCCCACCCACCGGTGGGCGCCGTCAATCGACCTGAAAAACTCCGAAGACGACGTGTGGTTTTTTGCGTGCGTACAGGGGCAAGTACCCCTTTCCACACTGCGGCGCTCTCCCCCCCTAACGGCATACTGTATGTAAGATCGACCCGTAATTTCGCCCCCTTGAGCACCGTATGATACGAATTCAGTATACGATTACGGCCTGCGGGTATGACGCAGCAGGTGTGTATGCGATACGCTAGTGATGTAAATGGCAATTAACTGGACATCGCCATTGAGCATTTCACTCCCACGTTTCCAGCAGCGCGTCACCATTTATTTGTAATTCTTTGAGCATCTATAATAGTCACCCTGCCAGTATATTGGAACCTAAAGCTCGCTGACGGGCTTGAACGACCGCCGATGATGCAGCGTGGGGCCGAGCCGCGCGAGCGCATCCAGATGTTCGGCGGTGCCGTAGCCCTTATTGCGCTCCCATCGGTAGCCGGGGTGATCGGCTGCGAGACGGGTGATAATGCGGTCCCTTTCAACCTTCGCCAGGATTGAGCCGGCGCTGATGGCCGCGATCAATGCGTCGCCCCTGATAATGGCTTTAGTTGGTATCGATAGGAGTGGGCATTTGTTGCCGTCGATCAGTGCTTTATGAGGCCGTACAGGTAGCGCCTCCACGGCACGTTTCATCGCTAGTAGGGATGCTTGGAGGATGTTTAGCGCATCGATCTCGTCGATGGTGGCTTCGGCCACGGCCCATGCCAAAGCTCGCTCTTTGATGAGAAACGCTAACGTCTCCCGCTTCTGGGGACTGAGGATCTTAGAATCAGCCAATCCACGTATCTCACGGCGTGGATCCAGGATGACGGCGGCAGCGACTACTGGCCCCGCGAGGCATCCTCTACCTGCTTCGTCTACTCCCGCGACAAGGAACGCGAGTTCGTTCTGCGCGGTGATCGCTACATCTCGGTTATCGTTGTCGTGTGCCACAACCCTAGGATAACCGACGCCATCGGCCCCTGTGAAGACCGCTGTTGACTACCGTAGACCCACCTTAACCAACGAGGTACTGTGCGGCCGTCCTTAGCAACTCGCTAGTTTCGGTCAGCGAACCATCGTGAGAACAGCCTGACCGCCCCTCCCTCTGGGCTGCGGCGGCGATAACAAGGGGCCGTGGCACGTATGCTGTTATTGCTAAGCACCGGGTGGGTTGACGACCTTGCGGAGTGCGAAATAGAACCCAGGGCTGGCTATCTCCAAGCCGGTCCGATTATGCAGGAGTGCGCCCGTGTCGTCGTCGATCGTACAGTCCAGTTCATCGAGGTTATCGATGAACCTGCGGACGGCTGCTATCTCCATAGGGGTGAATGCGTGGCTCCTACCAGGGGATGGGAACAAGTTCCCAGGAGCCGCCGACACGACCTGGGATGGGGTCTCATCGTAGACCTCGGGGGGAATCTGTCGGATTTGATCCAGTTTGCGGAACGTCGCGTGGAGGAGATCGATGCGGCGCTTCAGGCTAGCGTTCTCGTTGAGTACCATCCTAACATGAGCCGCAGTCCGCAGATCGGGAATGGATACAACAAGTTCTTCGTCCGCAGGCAACACCTTCGCGTCGCGTCGCTTCCCGTGTTCAGCATCGTATGCTCGGATGAGATCTCGGAAGTCTTGACCTTCCTCATTGCGGATCGATTGCGTCTTCGGCCCCACGAGGCCGAGACCGTTGATGGCCCTTCCGACCGATGCGACGGTGAACTCCTCAACCTTAAGCTGGCGGAGGTGCTCAAGCGCGGTCCAGACATTGGTCAGGTTGTTCTTCTTGCGCTTGCTCTCGGTTCGGCAAAGCATCTCTTGATACACATCATCGGCCGTGGCGCCTGGATTACTCTCGTCCTTGATAGCCTGCGCGTGCATCACAATCCCTCCGCGTTGTCCTAACGTGGTGCTGCGGAATGCACCTAACGGCGCCCGAGGCCGATTTGGCGTACGGATGACGTCGGCGGCGCCACTACAGCCTCATCGAAACCAGCGCCGTTTCCAACGATGATCGCTTGCGTCTCGGCCCGGCTTACCGCTGTCAACAATAGCGCGCGGTCAAGCAGGTAGTTCTGGGTAATCGGCACGATTACCCGTGGGAATCGGCTGCCTTGGCTCTTGTGGCATGTGATTGCATACGCAAGTTCGTAGTCGCCCAGTTTCCATATCGGGACAACTTTCTCACCTGTGTCGAAGCGACAGAGCAGCCCACCGTCTCCCTCTCTTAGTACCGTGCCCAGGTCGCCGTTCATCACATCTAGATCGTAGTCGTTCTTGGTAGCGATGACAGGTTCGCCAACGAAGAACCGTTGGTAGCAGAGGCGACGGCCGCCGGAGGAGATGGCCTGCAACCTTTCGTTGATCGCGCGGACACCGCCGACCCCACGCTTGACTGGCCCGATAATCTGTGCAGCGCCCACTCCACCGAGTCGGGTGAGAAGGTCGACGACGACATCTACGATTTCCTCCCGCTCAGCTTCGACGAACGATACGCCGTTGCGTCTGCCTTGAATGAGCGTCGTGAGGGTTGGGATGCGGCCCTCACGGATGGCGGCGCACACCAATGGAATACTGCTCTCTTCCGTTTGGCGCATCACTCGCGTCAGCATCGTCCTAGGGATGCGGATGTCGTCGGTGAGGGCGTGGAGGGTCAGCCCGAATGTGACGGGCGGTAGTTGCCCCGTGTCGCCAACCAACAATAGGCGTGTACCCGACTCGAAGAGGCGCAGAAGCTGGTAGAGCGTAGGCAAGTCGACCATTGATGCCTCGTCGATTATGATGAGCGGCTCGGCGTCAAGTCTCACCTCTCCCGTCTTGATTCGTGTCATGAGCGAAGCTATCGTCGCTGCCGGTCGCCCCGTTATCTCGGCCATCCTTCGAGCGGCTCGACCTGAGAGGGCCGCCTGGTGGACGGCACGGCCAACCGATTCCGCGCCGACATGGACGGCCTGCAGAACCGTCGTCTTCCCCACGCCGGGCCCGCCTAGAAGTAGGCTAAGGGGCTGTGAGAGGGCCATCCACACGCCCTCCCGTTGCTCTGCGTTGAGCGTGTACGTCTCCCACGCCTCGAGTTGATCAAGGACCGCGTCGAGAGCAACACGCGTCGGCGTGTCGACTAGCGATGATTGTCGGGGCGCAAAGCGTCCGGTCGTCATCTCGGCGCAGCGGTCGGCGATGAACTGTTCCATAACGTGGGGCCCGATCGCCTGGTAGCCACCCGCGTGCGCCACCACTGCATGGACACGGAGCGCCTTCTGTATTGCCACCTTGCCCATTGAGCGAGGGGCATTCAGGATGTGTGCGGCGATGGACCCCAGCCTATCCTCGTTGATCCAGGTGTCGTTTTCTTTATGGAGGTCGGCCAACGCAGCCTCTACCGCCCCGACGAGCCGTCGATCATCGTTGACCTGCACCCCCAGACGGCGTGCGGCGGCATCGACAGTTCTCCACCCGACGAAAGCCAACATCCGATACGGATCATCCTCCAGGCGCCAGATCAGTGACCCCTTCGCCTCCGCGTTGGGAGGTGCCCCGGTTGGTATCGTCGTGGCGCCGTAGATGTCGACAATCTTCCGCGCGAACTCTGCTGGCAAGCCATGCGCGCAGAGCCAGAGGTGGGCGCGTACAACGTTGTCGACGATACGCCATCCATCCACGACAATCCGCGCGCGCTCCTCTCCGAGAAGGTTTATGAAGGGGCCCGGGGCACCCGCGTCGAGGAGTCCAGAGAGCCTTTCGCCGTACGTGTCCCAGAGCCTTTGGGCGCGTGCGAAGCCGATTCCTGGGAAGTCCGGACTGTGCGCGATTGCATCGATCAGTAAACGTCCGGATGGGCGAACCGGTGTGGCGCTCGACACGACCACTTGCCGCCCATACCTAGGGTGAGTCTCCCACGTGCCGCCAATCTCCCAGGATTCACCAGGGATAGGCACGCGCCCAAGGACCTCACGCCGTGCGACCATGCGGACTACGGTTCCCCAGGGGACGCAGGCGCGGAAGACGACTACACCGCCGTCGTGTAACACCTCATCAAGGATGACCTGTTGGTTCATCGCGGCACCAGACCCGTTTCCACCATGTGTCGCTCAATGTGTTCGTAGCGGACCAGGCGCTCGCGCAAGGCATGAATCTCAGCCGTTTTCGCCACTAACTTCGCCTCCAACTCGAAGACGCGGCGCTCGGCTCGTGCCAGGTCGCCATCCACCCCGTTGTCGATTCTCTGCTGGTTAGGCATTTCTAGGCCTTTGCGGGCTACCGCGTTGGCGATCATCTGCCGCGCCTCAGGGCGGTAACAGATTTGCCGGTCAAGGCCCACGTTCAGAGCGATGGCCGATATGTTGGCTTTGCCACCTTGCGTGGGAATACCGTCGACGGTTTCGAGGTACGCGCTCAATTTGGCCAGGTTCTCGCTGCCAATGTCGCGTTTCGACTTGTTCATCACGCAACTCCGTTAGTCCCTACTGATAATTCTGGTCCTGTGAGCGCGACTTTGCCCGGTCCTGCAAGCGTGAGCGAGACGGGTTGACCGCTTTCCCGGTTAATGACGCGGGCGATCTCCTCCTCTATCCCCAACTCCTGCAATGTCATTCGTCCAGCGACGAGTGCGTTGGCGTTGGCGTCGCCGACGGTCGAGTGCAGGAAGCGAGCAACGGCGTTCCCGACTGTCACGAGTTGCTCGTCCGACAGTGCTGCAAATATCGCCGGGTGCCCTTCCCGAGCGAACATCGCATCGAAGAGGCGTGTGAGACGCAATGCCGGCGTGCGCGCATCGACGCCGGTGTAGAACTCGGATGACGCGCAGATTCGGCTCCACAAATCGTATTCGGTGCACTCTTCCAATGAGACCACCAGGTCACCGACCTGACCATTCAGGACGAGGACGTTTTTTGTAGCCATCGGGGCCGTCTGCTCTGGCTTGCGATTCGCGATTATCTGCTCGACGCGGCGGATGAGTTGCAGAAGCGACACCCAGGTTTTCCAAAGGACTTCGATTCGGCCTTCCGCTTTCGCGAGATCTTCCTCAGCACGCACTAGCTTACGGCGATCCTTGACGTGATCGCCGTTCGCCTCCGTGCGTAATTGATCCTTGATGATTTCACGCCGCCGCGCCTGCAACTCTTGCAGGTACCTGAGGTGCTCTCGCATCTGCCCTCCCGTCTCGTTGAAGCGAGCGACTAGGCCACCCAGGAATGCGGGCCCGGTCACAAAGAAGCGGCATAGCGGACAATTGCGCGGACCGCCTGGCACCGGGCCATGGACTGTGTGCCTCTTTTCTATGACAGGACCTCCTGTCCAGCACATAGTGCCGCCGTTAGGGCAGAACCCGTCATCCAGGAGCGCGTACAGCGCCGATTGGGTGTCCTTCGCCGCGCGTAGACCTTCCTCGTCATTGTAGGCAGCCAGCTCATGCAGCAATTCTAGCGGCTGCTCCTTGATGCGTGCAGCGAAATCACTTGCCTCCGTAGCCGGGTCCAGGAGATGCGCCACGGCGTCGTCGAGGACGCGCGTGACCTCACCTGCGCCAGGTCTTTGGTAATACAAGGTCATGAGGATGGTGGCGTGGCCAGCCACGAACTCACTCAGGATACGTATGGGGACCCCAGCAGTTGCAAGTGCTGTGAGCCCCGTGACTCGGAGCGAGTGGGGATCGAAGCTGGTACCTTGCGGCGCTCCATAGTCGTCCCGACTCGTGACCAGTTCGATCTTGCTTCCATCGTCGTTCGTGATGCCGTTCGCCTCGAGTCGCCTCTCCAGTTCGTGCATCAGTTGAAGCCAAAATGTTCTCAATCGCCCCTGAGTGACAGGCTCCATGGGCGCCGCATGATTTGTCGGGTCGCGAAACAGGAAATGCAACTTGTCGAGGCGACTCGCCACGTCCCGGGACGCAAGGAGACGCGGATCTCGTACGTCCGCACGCGACAGTGGCGTGAGGCTTGGATTGTACCGCTCCTGCCAATCCCGCAGTCGGCAGAATATGTCGATAATCTCTGGGTTTTCCCAGGGGATTTCGTACCCTGTGTCCACGAACAAGGTGTTGTGGTCCTGGGTTTTGTTAGTCGTGATGTACAGACCGTTAAGTGTCTTGCCGAGATCGTAATCTAGGATACGCCGCACGAACCCCCTAGGCTTGTGCCGCGCTCCCTGCGCTGGAGTCCATTTGCCCGTGTTAGCGATCCATCCACCTGCCTCGGGACGATAGACGAGTTCGTCGCCCTCGCCGCTATCGAGGAGACGAACCTGAAGTTCACGGAGCGGCAGGCGGAGACGAAGGGAGAAGGTGTTTGCCCGTACGGGCACCCAGATGTGCTCCAGCAAGGCCGTTTCCGGGTTGTACCACTCCATGTAGTCACCCTCAAGTGTGCGGGGCCACGCGAAATCGTCCTGTTCGATGATCTCGCGCATCATGCGTATAAACTGTAGGGGAATAGCATGTCGGTGCGTCTGGCCCCTGTTCGCTCCGTGGGTCGGGAGATGGTCAGGTGGCAACGGATTCCGATACTCACGCGCGAGGACGCCGTCTTCGTCTGTCGCTTCGGTTTCCAGGACCCACGCAAAGAATCTACTCACCTTCGCGAGTATTTGTGCGGTGGTGTCCGTAGCTTGGGCCATTTCGCTCTCGAGATATTGGGCGAACGATCGCTCCGGTGAAAAGCCCCGCCAGCAATAGTTGAGTGGGGCGATGGGGAGGCCAGGGGTAGCGATGACGTAGTCCAGCAAGAGGTTGAATGCGCTAATGTCTCCCTGCAATGATACGCGGACTGGTAAGGCCGTGATATAGGTGGCAAGCCGCAGTATCCAGACCTCTACTTGCGATCCGGCTGCAGCAGCCCATGCGAATTTGGGGTCCGACCGTCGTGATGGGCGCTGGTTCGTCAAGGCCGGTCGATAGGAGTGGGGGATGTGGCCAAGCGGCGTCTCGTGGCCGTCATACGTGCACAATTGGACCGCGCGCAATTGGTCACATAGAATGATAGCCGGGTTGCTACGCCGATCGGGAGCGAAAGGCTTGAAAAGCTGGAGCACCGCGTAGTCGATGTCACCGATCTCCTGGATGCCACCGCAGGATAGGAAAATCATAAAGGTGCAACGGTGGGGCGATTTTGTGTGCCACCTGGAGCTGTTCTGCATCATCCGAATCGCATTTGTGAGGCCTCCGTAAAACAGCTCATCGATCTCGGCCGGCGTCCCCATCTTGACGATCTTGTTCGCCCATATGTCGCCCGCTGGGAAGGCTAGCAGATTATGTTTCCAGAGTAGAGTCAACACCTCGACGAAGCGGCTTGGGTCGCCGCTCCTTAGGATGCCGTCACTTTCGCGCGGGCCCCCGCGATACTGCGCCACACCGGACAGCATGGTGGTGACAATGGTGTCGACTGCGCCGGCAAAGCACTCGACGTTGCCAGCGCGTAAGCAGAGATTAATGTTGTGCAGGGTAGTCTGGGTCCGGCACGGAGCCACGCCCGATGTATTACGATGTCTTTCCCAGTCGGCGCGCGCCGCCGCGAGTCGCTCCGGCGCGAACCCCGGCAGGATGGCGAATTTGGAGCGATGGTCGTTGACCAGGATGTGTCTACCCGTGATCGCCGAGCACATCGGTGTCACATGGAAATGGCAGTGCGTGAGGTCATCCACCGATGCGAGAGCCCTCGTCAACTCACTTTCGCGATGGATGAACGCTGGCCGGTACGACTCTGGAATACGGGCCATTATTGACTGGTTGTCGCCATACGCTTGAACCTGCATCGCATGAATGTGGTCGCAGAGGCTGGAGAGGGCATCCTTGGGCGGTTGTGGAGCAAACGGCTGAAGCGCCTGCAACAGCGCGGAGTCAATGTCGCCCACCTCCTCGATGCCGCCACAAACCGTGAAGATAATCCGCGATGAGCGGGACGCTCGGCGAGAAATGGAGGGCCGCCTGATTGCCTCAGCGAAGCGACCATAGAAACGCTCATCAAAATCGGCCACAGCCGAAGAGGGGATATAGTCGTCTTTCCAGACCGCACCGGCCGGAAAGGCCAGGAGACGATGCTTCCACAATATGGTCAATAACTCCACGAGGCGCTTCGTTTCCCCGCGGCCCGATTTTCGTGACTGTGGCAAAGTTGCTATGAGTCGGTCGAGTGACGTGGCGAAGGCGCCTATTTCGTCGGCGTCCCAGGTCCACGCGATCATCTCTCGCATGGTCCTGGACACGCCGAACTTGTATCCGCTGGCGCCCCCAACCTTCCCATACACCTTCCGGCTGGCGTAGACATTGCGGATTTCTTTCTCGTGTGCGAGGAGATGCTGGTAGTGCCTCTCCCAGTCTGAGCGTGCAGCCGCCAGACGCTCAATCGAGAAGTCGGGCAGGACGGCGAATTTCGACGAGTCGAGATTAACTTGGATTGTCCTCGCTGTAATTGTGGAACACAGCAGTGTTGCGCCGATGTAGCAGCAGCTTAACTCCGTTGGGGGCATGATCGCATCCCTTTCTATTGTCATCAGCGGTAGAGCCATTTGGCTGCCAACGACAGCGTCGCCTGGGTTGTATTGTCATCCTGCAGTCGTCGGTTAGCGGCATCAAGTTCACGCTGGACACGCCAAATCTCTGGCCGGGTGTATGCATCCTGCGAGTGCAAGGACTTCTGGTGTAAACAAACCTGTATTATCTTTGTAGGTACCGATGCGGCCGACAGGTCCTGGGCGTAGGCATGGCGCAGTCCATGGCTCGTCGTGCCGCTTCGCTTGTCCGGCACTAGCCCAATGCGTTTCACTGCGGCCTTGAGGCTCTCGTTATACTTGGCGACGTGATACGGTTCTCCGAATTGCGGGCCGCGTTCGAGATTAACAAACAAGTATGGATGGTTGAGACCTTTCGGCAGGACGTGTGTGATGTAGAAATGGTAGAGTTGCCAAAACACGCTTCCCCACACCTTCGGGAACCACCGAATCGTAGCGTAGTTGTACGGCGTACCCACATCGAGCATGAGGTTTTTCCAGCCAGCCCGCTCTTTTCCCGCGATGATGTTGCGCGGCATACGTTCGTAGGTCATCCGCAGAAAATCGGTCCGGGTGACGTGAACAATCTTCCTCGTTAGTGGGTCTTGGTAGCTGAAGCGACCGACTTGGGGGTGATACAAGCGCACCTCGGCATGCCCTTTGTCCCCTTTATATCGGAGAAATAGTTCGTTATCGGATGTATCGTGTTGTTGCACATCGCGTGTATCTTTTTGTACGTCGCGCACGAACCTGACGTCGGTCACGAAGATGTGGAAGGGCTCGCTTTCCCTCAAGCCGCCGTATCTTTGAAGGATTGCAATCATGGTGTCACGTATGTTTCGTGTCCTCCAGGGAGTATCGCCGTTCTCGTTGATGAGGAACCCCACATCTAGAAGTTGGACAGAACAGTCGCGCGGGAAGGCGGGTGGTCTACTTGTGGCAACCGGCGGCTCGAGGGGGGCCTCGACTTGTCGCGCCATAATGTTGCTATCCGCGACCGGAGAACACCGAATGTGCTTGAGCAGCGAGTGGCTATTCTGGAGGTCCAGGCGGCGATAATGAGATATGCGCTGTTTGAACGATGCTTGGACGAGCGCGTTGAGCGGAACGGTATCGCACTCATCTGAGCAGAAATCGGCAAAAGTTGTGATGTGGGAAACTACCTCATGGATTTGTCCCCGACTCATCGCCGGCCAGTACAACCCGGTCGGGTCCTCACCGCTGGGGCCAATGGTACCTGCCATCAGCTTTTGGACGAAGTTGCTAAGGACATTTCTGCTACCGCCTAAATCGGTCGGTGGTGGGACTGTCAGGCAGTAGTCATACATTAGTCCGACGGCATGGCAAGCTTTTGACTGCCAAGAAAGGCTTTTGTTCTGGTGCCGTGGGATCTCGAATAGCTTGACTAGAGCGAGAACGATTCCGCGTTCAGTGATAAGCACCCGTATGACACCGCCCGGCCTGTTTTGCATAGGCACAGTAACGGTGTCGTGGAACTGCGGATATGCTGAGTGCGCTCGAGAACTGCCTGTCTCAAGAGGGGCTATGTCGCTCATTCCGACACCTTGCTCTTCCCACAGTTATCTGTACACGATTGCAGGGAGGCCGTGTAACCGAACTGGGATATACCGACGAGTAAGTGCCAGATTAAAGAAGTATACTGTGGGTAGTCCGCTGCCAGAAACGTGAAGTCTATTGTGAGGGTGCGGTTATCGCGCGTGTTGCAGGCGTAAACCAATATCTGGGACACAAGGTCTCGATAGGGAACAGCCTGTCGCTCGACCTCCCGCTTCTGCAAAGTCTCAACTGAATTGTTGACGACCGGGCCCACCGGCACGTCTTCGCCTTTTTGGCGCCTCCCGCTATGTATGCGGCGTGAATCAGCCGGCATTTCAGACTCTTCGCTCATGTGATCCGGTTTCCTTATGCGTGGATATGTTTCATCTTTGATCGACGACTGTCACATCATGGTGATCGCGCGTAGCACCTCAGGCAAATCTATCGTCATGCCGTGGCGTATAGGCCCGATAGCTTTCAGGGACGGCGTAACTGGAGTGGATCTCCAGGTGTCCGTTAGACTGAAGGTGATCCGATCTGGTCCTGAAAGGGTGGTTAGGCTTGGGTATGCGTGCCTTTCGCCTGGTGGGGCATTCTCCTTCTGCACGCCCATTATCTCGTCACGAACGCCTTTCTACTCAATTTTCTTTTCAGACTATACCTTATATTTGACTGAAAGGCAAGGGAGCGCCTGTGGATAAGTCGCTTTTCACGATACCCCAACCATTTTTCGGCGCGAAGTTCAAGGCTGTGCGGCTTGCAAAAGGACTCACGTTACAGGAGGTTGATAGGCGGGGACACATTGACAATGGTCAAATTAGCAAGGTCGAAACCGGGGCAATCAAGAAACCAACGCTATTGACAACTATGAAAATCTTGGCGGGATTGGATATGACGGTGCAAGAGTTCTTTCAGTTCTGCGATATCCCGTACCATAGCGAACCGTCAACGGGTGTTTCGGGACAGCCTGACACGAGCAGCGTCCTTAATCAAGCTGACCTACTCGCATTCGCTAGTGTGGTGCGCCACGACCTGTGGCAAGCGCGTCATATACTAATTGGTCTTCTCAATCAAAGTAATGAAGCCCGCTATGGAATAGGTGCGGATAGCTTACGCTTCAACGTTGATAGTCTCGATGCATTTTTCGACGATAGCTTGGTTGAATCCGATAATGTACCGGTCTATCAGTTCACGCTGCGATACCCCCAGGCGATATCATTGGAGATTGTCCTGGACATCGACCGTAATAATGGGGTCTTATTACCAGAAGATGTTGCGGTGTACATTCGCAATGCATATCTACAAGAACGAGGGCGTGAAGCCAGTGATCGTATGGTAAGTATCTTGAAACGCTTGGATTCACTGGTCCCAGAGAATATTGCGTTCCAGGATGTCGTGGAATTGGAAGCGCTTGCAGGTTACCCTGGTCACATTCTGGAGATGTATCAACGAGCTTGTGCGTTCAATGATATCTTGGGTGAGCGCGGTGTCCAGCGACCACGGTGGCAAGCGCGTGAACGCGCTCTTGCCAATCTCTTTGTGCTTGCGTGTCGTTGGCTGCAGTTCTTCTCGCCGTACTTAGATAAAACATGGCTTGTCGATGTACGGGACCAGCTCTACGTGAAAGCCGCTGACTAAATCCAATGGGGTCGTGCCAGCTAGGCGTGAGTCGCCGCTGAAAGGCTGTCGGGATTCGTTTGGCGTTACCTCTGTACTGGTAAGCGGCAGACAAACATAGAATGACGTATGGACACCCCCGTCGTTTCACGACGGAGCGGATAAGGTAATATGTGCTATAGATTGTCAGATAATGTTCCAGACAAATCGGCCGCTTGGCAATTTCCATAGCCGCCTGTACCGTCTGATTCTTTATCTGAACATCTATATCTCTTCGCCAGGTCCATGGAGGAGGCTATCGCAACTACGCTTGTATTTGCTTCAAGCGGGAACTGTTGGGTCAAGCCCTAAACGTTCTGTAAAAGCACACCTGTGCGTACCGGAGTCAAAATCGGCGCTTACAGGTGGACATGATACCGGGCCAGGCAGACCAAGATAGCCGTCGTGTCGTCGAAACCGACCTCCAGGCTCTCTGTACCCAACCTCCCAACAAACAAAAGATTTGCTTCTCACGCTTCCCAATGCTTATCCAAGCGAGCAGAGCAATTCTTTGCCTGGCGCGGTTCAACGCCGTGTAGGCCTTATGGGCCTACACGGCGTTGTTTACTTTTGTCAGTTCCGGTGTTTACGTCATGGGTTGAAGGTGTCGCAGTCGACCTGACTACTTGGCTCATCCGACGTTATACAAGCGACTGGATGAGCCATACAGCCAGGTCAGCGGTCGAGCTTGACCGTGGGCCTGCAGAGAAAATGGCGCGCTTCGGTAGCCTGTGGCTGGGTTCAGCAGTCACCGTGAGCAGGATCCTTGGCGCATCCCTTGCGCCGCGTCCCCCCGCCCGTCCGCGCCGTGGAAGACCACCGCGCGCCGCAGTATCAAGGCCCGCTGCCTCAAAGCCGGCTCGGACCACCGCTATCTGCTCAAAGCACTCGCCGCTAAATATGCGATTGCCCTGCGTGTACTCGTCAGGTGTTTGATTGTTTGATTATCACTACGTCATTAGTGTATGTTATGTACGAGTGTATGTTATACACGATTAGGGCGTGCGCCGGTAGACGGAACAAAGATTATGAGAAAAGATTAGGAGATAGGTAGAAAGTTGACGATAGCCACACCGGATGTGAATTTGTTACGCTGCGACCGCTCTATCTAACCTTGGGGTGAGCATGAGGTTTAGGCTAGCGGGCGTGTAGAGGAATAACCCGTAAACGACGCCGATGTCGATGGCAACGAGAAATGCTGGTATGCAGCAGTAACTTTGGCGACTACGTGCAACGGTAACTTCGGTGAGTAGATGAATAGTGCGGCAAGTCATCAGGCGCGCCTGATAATCAGACGGAATGCGCGATAAGCCTCGGCCTGTGGCACTGTATCTGTTCATCTCCATGAGACGTTGGCAGGATTAGTCTGGGGTGCGACGCGCTTGAGAAGTAAGTGGGAGAGGTATGACGGCAAATAATGGGATGCTTACCCTTGACGACGTGTATAAGGATCGCAACCTCCTCGCGCAGCTCGCTGCTGTTCTCGCGCAACGGGCAGGTTTGTGTGTGGGCATAGGGGTGGACGCAGAGGAGCCGGACTGGCCGGTCATCTATATAGACCTGCCGACCGGTCAGGTGTCATGGCATGTGCCGAAGGATGAACTCGTGGCGCGGCTTGATCCGTATGGACCAAAGTGGGACGGACACTTGGGCGAAGAGAAGCAGCGTCGCATCCGCGAGTTCTTGACGGGCGGCAGCTAAATGAGGTTTGCCTGATCTAAGTTATTGTTGATGGTGTAGGAGAACGGCCGCGATATATGTTGATGTATCTCGTGGGTACGGAAGATCAAAGTCTGTCGACCCCTCGCGCTCTATCGCCATTGACCCCTAATTGTAGCATCCCCGCTATCAACGATGATAATGACACGGCGCTGGAAATAGGCCTAGGGGAGTCGGTGACGCAGGCAATTTCCATTGGCGGACGCAGGCAATTTCCATTGGTGGTGGTGTGCTCACAGGCACATGACAAACCGTTGGCGAAGGTTATACCTCGGATGCAGAAAGGGTAACCGATGAGTACAAGGAGCCAGCCGTCACTAGCACTCACGCAGCCGAGCAATGTCCCGCGCAGCCACTACACCTATTTCATCGTGCCATTCGGTTACGAACTCGGAAGGATTGAGGCCGCCGCTGATGTTCCCCTTGAATATCACCGGGACGATTACTCGAACACCCCTGACGGGCACCTGAACGAGGGATCGTTCGGTACGTATCTCCAAATCCTGGACGATCAAGGCCTGCTCCGGCAAGAGGACAAGCACCTCACGTGTGAGGAGTTGCATGATCTCGCGGAGGCGCGCCGCGATTATCTCCTGCCTGAGACCCGCCTGACGCTTTTCAGTCGCGCACGCTGGTTCCGGTTGCAGGAGCAGAAGAGCGGTAACGCATCGGGCAGGCGAGCCGAACTCAGCGGCGCGCTCACCCCTAATTATCCCAACAAACCTATACCTTTCCGTGCCACGGTTGAGTTGTTTCTCCTCGAATGGGACCGCGCGCGCCGCGTCGAAGAGAACGCGACGGGGTCTGTCAAAGCATCCGCGCAATCGGTCGCGGAGCCGATTGTGGAAGCCGTTGGGTTCCTGCTTTTCGTGGCCGTTCTGGATGATTCACAGTCCCCGAGCTTGGAAACGTTGCTGGATTTCAATGAACGCATGCGATACTTGAAGCGGCCGTACAAAGAAGCCCGATCGCAGCTCACGTTGTGGCTGGGGAATGAGAACAATCTAATCTTCGAGAGAGGTGTCGATGACGTAGATAAGGAGGAGTGCTATTGGGAATTGTGGGAAAAGCTGATAAGCCATTACACTTTGCGAGATGAAAAAGGCTCCTATCGACTGGCTCCCACAGACATACGACTGGACGATCATGGGTCTGATGCGTCTAACGAGCAGAGGAGAGTCAGTCACGGGAAGCGCGGCGGCTACCCGGACGATCGTGCCTTCACGTATACACTCGCCTGTGTGGCGGGGCAGGCTGGCTTCGGTCGCTTGGGCGACCGTGACGATGCTGTAGAGGAATACGGTGAGCGTGTATGGTCCCGTCTGTTGAATGTGGATGGGAGTAAAGATCTCGACACATGTGGTGTCTTAGAGTATCAACTGCGCTGGATAAAGGGTCACACGTACAAGCGTTGGCTCGGTCTTAATAGCCTCTACGGCTACACAGATTTCAGCGCCGCGCTACTCGTCAAGTTGAGTGCCGGACGGGAGGTTGATTTCCGGCTTGCCTACTATCACTACCATCTGATGTATCTTGACCAGTTGTTGCTCCTACTCTACGAGCGCGTGACGCTCTACCTTTTCTCGGCCGCCATCAGCAATGCTTCACACGAATACTTCGCGGCCACACACAGTTCAGATAAATCCACCGAGGGAGAGTATACCAATCCAGAGGAGAAGAAGGCGCTTCAGCGATTCCATGCGCTGCGCGAGCAGTTCATGCTGCTAACCAACCTTTATCAGTTTCCAATGTTTACGACGCAGTACCAGGGACAAGAGATGTACACGTTGGCGCGAAAAAGCCTGCGCGTGGAGCAACTCTATAAGGAAGTCGAAACAGAGGTCAGGGCGACTGACGAGTGGCTAGCGCAGCGGGCGACCGAGGAAGTGAATGCACGCTTACAGAAGATCCAGTTCGTGGGTCTCGTGATAGTACTCGCTGGAATTGCGTTGTCGGCACTGCAAGCCTCGCTCGCGCTGTTCCAATTGGCTCAAAGCTCATCGAACCAGCCCTTGATTGTGCTCTTCCAACTAGGTCAAGGTGCATCGAGCGGGCAGCCTAACCTAAGTATCGAGTTACTTGGATGGGTCCTCGTGTTGGTGAGCGTTAGTAGCCTAGTCGCAATTATCTATCTCGTCATCCATTACCGACAGGAATTTTTCCGTAAGCGTTCGAGGAGGTGATATGATCATGGAGTTGCGGATCACACTAGAGGTGGTGACGCCCCTGTTCCTAAGCGGAGCGGACCCGAACGACCACGCCGAACTGAGGCCGCCGAGCGTTAAGGGCGCGCTCCGCTTCTGGTATCGCGCCCTCGACCACAATTTTCGGGGGGGTGAATCGGCGGCGTTCGGCAGCACCGAGAACGGACAGTCGCCAGTCATCCTGCAGCTCGAAGATGACGTTTCCGGGCTTGAGAGGTGGAATCAACTAGATCGGACGACAGGGAGCCTGGTATACGAGCGATACAACGTGGGATCGGGTACGCACATAATCAACGGGATCGTCTACCTGGGCTACTCACTCAACATGGGGCGGAACGAGAAGCGCGCTATTGCCCCGGGAAGGCAACTCCACTTGACCGCGACGCTTAACCCGAGGCGAGGCCGTGAGGCGGAGCGGCGGGCATGGGTGGCCGCATTCTGGTGCTTAGCTTATTTCGGCGGTCTGGGCACGAGGGCACGACGGGGATTTGGCTCGCTACGCCTGCTCGAGTTGGTCGGCTGGCCGACCGAGACTGAGCGGCCACCAGCCCTCGACATCGGCGCGAATCCGACCATTGCATCGCCGCGCGTGCTATCGCCTATCAGCGCGAACGATCCGGCAGCTTGGTTAACTGGGTTACAGGAAGGACTAGCAACGCTCCAAGTCTGGTACTGGCCACGTCCATCGCCTTCGTCCCATCCTGTTCTCGACGAACGGGCGCGAATCTTCCTGGTCCGCGATGACCTACGCGAAGAGCAACGACAGCCTGGTTTCCCGACGTGGGACGGGGCACTAGACGCGGCGGGGCGTATTATGCAGACGTACCGGCAGCGGAGGCCCTCGACAGAGTATGCTGCTATCAAGGCGCAACTGACCGGTGGACCATACCTGACCAATGCCCCAAGCCGTGCCGCCTTTGGGCTGCCGCTCACGTTCCGCTCTAGTGCCACCACCAATACACTACAGGTCAGTCCTGTCGGAGCAGATCGTCAGCCGTCCCCCTTGTTGATACGCGTTGCGCGGATTGGGGAGCGATTCTACCCGCTTTTCGTCCTCCTGAATACACCGTACTTAGATACCAGACAACCAGTTCGGGCTGGTCAAGCGGGCCGAGTTCATTTCGCCCGCCCACCACGAGACATCCTGAATGACTTCTTGGACATGGCCGTTGGCCCGCTCTCGTATCCGGAGGTGAATCCATGAGCGGGGAGATCTCGCTGCACGTCGAGTTTGGCCCGGTCGTGCCATTTATCGCGGAGGCGCGACGTACGCGGGATAGCTGGGCGGGCTCGTATATCCTCTCCTACCTGATGGCCCGTGCCCTGTTAGCGGCAGAGGGGGAGAAGGCTACCATCATCTACCCATCGATGGACAATTCCCTCATCCAAATGGTAAGGACAGCCCTGGCGGGTAAGCCACCGAAACCGTCGGGCGTAGCCGACAGGGTAGGGTCCTTACCCGACCGATTCGAGGCATCGACAACAGACGCCGCCCACGCCGAACGGGTCGCCATCAAAGCAACTGCGGCATGGCAGTCGGCATGGCGCCAATTAGCCGGGCACGTCTGGGAATATCTGGAGGCGCAAGGCTGGCCGGCGACTCCCGAAACGGAGAGCATATGGGATCGGCAAATCGGCACGCCAGAGGGCGGAGGCCCATGGACGATCCGCTGGACAGTGGGGCCGTATGAGGACCACAACCGGCGTTGGCAATTCTATCCATTTCAAGACATTGGGATTGAGGAGGGGGAAATGTCGACGCTCGGCGGGGCGCGGGCCGCACTCAGCGGCGCATCCCTTGATCGTCGAGACGTGCGCAACTTCTGGACGAAGGTGTCCCGTAAGGTAGGTCCGTACAACGTCCGGTCTGGCGGCCGGGAGCGCCTCGACGCCGTCGGAGCAGTGAAACGATTTCTACCCCTGACCGACGTAGCGTACAAGGCGCTAGGCTGGCCGGTTCCGACAAGCTACCCGTCCACGCGTACCATCGCGACAGGTCCCTGGCTGCGCGCCGTGCTCGCTCGACCGGACGACCAATCGTTGACAAAGCAAGTGAAGGATGTCGCGGAGTGGCTCCAACTGGCAGGAGTGCCGAGACTCAACGGCCGTGAGCTTAACAGAGGATTAGTGGCGCTGGCGACGGCGCACAGCGTCGAGGCCGGGTTGCTGCTCAACTACGATGGCGATGTGTACGACCCCGAGGGCGACGAAGTCTGGGAGGAGATCGTGGGCAACGAGGGCGTGGCGGAGGCCCGCGTGGAGATCCGCCAGCTAATCCAGTTGGCCCAAGGCCGGGGTATCGCGTCGCCGCGTACCCACTTCGCGCTGCTCGCCATGGATGGTGATCGTCTAGGCAATCTGTTATCCTCTCGATCGAGCGCCAAGGTTCCCCTGTCGACGGCATTGGGCGAGTTCTCGCAGGGCGTGCCCGACATCGTAGAAGACGACCAGGCGCTGGGACGGATGATTTATGCCGGCGGCGACGATGTGCTAGCTTTCCTGCCCATCGAAACCGCATTGGCGACGGCCGAGCGTATCCGGCGTTGGTATCAGCACTGCCTGCGCGATCTCGCCGACGACACGTGGCAACCGACGATCAGCGCCGCCGTGCTTTATGCGCCCGTCGCGACCCCTCTCCGCGTGCTCGTCCGTAGCGCGCATGATTTGCTTGAGTATACGGCGAAAGGTGAGCGTGAACTGGGTCGTGACGCGTTCGCTGTCGAGGTCTGGACGGGGGGAGGGCCGATCCTGTGTGTGGGCCGCCCCTGGGAGTCGCGGGACGCGACCGACGCCACCTGTGAGCACAGTTGGCGCTGGAGCGAGGAGATTGCGTGGGCGACAGAGGAGGCACGCGCCGGCGATGAATCACGCGCCAGGGGGCTGACGAGCAAGTTCCTGTATCGGTTGCGGCCAACGCTAGAAGTGATACAACCGGACGGGCAGCCAGCCCTATCTGAGGGTCAACAGGTCGACATCCTACTCGCCGAGGATCTGAAAACCCGGCGCGATGCCGATGTCGACCCGGTTGAGGAGCGAACGCGGATCGAGCGGCTGGCCAGGCTGCTCCGGCGGCGCAGCAACGCGAAGGCCCCCCAGCACAATGGGGCACTCGAATGGGGCATGGCGCGTTTCGTCCGGTTCCTGGCTGAGGAGGAGGCATAAGTATGGAATGGGCAATCGAGGCGCTCGACACACTCTTCTTCCGTGGCCCCGACCCCTTCATCGCGGGCGAGTCCGTGTTCCTGCGATCGTTGTTCCCACCAACGCCACGGACGATTCAGGGCATGGTGCGCACTACCTTGCTGGAGGAGCATTGCACAGACCTGAGCCTCTTCGCGGCCGGCAAATGCGACCGCTGCCCTGTTGAGGAAACCTGTGCGGTGCGGGATGTAGTCGGCTCGCCGCAGGGTATCGGGACGTTGCGATTGCGCGGCCCCTATGTGCTCTGTAAGGTCAGGGGCGGATTCACGCGGCTCTATCCTACCCCCGGTGATCTGCGCGTCGACGAGTGCGACAAGCCCTTTCGGCTCGCGTTGGGTGATCCGACGCCCTGCGACATGGGCAACGTGCGCTTGCCTCGCGGGCGCGATGGAACAGCCTACTTCGGCGAGGACGACGTGGACAGAGGCTGGATAACCGAGGAGGGATTGCGCTCATATCTCGACGGTGACCTACCTATGGCCGAGCAACTCGTTGGCCGAAGCAAGCTTTTGGACGGCGAGCCCCGCGTCGGGTTGGCGCGGGACGCGAAGACGCGCACGGCCCTCAAGAGCATGCTGTATAGCATTGAGCCGCTGCGGCCGAGGTCGGGGGTAGGCCTGGGTGTCCGCGTGGATGGCGCGCCCGATAGTCTCCTGCGAGCGGGCCTCGGGCTGCGGCGGCTCGGTGGCGAGGGAAGGCTGGTCGACGTGACAGAACGTGTGGCGTCGGCAATGGCCCCGCTTGGCGCCCCCGCACGGGCGGAGATTGCGCGGACAGGGCGCCTGCTCCTGCTGCTGCTCCAACCGGCGGACTTTGATGGCAATTGGCTACCTCACGGATTCTCGCGGTACGACGAAAATGGTGTCACGATCTGGCGCGGTCAGGTAAAGGGTATCGCGCTGAAAATCATCGTTAGTTGCGGCGGATCGCCCGTAGCAATCGGCGGATGGAGCCTGGCAGACGGGCACTCGACAGCATTACGCCGCTATGTGCCGGCCGGCACGGTCTATTATTGCGAGTTGGAAGGCCCGTTCGACGTCGACAGCGTGCTGAATATGCTCGACGACGCCAAGGTCGGTGGGGACACGGAGATCGGATTCGGCCACATGGCCGTCGGCGCGTGGGTTGAGGGGTGAGGAATAGGAACATGACAGAGCAAACACGGAATGGGTCTCATCCAATCGTGAGGCTAATGGGGTTATACAGCGAGGCCGCGCTCCACCCAGGCACCGGCAGCAACACGGGGGCTATTGACCTGCCCATCCAGCGCGAACGGCACACCGGTTTTCCACTCATACCCGCGTCGAGCCTGAAAGGAAGCCTGCGCGAACGGGCCGAGTTGACCTGGTCGGCCCGCGATCCGCGGGTGACGGTCCTGTTCGGCCCCGAGGTGAACGCGACGGGCGGAGGGAATGCAGGCGCGATCGGCTTCGGCGAGACTCAACTCGTCGCATTCCCTGTGCGCAGCACCAGCCAGATCTTCGTGTGGGTGACCTGTCCCCTGGTGCTAGACAGGCTGGGCCGCAACCTCGCTAGGGTTGGCCGGCAAGGGTTCCCAGCCGTTACCGATAGACCAAGGAACAACGACGAGGCGCTGGCGCCGCAGCCACAAGGCAAGAGCAAAGGTAACGGACTCGCCGGGACCTTGGTGCTAGAGGATTTGTCCTTCACAAAGCAGGACAAGCAGAGTGTCCACGAGATTGCCGCCTGGATGGCTACCAACTTACTGCCGTCGAGCCACGTCGAGATGCGGACCAAGCTGGAGAAGCACTTGCTGCTTGTATCGGACGAGAATTTCGAGCACCTGGTGCGCGTGGCCACACAAATCTCCGCGCGCATCAAGCTTAATGACAAGAAGACCACGACCGGCGGCGGTGGTAACCTTTGGTACGAGGAGACATTGCCGCGCGACTGCTTATTCATGACAGCCATGCGATTGGAGGCGCCTCGGCCGCCGGTCGGTAACATAAACAACCCACGCGATGTCGAGGCAGAGTTCACGAAGTTGTTCGCCAGCGAGCCCTATATCCAACTCGGCGGGAACGAGACCGTTGGCCAGGGCTGGTGCGCGGTACAGTTACTGTAGGAGGCAGCTATGTCGGACATGCAGCAGGAGGCAAGCATAGGCATGCCGGAGCAGCCGGTCATGCCGCAAGAGAACGACTTAGAGGATACAGCCACGGACGCCGGCGTTGGTAGCCAGACGATCGAGCAGCGGCGGGCGGCGGCAATCCTGACATGCGTCCACGCGCTACCCGAGAACAACGACCTGCGCAAGGAATATCGGCGGTTGGTGGAAACACTCCCAGCGATGACCCTCACGAACGGCTTGGGCCAAGTTTTGGCTTATCTCGAGTCGCGGGCGGCGCGTGACAGGGGTGAAACAGGAGCAGCGGCCAGGTCCGACGCGACAGGAAGGGTAATCCATGACTTGACGCATCTGCTCGTCAACGTACGCGGGCTTTACGCCGAGCAGGGACCCTACGTTGATCAGAACGGATTTCTACTGCAGTGTGTCATCAACGGCAACCGGGAGCACCTGCGACGGGCGACCGACGAGGCGTTGGCGGTGCTCAACTGGTGGACCAAGTTTGTACGCGCCTTTCTGCCAAAACCGGATGGAGAGAGCTGATGGGACTGCCGCTTCCCGATAGCTACCACGCCGCGCTAACAGGCAGCGACTGCCAAGCGCCTAACGCGGGTCTCCTTTTCGACCGAGGCGTGGATGCATGGCCCGAGTATTATGGCAAAATCGGCCCCGCCGAGCGCCGCGCGTTCCTCGAGCGTATCGCCGATTATGGAGGACACGGGTCCTATCTCTCCGACTTACACTCTAGACGGAAGCGCATGCTGCATGCGATAGGCGGCCGCTTAGTCCGCGTGGCGACAATCTGGCGGCTCGTTTCGGGTCTCGGGGCCAACCATGTGCTGGAGAACGGCTTCGTCTTCGACCGGAACCTCGGCGTGCCGTATCTGTCCGGCTCGACGGTAAAGGGCATGCTCCATGCGTGGGCAGAGCAGTGGTCGTCGGACGACGACGCGCAGTACCAGGCCAATTATGCCAGCTTGTTTGGCGACACAGCAGAACTTGGGGCGGGTACGGTGATCGTACACGATGCGTTTCCCTGCGCGGCCAACGTGCTGGAGTTAGACGTCATGAGCACGCATGTCCCCAGCTATTATCGTACTCGCGGCGCGACGCCGCCAATCGATCACGAGTCGCCAAGCGTGGTGCCATTCTTGGTTGTGAAGGCCAGAACTGAATGGGTCTTTGGTCTGTCGCCGCGGCCTGGGGCGATGTCGAAAGCCGACCTAGACCAAGCCGAACAGCTATTGCGGAACGCGTTGCGGACGCTGGGCATCGGCGCGAAGACGGCAGTCGGCTACGGCCATTTCCGCGGATGAACGTCGACATTGCACGCCCTATTGCTTACATGTTGCCGGTGGCATCGCTGCGGTTCGTGACGACGGTCGAGGAGAAAATGATGCTGCCACCGTACATCGGCAGCGCGCTACGCGGGGCGTTCGGGCACGCGCTGAAGGAGGTTGCCTGCCTCTACAAGGACCGGGGCGCGCCGTGCGAAAACTGCGTGGAGAACAGGGAGGCGCTGGCCGAGGGGCGGGCGACGCGCTGCGTGTACGGCTACATCTTCGAGACGCCAAGGCCGCCCGGCGCGACGGTGCATGAGCGGCAGCGGGAAGTGCCGCACCCCTACGTCATCCGGCCAGCCGGCCTCGGCGACAGAGACCAGGGCGCCGACCGGGACGGCGACACAGCAGGGGATGGGCGGAGGGTGTACGCAGTGGGCACGCGGATAGCCTTCGAGGTACAGTTGTTCGGGCGTGGGATCGACCACGTCGAGCCCGTCATCGAAGCGAGCGTGCGCATGGCGCGGCGCGGGCTCGGGGTGGGCCGGTGGGCAGCGGAGGTGCGCGAGGTGCGCGAACTGGAGCCATTTGGGTCGGGGAGCCACGCGCTGCCGTTCCATCTCGACCGCCCAACTCTGGGACTAGTGGGGGGGTGGGACGACGCCGTGTCGCGGGCGCAGGCTCTATCGCCGGGGATGGTGGCGCTACAGTTTCTCACGCCGACGCACCTGGTGCGGGACCACTACGCGGTACGCGTGCCGACATTCCCGGTGCTGGCGCGGGCGTTGTTGCGGCGGTTGACGGCGCTGGCGCTGTTCCACGGAGGCGCGGGCGAAGAGGGCGGAGAGGCGCCGGGGGACTATTTCGCGCGGTTGGCGCGGCAGGCCGAGGCGGTGCGGCTGGTGGATTGGCACGGGGACTGGCGCGCGTGGGATCGCTACTCGACGCGGCAAGACCGCCGGATGACGTTCGGCGGCGTGGTGGGCACGGCGGTGTACGAAGGAGACGTCGCGGAGTTCCTGCCCTACCTTGTGTACGGGCAGGCGGCGCATGTAGGCAAGCAGAGCACGTTCGGTGCGGGACGGTACCGCATCATTGGCGGGGGCATGCCCGACGCATGACGTAGGGAGACAGCGGCGTACGGCACAGAGCAACTCAGGCTCGTGCGCACCTGGCTCGCGCGAAACATGAGGAAGTGATGACAGATGTATGAACGGATGCAGCAGATGGACGAGTTTGCACGCGCCAAAGCGATGCTACGGGTCATGGCAGGCGTCTACAATGGTCTGGAGCATCAAATCTGGACAAACGGGGGCCTTTCGCGTATGATTGTACATGAGGTCGCCAAAATGGCCGAGGAGGGAACGTTGTGAAGCCGATTTTGCCCGTAAAAACGCGCCCCGCATGGGTGCAAACTCGCCAGCGTCAGGAAGGCTGCCCCGCGTCGTAGGGGATTGAAACATGTCGGCCTGGCCACCTGTCTCGATGAGACGAGGAAAGTCAGGAAGGCTGCCCCGCGTCGTAGGGGATTGAAACACGCGATCGCCTTGCGACAGAAGCGTTCGAGCGTTCCATGTCAGGAAGGCTGCCCCGCGTCGTAGGGGATTGAAACGGTGGAATCCGAGCTCCCGGCGTAGAAGGCCCCGTACGCGTCAGGAAGGCTGCCCCGCGTCGTAGGGGATTGAAACCTCTCCCGCCCGGGGCCAAGGCATGCTGAAGCGACTCCGTCAGGAAGGCTGCCCCGCGTCGTAGGGGATTGAAACATGCCGGCCGCATAGCTCGCCCGAAGATGTTCGTTCGGTCAGGAAGGCTGCCCCGCGTCGTAGGGGATTGAAACGCCCTTGGGAACGTCGCGAGCCCCGACGAGATGACGATGAACGTCAGGAAGGCTGCCCCGCGTCGTAGGGGATTGAAACTTCGGACACTCTTGTTGCCAATGGCGTAGCAAATAACAACAGTCAGGAAGGCTGCCCCGCGTCGTAGGGGATTGAAACCAAGAGTCCGTCTACGTCTGCTGCCAAGATCTCGTGTCAGGAAGGCTGCCCCGCGTCGTAGGGGATTGAAACGAGTTCTGCCGGGAAGCCTACGAATCCGAAGCGCCGCAGGTCAGGAAGGCTGCCCCGCGTCGTAGGGGATTGAAACGCGGGGGTGGAGCAGGTGCCGCCCTGGAAGTCGTATACCGTCAGGAAGGCTGCCCCGCGTCGTAGGGGATTGAAACGGAGCCGGCTGGGTCGACGTGGGGGCCGGCGGAGGAGCCGTCAGGAAGGCTGCCCCGCGTCGTAGGGGATTGAAACGTCAGGGCGCCCCGGCGGACCAAGGCGGTGCTCGCCGCGTCAGGAAGGCTGCCCCGCGTCGTAGGGGATTGAAACGGCAAACTGTACGACGTGAGCGCGTCGCGGATGTTGTGTCAGGAAGGCTGCCCCGCGTCGTAGGGGATTGAAACCGGCTTGGACGTCCGTGTTGGCCTCGGCGTGCTGGTGTCAGGAAGGCTGCCCCGCGTCGTAGGGGATTGAAACTCGTACGACAGATCCAGACTCTGCGGCAGATAGAGGGTCAGGAAGGCTGCCCCGCGTCGTAGGGGATTGAAACAGGACGAGCAACAAGGGCAAGACGAGCAGGCGCACGATGGCGCGTCAGGAAGGCTGCCCCGCGTCGTAGGGGATTGAAACAGGCGCACGCGAGCGCCCGAGGTGGTCGATCCGAAGGTCAGGAAGGCTGCCCCGCGTCGTAGGGGATTGAAACACGGCTTGGTGCTGCCCTCGACGGAGAAGTAGTCGCCAGCGTCAGGAAGGTTGCCCCGCGTCGTAGGGGATTGAAACAGACCAGGGAAAGATCCCTAGAAGGGCTCAAACCTCGAACGTCAGGAAGGCTGCCCCGCGTCGTAGGGGATTGAAACGAGCATAGTCACGCCCGGTGGTCGGGTGGCGCAGGATCGTCAGGAAGGCTGCCCCGCTTCGTAGGGGATTGAAACGGCATAGCAGCAGGCCGGCCAGCGTGCGGTACTGGCGCGCGTGTCAGGAAGGCTGCCCCGCGTCGTAGGGGATTGAAACGGCTCCGAGATTTGCCGCTCGTTGTTCTTGGTGAAAGTCAGGAAGGCTGCCCCGCGTCGTAGGGGATTGAAACATCCCAAAGACCAAGCTGACCATCAAGCAGACCCCCCACAGGGTCAGGAAGGCTGCCCCGCGTCGTAGGGGATTGAAACACGTGCGAGCACAGTCTGCCGGCGCACGGGATGGACGAGCGGGCTAGTCAGGAAGGCTGCCCCGCTTCGTAGGGGATTGAAACATCTTCGACGGCGACAGAACAGCGTCATCACCCGTAAGTCAGGAAGGCTGCCCCGCGTCGTAGGGGATTGAAACGTCAGGTCGAGCCAGCCCTCGGCGCTCGGTGCCGTCGTGTCAGGAAGGCTGCCCCGCTTCGTAGGGGATTGAAACGGGAGCTGATTGGCCCGTTGGGGGGTGAGCAGGGTCAGGTCAAGTCAGGAAGGCTGCCCCGCTTCGTAGGGGATTGAAACAGCGTCACGTCGTTGCGCCGCTGCTCCACCGAGAGCGTCAGGAAGGCTGCCCCGCCGTCGTAGGGGATTGAAACGTCAACGTCGCGGCGTTCTCACGAATCCGCACCTACGACCAAACCGACGTTCAGGCACAAATGACAAAGCCCTGGCTCAATCGGTCAGCGCTATCGCATCATGGGTTTTTTACCGACAGGTCGTCGGCGTCGCCCTTGTCCGCGGCCACGCAATGCGGTGACGCCTGTGCGTTCACGCGCGATACCGAGCGGTCGCCGGATAAGGGGCCGCCATGCGATTCCCTGTGTAATCGGTGGGAGGGTTGTCTACGCCCTGGCCAATGTGATAGGATAGCGGTCATCGACGTTCGCACGGGCGACAACGGAGGGTAAGCCTATGCAGACATACCGGCGCCTTCGGCCGCGGCGCTCCGCCTACGCGCTGCTCGATGAGGTCTGCGCCGCCGAAAACTTGATTAGCGCCTGGGATAAGGTGCGCGCGACGCACGGCGCGGCTGGCGTGGATCACGTCAGCATCGCGGCGTTCGAGCAACATTGGCGGGCTAACTTGGCGCAACTGGAGCGGGAGCTGCGGGAGCAGACGTACCGGCCGCGGCCGACGCTGGCCCTGACGATCGAGAAGCCGGACGGCAGCGCCCGGCATTTGGGCGTGCTCACGGTGCGCGACCGCGTGGCGCAGCGCGCCGTGTATGCCGTGATCGCGCCCCTGTTCGAGCGGCTGTTCCTGGACTGCAGCTACGCGTACCGGCCGGGCCGGAGCACAGCACAGGCGGTCGCGGCGGTGCTGCGGGCGCGCCGGCGCGGCTACGTGTGGGCGGTCGATGCCGACATCGACGCGTTCTTCGACACGCTCGATCAGCGTATCTTGTTGCGGCGGGTCGGGCTGGTGGTCAGGGACGCGGCGATCTTGCGCCTGATTCGGCTGTGGCTGGAGGCGGGGGCGCTGAAGGCATCCGCGCCCGTCCCCGCGCATGGCATAGGCATGACGCGTGTGGGACGCGCGGACGACGAGCGGGCCGGGCATTGGCCTCGCCCGCGTGCGGGTGGCGCGCGGGTGCGGATGCCTGTCGCGCCGCGGCTCCATGGGACCGTGCAGGGCGCCGTGCTATCGCCGCTGCTGGCGAACGCGTATCTGCACCCGGTCGACGCAGCCTTATCGCGGCGGCGCCCGCATGTGATCCGGTACGCCGACGATCTGCTGATTCTGTGCCGGACGCGCGAGGAGGCCGCCGAGGCGCTGCACGACTTGCGCGTGGCGCTGGCGTGCGTGGGCCTACGCCTAGCGGAGGAGAAGACGAGCATCCACCACGTCGACACCCCGTTCCGCTTCCTGGGTTACCGCATCGCCGCGGGCCGGGCCACCGCGGCTCCGGCGCGTCTCATTGTCACACGGGAAGGACGGCGCGGCGAGGGGATGGCGCGGCGACGAGTCCCGCGCGGCGCCGTCCCACGGCGTGGGGTCAACGGAGGCGGTCGGTCGGGGTACCGGCGGCAGGGGGAGGATGTGGTCAGGGGGCGGGCCGGGGCGCGACGGCACCCCTGGCACGACGACAGGGACGGGGGCGCGGGCCGTGAGGGGGGCGGCGACCGTGGCTGACCTGTATCTGACCGAGCACGGCGCCGTGGCGCATAAGATTGGCGAACGCGTCGTGGTCAGGCGCGATGACCGCACCATCGCCGACATCCCGCTGGTGAAGATTGACCGGGTGCGCGTGTTTGGCCGCGGCGTCACCCTGACCACGGCGCTGCTGGATTACCTGATGGATCACGACATCGACACTGTTTTCTACTCGCCGACGCAACGTTTCCGCGGCCGCCTCGTCGGGCCGGAATCGGGCCACGGCGCGTTGCGGGTACGGCAGGCGCAGGCCGCGACCGACCCGCGACGGGCGCTGACGCTGGCTCGCGCGGTGGTGCGCGCCAAACTCATCAACCAGCGTTTTCTGCTGCGCCGGCATGGCGCGCGGACACCGGCGGTGCAGGCGTCGATGGCGGGTATCAAGGCGATGACCACGCGCCTCGACGAGGCCCCCTCGCTCGACGTGTTGCGTGGTTTCGAGGGCCAGGCGGCGGCGCTGTACTTCGCCGGATTCCGCCGCCTGTTGCGGCGCGATCTCGGCTTCACGCGCCGCGCGCAACACCCGTCGCCCGATCCGGTCAACGCGCTGCTGAGCTTCTGTTACACGCTGTTGCTCAACGACATCATCTCCGCGGTGCGCCTGGTCGGGCTCGACCCCTACATCGGGTTCTTCCACGCGCTCGTACACAACCGCCCGGCGCTGGCGCTTGACCTACAGGAGGAGTTCCGGCCGGTGATCGTGGACGGTCTCGTGTTGGCGTTGCTCAACGACGGCACGCTCGGCATGGCCGACTTTCATGCGACAAAGGATCCGATGCGCCCGATCGTGTTGGGCGAGGCGGGGCTTGCCCTCGTGCTGCGCCGCTACAATGAGCGGCTGGAGACGCAGACGCGCTACCCTGCGACGGGGGAGCGCACGACCTACCGCCGCGTCCTCGAGTTACAAGCGCGGGCAGTGGCCCGCGCGTTCGACGAAGGCTGCCTCTACCACGCCTTCGCGGCGCAGTAGGTCGGTCGGGCGGCGGCCGGATACGGGAAGGGAGCGCATGCCGATGTTCGTGGTCATCGCCTACGACATCTCTGACGACAAGCGACGCAACCGGGTGATGCGTGTGCTGCAGGATTACGGACAGCGCGTGCAGTACAGCGTCTTCGAGTGTGACCTCGCGCCGCAGCACTACGCGGCGCTCAAGAAGCGGCTGCATATGCTGCTCGATCCCCGGTCCGACAACGTGCGCTATTACACGCTGTGTCAGGCCTGCAAGAGCCACGTCGAGGTGGCCCACTCTCCCGACGTGGCGTCCTCACCGCCGTATTACATCGTGTGATGCGATGGACGGGGTCCGAGGAGGACTGGGGACGGTGGGCCACATCGGCTGCGGCAGGTGATCATGAACCGGCCCGTTCGGTCGCGCCTCACGGTGTGTCCGCGCGCGCGACGGGATCGCAGGCGATGATGCGGTCGAGGCGGAAGAGGCGCTCCGCGTCGCGGCGATGGCAGTAGGCGCGCAGGTAGGTATGGCCGTGGCGGGTCTCCAGACGGTGCGGCTCGACCGTCCGCTCCGGCGCATCCGCCGCGACATCGCTCGGACCGTGGTAGCGCAGGCGCAGAAGGTGGCCGTCCTCAATCGCACGCGCGATAATGGCGGAGAGGACGGAGCGGTCGAGGACGGCGGTGTCGGGCGGCGTGGGTGCCTCGGCAGGGACGCCAGCGGTTGTGTCGAGCCGAGCCAGGATGCGACGGGTCCAGACCGCCGCCGCCGTCTGCTCGTCCTCGGTCAGCGACAAGGCCGCGGGTGTTGGGAGCGGTGGAGTGGGTACGCCGCGCGCATCCAGCGCATGGAGCACGGCGAGACCGACCGCGGCGGCGACGCGGAGTCGTCGCGAAACCCACAACGGGTCCTCTCTGTCGCCGTGACCGGCCGCGCCATGGCCGCCGCTCACGCCCACGCTGTCGTCTCTGCCCTCGACGCGCAGGTCGATGCCGCGCCGCGTCAGGACCCGCCGCAGCGCCGGCACGTCGCGCGGGTAGACCACGGCGGCGCGCGGCGAGAGCGTGCGCGCGAGGACCGTGGACAGCGCGGGCGTGAGCGACGGCAGCGGCGTGCCGCTCTCCAGCAGGAGGACAGGACGCACGATGGCCTCAGGGCGCTGACCATCTGTAGAGGTGAGCGCGCGGCGCCAGCGGTCGGGAAGAGGCGCGCCGGTTGCGGTCTCCAGGAACGCGACGAGGTTGTCGACGCCGCTCTTGTCGTCCAGCAGGCGCGCGGCGCGGCGCGTCTCGACCTGCCAGAGGCCGGGCGCGTCCGGCACGGGGGAGGCGCTGTCGGATAAGCGCAGCAGCGCCGCGCACGGCGCGTCCGGTGGCACGGCGAGGCGCAACGGCGGTGGTGAGGCTGCTCCAGGCGAGGCTGCTCCAGGCTCGGTGGATGTTTCCGCGTATGACCATGGCGTCGGCGACGCGTGGGGCGCGGGCGCATCCGCGACGAGCATCATGCCGACGGGGGTGATGGTCACGGCGATGTCGCCGTTTGGCAGCGTCCGCATGAGTGTCACGCCCAGCCAGTAGAACGGTCCGGTCAGCATGTCGAGGGCGATCCGGCAGCGGGTCGCCGGTGTACCGGCGGAGTGGAATGTCGGGCACGCCCCATCGCGTACGCACGTTAGCGCCGGTCGGAGCAGTGCGAGCCGCCCAGGGTGCAAAATAACTGCCGCACCCGTTCGCGGCGTGAGTCGCACGCCCGGTGGTCGTTGCGGTTCAGCCCTGTTGTTGTTCGCGTCATCGATGCTATCGGTCAGCATCCGTGCGAGTCCGTCGCGCAGCCAGAGGCACTGCCGGCAGGTGTCCTGCCGCGCGGCCTGTCGCTTCGTACGTGGCGTAGCGCGCGTCGGCCACGCCTGCCAGAGCGTGTGCGACTGTTCGGCGGGACCGAGCGCCAGCCACGCGTCGAGTGCCGGCCCTGGGCGCGCCGCACCCACGGCCGGGGCCGGTTCGAGCAGGCGTGCCAGGACAGCGACATGCGCGAGGAATTGGAGGCTCTCCGGCGACGCGGTGAGCGAGCAGACGGGTAGAAGGTCTGTGATGGTACGGCGGGTTAGGCGCCCGTCGCGCCGATCGAGCAGAAGGGTGCCGCGATGCGCGGCGATGAGCATAATCGCGAGATCGTAGAGGGGGGTGGCTAGGCGCTCCTGGTCAAGCAGGGGGAGCGATTCATGGATGGGCGGGATGGAGAACAAGAATTCCTCGGGCAGCACGACCTGATCGGCGAGGGCGAAGATGATGCCGCAGGCGGCCAGGTGGGCAGCGACATGACTGGGGTCGATAGCACCGGAGCGCGGGACGAGGCAGGGACCAAAGGCGCGCTCGAAGGCGACGCGCTCGACGTGGCCACCTTCTCGCGCGAGCAACTGGAGCGGCCGCAGCAACCTATCCCGGTCCAACCGCGCGATCTCCCGTTCAATCCGATACCGGAGCGGCGCGTCAAGCAGGCGGTCGAGGACGTGCGCACGCTGGCAATCGTGCCCGATCGGCACGGCATAGTGTTTGCTGATACGAAGTAAGACGGCGTATGGGGCGTGAGTCAAGCACTCGTGTAGTTTCATCGACACGTTCCCTAACGAGGCAATGTGGAAGCAATTATGCGCAATGTGATTGGCAGGCACAACGGACGACTGATGGGCCATACGAGTTTGCGCCGCCAAAGTGTCGTCACGCCTAGCGGGGCGACTCACTGGCAGTTGATCGCGCCACAACTGGACAAACGTGTGCCCGTTAGGTACGATTGTACACGGAGCCGCCAAAACTGTCCCCACGCCGACGCCAAAGTGGCGTTTTCGCCCGTCGCGGTGGGCGTGCGGTGGTTGCAAACTCGAGACTGTCAGACAGGTCGCCCCGATTGGTAGGGGATTGAAACGCTTGTGTCGCCTCATAGAGCAGCTCAATCTCATTTTGTCAGACAGGTCGCCCCGATTGGTAGGGGATTGAAACGTCGATGGCGGCGCGGGCGGTCAGACGGCTGACCGAGTGTCAGACAGGTCGCCCCGATTGGTAGGGGATTGAAACTAGCAGACGTAGACGCATCGTCATGTTCCTCCATTATGTCAGACAGGTCGCCCCGATTGGTAGGGGATTGAAACGGAGCGGACCGCCTGGAACGCGGCGTCGTCGGAGTGGGTCAGACAGGTCGCCCCGATTGGTAGGGGATTGAAACATCGGAGTCCCCTTCCGTGTGTTGTGTTGTGCGTAGGTCGTCAGACAGGTCGCCCCGATTGGTAGGGGATTGAAACAAGGTAGTGGAACACCTTACCGTCGATGTCGTTGTGCCGTCAGACAGGTCGCCCCGATTGGTAGGGGATTGAAACAAACCGCCATTGTCGGTGTGACGATGGGGTGGCTAAGAGGGTCAGACAGGTCGCCCCGATTGGTAGGGGATTGAAACATGATATACAACAACATGCTCTGGTTCCTTTTGTATGTCAGACAGGTCGCCCCGATTGGTAGGGGATTGAAACCCAATGGCCCGCGCAATTCACGCGGTATGATACGCCATAAAGTCAGACAGGTCGCCCCGATTGGTAGGGGATTGAAACCGGTGGCGTGCGGGCAGTGCGGGGCGGCGCTCGTGGGTCAGACAGGTCGCCCCGATTGGTAGGGGATTGAAACATGCGGGACCCGCTTCAAGGAGCATCTGTAGCAGGTCAGACAGGTCGCCCCGATTGGTAGGGGATTGAAACTTGATGTAGCAGCCGACCGCGGCGAGCCAGAGCCACAAGGTCAGACAGGTCGCCCCGATTGGTAGGGGATTGAAACATACGTGTGCCGAGGCCCTCCTGGTGTCGATCAAGAAACGTCAGACAGGTCGCCCCGATTGGTAGGGGATTGAAACGAAATAGACTACCTCCGCCCCCTAGCCTCCAAAACGTCAGACAGGTCGCCCCGATTGGTAGGGGATTGAAACACGTCCCAGTCCAGCACCCCGCGCACCATACTAATGTCAGACAGGTCGCCCCGATTGGTAGGGGATTGAAACATGCCTCCTCACGGACCCGTTCGCAGACGTAGCACCGGGCGTCAGACAGGTCGCCCCGATTAGTAGGGGATTGAAACTTGGCCTGACTGATGCGGCGGTCGCAGGCGTCGAACATGTCGTTAGACAGGTCACCCCGATTGGTAGGGGATTGAAACTCTTGCACTCAGGTGTTTGGGTGGGTGCTGCCGAGACCGAGCCAGACAGGTCGTCCCACTTGGTGAGGGTGAAAGAAATAATCGTAGAACCACCTTTCTCTGTTGTTATTCCCTGCACGCTCGGCGTATCCTAGGGGTATGAGTAGTACGCGACTGGCCGCTAAGACGGCGTCAAAACGTCAGAGAATCCAGCAGCCCGACGATTTTCTGGCCGCACTCGTGGACCAGGACGCCAGCGCGACGACGATCCGCACCTACCGTAGCGTCTTCGCGACCTTCTCGCCGTGGTTCGCGCGGCGCTTTGGCACCGAGCCGACACCGGGCGCCGTCACTGAGAGTGCGATTCGCGCGTGGCGGGACCAGTTGCGTGCGGACGGCAAGGCCGTCGCCACGATCCAGCGCCACCTCTCTGTCTTGCGCAGCTATCTCATTGCGGCCGGACGTCCCGTGCCCTTCGTTGAGGCGCCCACCGAGGTTCCGCGTGGTCCCCGGTCCCTCGCTAAAGCGGACGTGGCGCGGATCGTTCATGCCGCCGAGCGTGAGCGGCCCGAGGGTGGGCGTCGCGCAACGGACACGCGGGATGAGGCCCTGGTGAAGCTTCTGGTAGAGACGGGGTTGCGCGTGGCCGAGGCGGTCGGGCTCGACGTGAGGGACTTGGAGTTCGGCCCGCGTCATGGCTGGCTGACGGTGCGGGGCAAGGGCAACAAGACGCGGCGTGTCCCCGTGAGTAGCCGGGCGCGTCCGGCCCTGACCGCCTACCTCCAGACGCGTGTCGACCGCAATCCGGCGCTGTTCGTCAGCCAGAAGGGGAACCGGCTCTCCGTGCGCGCGGCCTGGGCCATCGTCAAGCGCGTCGCCGTCGACGCGCACGTCGACGCCACGCCACACCAACTGCGGCATTCGTTCGCGGTGCGCTTGCTCCGCGAGAATGGGGCAGACTTGCCGACGGTGCAGGCGCTGCTGGGCCACGCCCACCTGACGACCACGCAAATCTATACGCAACCGACCGACCTGGATTTGGCGGCGGCCGTGGAAGGTCGCTGACAGCCAATCAGCTATCGGTTTGATGCGGACGTTAAGGTCCCTTGTCCCCGAACAGCGCCAATGCCTCGACCAGTGCGAGCTCATGGTCATAGCCCTCGCCGTGACGGTCACGAACCACGACTCCGCTCTGGAGGTGATAGGCCGCAGCCAGAATGGCATGGAGGGTCTCGACAGTGGATGCGGACACATAACGATCGACGGTGACAGCGGCGCCCCACAGGGCCATGTGGACGATGGAGACGGCGATGAGGTCCGAGGGGTCAGGTGGACTGGACGTGGACTAGTGCAGAATCAAGGAACTTACTTTGCAGTGCCGACGAACACCTGACCGCAGTCGCCCCGTGGTTTGCCACCGGGTCCCCTCTGGGGAGGCAGTCGCAGGCTTTGTCCGCTGCAAACAGACCGCTTTAAGACGACACTAGGTCGGTGAAGCATCGCCATTGGCACACACACAACGACGACCAGAAGCGCGAGACCCTGTCAAACTGTCAAAGGACGTCACGCGTGCGCTGAACCATATCTTAAACTGGTGATGGAGGCTGCGAATGTCAAGTCTTTTCACGACGGGCCTATTCTCAATAACAATGGAGGACTGGGGCGATACGTTGAAGACGGCTGCGTTTGCGGAGTGCCAGTTCGACCTTTTCAACCAGGTGCTGGTCCGGTTCACGTACCTTTTCGATGATGGGGTAATGTCGTGGTTTTCCAATATGTTTCTACGGCATCGAAACTGATTACTGGCCCTTTTGTGATTGACATCCCAGTACAATGTGGTAGCCGGTAACCCCCTTGCGCCAACGGATGGACGCCGGTTGTCATGTTGTACTGGGGTCTTGGCGACGGTTGGCCGGAGGTTCTGGAGGACATCGTATGGGAAGTATAGTCTCGGCGTCGTGCCCATGTGGCTTTGAGGAAGAGGGCTTAGCGCTCGGTGGCGGCATGCGCGACTTCGCGACACGATGCAGCCTCCCTGCTTTCTGCACGGACTGCGGCGCCTTTCAGGTGGCGAACTCCAAGGCCAAGCGGCCACGGTGTTCGTGGTGCCAGGGGTCCCTACGCTTCTACACTGATCCGGCGCTTTACACAGAGCGCGGGAAGATGCGGAAGATGACGAATACGGCATCTTCTATGAGCACCGGGACGATGGTGACATCCGGCTGCCACATGCGTTCTATCAATGCCTCGATGTGGGGAGAAAACGATGTAGTTCGCGGCCATAGGGCCGTGGGATTGACGCTAGGTCGCGCCTGGATGCCAGTCTCGGCCCACGCCGTCATAGATGTCCGCCCGCACGGCTCGAAGCGTCGTAGGCACACCTATTATGATGAACCCATCAGAGCGCATGACAGGGAAGGACTATAAGGGCTGATTGGATTCTCGCGGTCACATGCGAGGTTGATGCGTAAGGTAAGCTAGCATAGGGTGGGAAAGGACGGAGATGGCGTTAACGGCACGGTTTGAGCGAGCGCTCACGTTCGCAGCGCAGTTGCACGCGGATCAAGTTCGCAAGGGTACGAACATTCCCTATATCGCACATCTGCTCGGCGTGGCCAGCTTGGTGCTCGAATACGGCGGCGGCGAGGATGAGGCCATCGCCGCCCTGTTGCACGACGCCGTCGAAGACCAGGGTGGGCCAGCTACCCGCGCGCGTATCCACGCTCTGTTTGGAGAAACGGTCGTCGACATCGTGGATGGCTGCACCGATACAGACGAGACGCCCAAGCCGCCGTGGAGGGTACGTAAAGAGGCGTACCTCGCGCACCTACGAACGGCATCGCCCGCAGTGCTGTTGGTCTCGGCGGCCGACAAACTCTACAACGCGACGAGTATCCTGCGCGCCTACCGTGAGGTGGGTGAGGACATATGGGCACGCTTCAGCGCGGGCCGCGGCGAGCAGTTGTGGTATTACCGTGCGTTGGTAGTGACGTTCCACGTTATGAGCGCGCCCGCGGCGATCATCGATGAGCTCGACGTGGTGGTGACCGAACTTGAGGCGTTAGGCGCGGCGACCCTATAGTACAGGACGACGGCGCGTCGCCTGCAATCGTCCGTAAGGCACAGAGACTAACGTAGAGACCCGAGCGCCGGGCCGTGTTGACAGCACGGCTCGGCGTGTCACCCGGCAGCACAGGGGGAGAGCGTAACGTCGATGCGATCTGATGCCTATTGGTGCAAAGCGATGGCATGCGAGTAGAGCGCGCCGCAACTCCAGCCACGCTTCAGGCCGAACAAGAGCGCGCCCTCGAAGGCATCCCAGTTCAAGCGTGGCAAGAAGTCCTCCAGATGCGGCCCTATGTCCGGCTCCGCGTCCGCACGGTTCAGCGACGGGACGCCTGTGGCACCCGCGACCGTCTCCTCGTCGGACTCTGTCGCATCCTCCGCGTGCGATACGTCCGCGACTTCGCCGCCCACACTGGCGGCGGGCGTCCTCTCTATCTTTGGTTTCGCAAACCCGTAGGGAGACGGCGGTCGTTCGACGATCACGTGCTCGGGATTGCCGTACTGGGGCACGACATCAGCCGCTCCGGGCTTCATGACACGATCAAACGGGTCGGGACGGCGCTGGGCTATTTCGGGCTGTGCGCGCGGCGGGTCCGGTTCCGCTTCCACCAGGCGATAGATGGGGCCACGCCCACTCCCCTGCGGTAGCGATCCGACATCACCCGGTGCCGCTGGGGCCGTTCCTCCCTCTGACCGTGGATCGTCGCCCGCCCCCGGTGGTCGACTACGGCGCGGATTGACGATCCCGGCCGCCGCCAACTCTTTTTTGATGTTCTCAAGCGTGCTCGTCGTGATGGAATCGCCGCGCACAATGCGCCGCAGCAGCGCGTCTTTGACCTCGTCGCTTTGCTGGGTGATCTGCACCGCTAGGCTTTGAGTCATGCGCCCGGACGCCACAGCTTCCCGAAGCGCGTCCTCTTGATACACGCGGACGACGGTGCGGACATGCTGATCCGTCTTATGGATAAGGGCGCCTAGTTTCGGCGGTGTGAGATCTTCCAGATCCATAATCTGCACGTAGGCCCGCGCCTGATCCATCGGTTTGAGATCCTCGCGCTGCACATTCTCAATCAACTGCAGCACCTGCGCCGCGACGCCTTGCTCATCCCGGACGATGACCGGGACGAGGTCCAACTTGAGGCGCTTGCAGGCCACTAGACGCCGTCCACCGGCAATCACCGTCATGTGCTCAGGATTGGCGGCATCGCGCCGCACCACAAGCGGTTGTAGGACGCCGTATTGCTCGATGCTCGCCGTCAATTCCTTCAGGCCCGGGTTGCCGTCCCCTTGCCCCCAATCGCGCCGCACCTGATCAGGGTCGCGGTCAATCTGGGCAAGCGGCGCCATCATGAACCCAACACTCGTGGGCTTGCCACTTCCTCCCGAGGTATTCGTCACTACCAGCCTCCTTGTGTATGCAACTTAGCATCCGCATCATGAAAAGACACGTTTCGCTCAGATCTCACCGGCACATTATCGCGGCGCTCGTTGGACGCGGCAAGGGGACTGCGTATACAGGAAGAGCTTCAGCGGAGGGAGCAGTTGCCCCACCAAAGCGATCGCAGAGCAGTGCCGTCGGCAAGAGCGCGGAGTTGCTGATACGTCTTGATGACCCTCATCTATACCTGTACAATGCTCGTGTCCGCGCACACGGCCCTCACCCGTCCGCAGATTTCTATCCACCCAGACACGCCCCCACGCTGATAGCAGATCTATCCGTGACTAACGTTTCGCACCTTCGCCTTGTGTTTTATGTGCGCAGCATGCGGCCCTACGTGGGTGTGACGTATATGCCCCACGTTGCACTATCGTGCAACTAGTTAGCAAGGCGCTTTGTCTAGTACGGCAAGCGCTTCATTAGAAAGCGGCCATGCTTATTTCAAGTGTCCTCAGAGCTGAAACGTCCTAGGGATAATCCCAAGGCACAGTTGACGATGCCAGCCGTAGCTTGCCCCATTTTTCATGCTTATGAGCAATTATACTCTATCAACGCCACATTTGCTAACTCCTTGTACCTGTGTGAATAGCAGTAAGGGGGGTGCCGATGGACGGAGTTGTGGATGGAAGGCGGCTGCAGCACTTACGCGAGGCGCGCGGCTGGAATAAGCAAAGGTTAGCGCGGGAAGCCGGTATTCACCCTAGTGTTGTCTCTCGTCTTGAGCGCGATATTCAGAACAATCTTGATGCGGCTGTATTAGTTGCCCTCGCTAAAGCGCTAAACACACGCGTTGACGCACTCCTTACCGTTCCTGCATACGAGCGGGAAGAGCCACTGTCACCTGATCTAGCTGCCGAGGTTTCTGCTTTAGGTACCCTGTCAAACGCACAGCAACAGCATGTAGCAGCTATTCTACATACCTATCGAACAACCTATCCAAAAGAAAGCAGCAATATTCCCGCATGACAAATTTAGACCATTTTAATGAAACGACCGCCGGAGCGGGGAAGAAGAGGGGCGGGTGAGGAGTAGGCCAAACGCTCGGATCATCGATTGGAGCACTCCGCTCGTTGAAGCGGGTAGCCATCGGCTTCAAGCGGCGGGTAACTCACCGTGTATACTACTTGCGATATGTACTTGTATAAGATGGGAATGGAGTCGCATATGAAAAGATCACGATTGGCGGCAGGTCTTGTCGCGCTACTAGTGGCAGGTGCACTGGTAGCGCCGGGCGCACCCGGCGCATTGGCCGCCTATAAACGATCGCACGCCGGTGTGATCACCAACGGACCCCTCTTGATCGAGGATAATGGGCAAAGCAACGTCGGCGGTCCACTCTTGTACGCGGTGACGCCCGGTCAGCCACGCCATTCGATCGGCCATGCCTTCTACGGCAATGCGTATCTCGAGTCCGGAGCGGCATCCCCCCGCGGCACATACATCGCTTTGGCTGAGCAGTTGGGCGGCTTGTGGGTGCTGGACGCAACGGGCGCGGCGCCACGACGCGTGGTCGGCGCCACGCCGTCGCGAATTGCCACCGATGTGACGGCCGTGGCGTGGAGTCCCGACCGCTTCACCCTCGCCTATGTCCGCGATACACGCAATATGGGCTGTGGCTGTGGGCCGATGATGCCCGATACGACGCCCGGCGATGGGCTGTGGGTCGTCCCCTATGATGGTAGCACAGCGCCTCGGCAGATTTTGACATCGGTGTCGCTCGGGACCGATGGGATTAATGGCTTGAGCGGGTGGACGCCCGATGGACAGGCCGTGATCGCCAACACGGCGCGCGGCGTGGAAGCCATCTCCGTCCCCAGTGGCGTCCGCCGCATGCTCGCCCTCGGCGCGTACGGCTCGCTCTCACCGGATGGGACGCAACTCGCGCTGGTGACATCCACCAAAGCGACGCACAACACATCGATCCAGACACTGACGATCCGTAACATCGCCTCGGGGCAGACGCGTATCCTGGCGCGCACCAATGTCTACCTGGGCGTTCCTCACTGGGCGCCCGATGGCACGCAGATCGCCTACACATGGAGCCCACCTGGCACGTTCCCCAATACTCCGATCGACGTGCACGCGTTCTCTCTCTCAACCGGCCAGGTCCGAACGATCTATCGCCAACCAGATGATGAAGCGGAGACCAGCCTGGTGGCGTGGCTGTCTGCGCCACAGTAGAGCGGTGGACGCTCTCGCTGCCGGCCCAGTCACCGTTCCATCATGGATATCGATGTAGTGGCGAACGATGTCTCGCCCCATATGTCCCGCCTTGGGGGCGGGACATATGGGGCGAGAGCTAACGCGCTAACAGCCCGATCCCGTGCAGGAATACCAATCGGCGGACAGCGTGCGCAATTGAGTCACGAGCGCGGGTTCACCGTACTCGAAGTCGGATGTCAGCTTTTGTAGTGTGTCCGCGTTGGTAGTCGGCGTATACAGCAGTTCGGTGATGACAACCTCCCCCTGACGCAGATGGGCCGTCAGCCACGCGCCGCGATTATTTTTATCCTTGTCGTTAGGATCAAGGAATGCCGTGGCCTCACCGGACCGGTTGTACATCGGATCCACGGTCAAGGCCGGGGTGGACATGGCCGTCATCCCCTGCCACACCATATTCCCTTCAGCTTTGTACGCGCCGGCGCCGCCCGTGCGACCTGTGAAAATGTCGGTCTGCAGATAGATTGTTGTTTGCGGAGACCCCGGCAACGTCACGGTTTCTCCGCACCCCCCGACATAGCCGAGCTTGCTGTAGGTCGCGCCCATCGCGGAGAGAATCCCCTGGTTGTCCACGTCTTGGCGGGTACGCAACGTCACGACGCTCGTGCGCTTGCTGCCCGGCAGGTACGCATCCATCGGGGTAAGTATGAGATTAGAATTGGTGTCATCCAGTCGGGTGACGACGCAGGGCATTTGTAGAGCGAAACCGAAGGGAGTCCACCGCCACGTCTCGGTATGATAGCCGTCGATGTCCCGACCCGCCTTGATTGTCATGACGCCGTGCGAGCCATGAGTCCAGTTGATGTCACTGTTCGATTCGGCAAAGATGAGCACGCCGCGCTCGAAAATGTACAGGTATTGACCGTGGCAGCTCGCGCACCCCTTCCCCGATACGTCGTAGATGTCGTCGATGATGCCGTCGCCTGTGACGTCGCGATGGTCGACACCAAGGGCGAACAGGCTATTGGCGTCGAGCGCCTTCGTCACGGCTGTTGGCGCGTTGGCTGTGACCGCTTGGCCTCCGATAAGACTGATCGTCGGTTGCCCCACATGCCCATCCGGCGTGACTGCCCATTGACCGTTGTACCGCGTCTGTGTCAAGCCAACTCCTGCGCGATCCACACCGCGCAGATTGACGCCGACGAGCGGACGAGTGTCGGCGTTCGGGTTGTCGCCCGTACTATGAGAGATGACGAGATCGAGGTGCGTCGCCACCGTGTGCGTGTATGCCGCCGCGAACGCCGCAGGCGTGACAGCCTGGCGTTGCCCTGCGTCGAGGCACCCATAGGCGGCGCTATTTTGATGCCGTGTGATGGCCAGGTAAAAACGGACGACTGCGTTGAGTGTCGTTCCTGCATCGACGCAAGCATCGGCAGGCGCAGATATCGACCCTCTCATTGCAGACCCTGCGGCATTAGGCCGTGCGGCTCCGGCTTTGGCTATCGCGGGCGTTCCCGATACAGAGATCAGTATGCATGCGAGCGCGATTGCCCCTGTGATCGATTGCGATGTCTTGCGCGAGCGTCCGGCCACGACGTTGTCCTTTCTTCTCTTCCTGCACGGCGACTTTCCCACCCTGACGACGCGGCGACGTATGGCGCCGCCCCCTATGCACACTATAGGGCACTGAGACGTCGAATCGAGTTGGACAAGTACCTGTGTCGTCCTGTTTCATATGGTATTGCTGGCTGAATGTGATGCTAATTGCGTCTTGCACCCCCATGGTAGTATTATTGCTAATACGTAGTATTCTTGGCGACACGATGATGTCACATAATTGACTGAACGACTATGTCGAGATAGGGGTGCCGTGCAGAAGGTGACCACGCAGCCTCAGCTCGCACCCGGCATGCTGGTTAACGCTCGAAAGCGGGATTGGATCGTTCTTCCTTCGGGCGACCCCAACGTCCTGCGACTGCGTCCACTTACCGGTGGGGACGACGACGCGATCGGTGTCTTCTTGCCGCTAGAAGGGCGCGATGTCACACCCTCCTCCTTCGCGCCGCCCGATCCCGCCCACGCCGGCGACACGATGGGCGGTTTACTGTTGCGCGACGCCGCTCGCTTGAGTCTGCGCGCTGGCGCGGGTCCCTTCCGCTCCCTCGGGCATATCTCCGTGACGCCTCGTCCCTATCAGTTCGTGCCGCTGATCATGGCCCTACGGCTGGACCCGGTGCGCCTGCTCATCGCCGATGATGTCGGCGTGGGCAAGACCATCGAGGCGGGCATGATCGTCCGTGAGTTGCTCGATCGCGGAGATGCCACGCGTTTCGCCGTGATCTGCCCGGCACACTTGTGCGACCAATGGGCGCGGGAGTTACACGAGAAGTTTGCGCTCGACGCCGTGGTGTTGCAGCCGGCGACGATCGGACGGCTGGAACGCGCCCTGCCGCGCTCCGACCTGAGCATCTATCAGTACTATCGCCACCTTGTCGTCAGCATCGATTGGGTCAAGTCGGAGCGTAACCGCGCCCATTTCCTAGACAACGCGCCGGACCTCATCATCGTCGACGAGGCGCACATCGCGGCCCGGCCGCCCCGTGGTGTTGGCGGCGGAGGTGTGCAGCATCAGCGCTACGAGTTTGTGCGCGCGCTTGCGGCCGACGCCGCACGCCACCTCATCCTCGTCACGGCCACGCCGCATAGCGGCATCGAGGAGAGCTTTCGCTCGCTGCTTGGCCTGCTCGACCGACGCTTCGATAGCGATGCATTTGGGGAGACAGGAGACCTCGACCGCAAAGCGTTACTGCCGCATATGGTGCAGCGAAGGCGGCGCGACGTGCAGCAATGGCTCGGCGCCGACACGCCATTCCCGGAGCGTCGTAACACTGAGCGCCGCTACGCCCTCTCGCCGGCCTACCACAAGTTGTTCGATGAGGTGCTAGCCTACTGTCGCGAGAGCGTCGGCGTGACGGACGAGGTGGGTGGCTTGGGTCGCCGGCAGCAGCGCGTGCGCCATTGGGCGGCCATTGCCATATTGCGCTGCGTCCTGTCGAGTCCCGCCGCGGCCACGGCTGTACTCAGCGAGCGCGCCCGCCGCCACGGGCTTGCCGAGGCCGAGCGGGCCGGTCCGGTCACGGAGACAGATGAGGATGTCGACGGCGTGTACGCGCCGCAGGTGCTCGACGCACTCGACGGCGAGGCCCCGGCGGACTACACGCCCACGGCGCCGCTGGAAGAGGCTGAGCCCCACCTCGACGAGCGCGAGCGGCGACGCCTATCCGAGATGCTGCGCCGGGCCAGGGAGTTGGCCGGCCCCGAGCACGACCTCAAGCTGGTCGCGGTGGCCGACGCGCTGGCCGACCTGCTGCGCGACGGCTTCCGGCCCATCGTGTTCTGCCGCTTCATCGCCACTGCCAAGTACCTGGAAACGTGGCTGCCGCGCCGGCTCAAGCTGCCCGCGTTGCGTGTCGTTGCCGCGACCGGCGAGATCGGGGACGAGGAGCGCCGCGCCCGCATCGGCGAGCTCGTAGGGATGCGTCAGGAATCAGAATCAGTGGTGGTCGAGAGCCCGCCGGTCGGGTATTCTTCTCCTTTATAGAGGTGCTGTAGAGGGACGCCGAGGAGGGGACGATGGCCTGCCCATACTGCCAGGGGG
>JAABUJ010000926.1_pt1 | contig 49307 bp, 42 predicted proteins | sample 5559131 | NCBI WGS metagenome assembly JAABUJ01 (sample SAMN10711875, study PRJNA513366) | rock metagenome | isolation source: Antarctica rocks | place: Antarctica: Victoria Land, Mt New Zealand nord | collected 2016-01-07
GCGCCGTGCCTGCGGGGCGCCCGCGAGGCAGAACTAAGGTTTTTCATTTTGGTTTTTCCTTTGCAAAGGCGATTCGCCCTCATAGACCTAGATAGGGACTGAATAGAGAGTTAATAGAACAAATAATACTTAAGTCTGATATTCTTTTTAGCTGACATAATAACAATAAGAAAATTAAAGTTAACATTTAATATAAAGTAAGTTTATGTCTGACAGATCAATACAGAATACAAGATTAGAAATGCTGTTTGATGTAGAAGTGATGTAATGTTGTAAGAAAAGATATGTAGATTAGATAAATACTTATTAGAATGTGTATTTATGTTATATTTAAAAGAAATAGATTAAATAAGAAATTCAGATAAATATCTGACTAAAATGTTATTGAATTGAATGTATATATTTTGATAAATGAATTTTAAATACATATTTACTTAAAGTATTCACTGCACAATGTTTAAATAACATTAAAACTATAATATAATGTGTTCATTGAATCTGTTACATGTTCAGTGAATGTAATAGTGAGATTAGATTTTATTATGTATAATACAATTTAATTAATTGTTAATGACATATATTCAATGCAGACATACTATGTATACTCTTATTCTTCTACAGAGATTATAGAGCATTATTAAGATTATTTTAATATTTTATATGTCAGTATCTTTATTTCAGATCAATTTTACACTATCTTTACAAACATAAGTATTGAGTTGACATCTTAGTTGATGAGAGCTGCTTATTATGAGACTGAAGCAGACAGATTACTGATTACATTTTTATTAAAGTTTAAAGTATTTAATTTGTTAAATTCATTCAAATTAATAAGAAAAGCATTCTTCTACATAATTGTCTCTTTCTCAGCATCAAGAATATTTAACTGTGCAGTTACTCAGTTACTTATTTATTTATTTATTTATTCTTCATACATTGCATGCAGCCTATAAAGCTATAATGATTGAAAACAAAAAATAGCACATAAAACTCTTAACATAAGAAATTTACATGATGATGTACTTTTTAATCACTTCTTTGCAGTCAGACTGTTTTCTTAATTGTTAATTAACTTCTCTTTAACTTTTCTTTCAATTTAGTCAATCTCTTTCTTCATCTTCTCTTCTAACAATCACTTTCTGATTTCTACTCTTGTTTCTTTCAGAAACTGTAAAACAGCTTGAATTTCTTCTTTTAAGATAAAAAGAATTCTAATTTTTAATGATAAATCTTTTAGTTTTCTTTTTAAAATTAATTGTTCATTTTTAAAATAATAATAAGTAGTTAAAAGATGTTCTGATGTCTGTCTTTAATGACATAATAGATGATGTTTATCAGATTATAGTCAGATAGTCTATTTAAATAGAATTTAAAATAGTTGTAATTTAGTTTTATCTGAATAAATGTGAAAAACTAAAGTCTATTAATGTTTTTAAGATTTTTATTCTGATTTCAGTGTGATTCAGCCTTCATTTTAATATAGATGTGTTTTTTTGATTAAATTTCAGTAAATTTTTCAGCTAACAAGTGCTTCAGTCTTTATAAGACATTTTATATAGCTAATTAAGATAAATCTTTCAAAATAGATTTTAATCTTCTGTTCTGCACTCTTTTGTGCAGCTATATCTGTCTTTTTGTTGTCAATAATGTCTTTGTGACTAGAAATTCAGTGAATGAGAGTTGTAAAATCTTAACATTTGAGTATATGCATTGTTAAATGACATTTAATCATTAAATGCTGTTTAAATTCTGATTTGATGTTCTGAAGTCTTTAAATTGCAGCTTAATTGTCAGAAAAAGTTCAGATTTCTTTAATTTTTCTTAAATCAAAGCTTTGCATTCATTTTAGAACCTGAAATATAGCAAATAACTCAGCATTAAAGACTTTTAAATTATTTTTAAGATTTTATAATTTTTCATTACTATTTCTTTCACACATATAGACTATTCTTGCACTCACATTGTCTTGAATCTTGAATTTATTTATGTAAATCACTATGTGTTATGAATTTCAGTTGTTTAAAAGAATTCTTTTAATTAAATTTAAATAAGTTTTTGTTGTTTAATCTTTGTCTTTGTTACTGATGTGAATGTCACATGACTTTTAACTGAAAGATGTTTCTTTCATGTCAGAATCTTTCATGTTGAAATTTCTTATATTGAAATCTTTCATGTCAGAATCTCTTATGTTGAAATCTCTCATGTTAAATTCTCTCAGACTAGTTTCTGAGCTATATTCTTTCAATTTTAAGATGTTTAATAACAATTCAAATAGAGTGTATAAAATTCTAATTAATTGAGTTGAGTATTTCTTTATAATTTAAATGTTAATTTCATTTCAGTCTAGAAATTTATTTTCATTCAAATTCAATTCAGTTTAATATTTCAGTGAGAAGATAATAGAAGTTCTTTATCTTATAGAATGATTTTCAGTTATGCAGACTATTCTGAGTGTATATAGTCTGCATGTTTTCTGAAATCTCACCATAAAAGAACAAATAGTTGCTTCTATTTTCATTGTTAAGAAAGAAAATGTTTTAAAGACTTCTAAAATCTTTCTGAATACTGAATTTTAAAGTTTCTAAAAAGAATTCAGAAATTCTTTCTGATTATTGAATTACATTTGATATTTATAGTCACTAATAAATGTAATGTATGCAATATAGAGCTGTTTATCAACAATAATTAATAAATCTCATTCTGAATTAAACAATCTGTGTAATAGATGTAAAGTTCTAATTGTAAAGACTATTTTCTTTTTAATATAATCTTTAAAAGTAAGTTTTTGATCAAATTACACTTCTAGTCATCATATAAGTTTAAAAGAATTGATAATGATGTTATTTAAAAGTATAATAGTTAAAATAATTATTTCTTTATCTTTATTAAAGTATATAAGCTCTATTTTACTGTCATTAAAGACAATTGCATTGTCTTTTGCTCATAAAAATAATGATTTAACTACTTTTATAAGCACTATACTATTTTCTTCTGCTGATTTGTTCTCAATCATCACAGTCACATTATCAATATAATTAAATATTTTGATTTATAAATATGTATATTGTTTTTTAACTTGAGTAAAGAGAAATCTAATATATATTAAAAACAGTATAAATGAAATTGATGAGCTCTGTAATATTTTAAATTTAATTTTTTAATCAAAGTTTCTTTCTTCATCAAAGACAAGGCTGACAATTTAATTTAATAGGAATGATTACATTCATTTTATTAAAATATATAATAAATAAAGATCTTGCATGATTTTCAGCAGCTGATTTAGTGAAACATGATTAAATGCTTTTATAACATTTAAAAGTAGTGCTGAAAAGATTCTTTTATAATAATTTATAAGTTAAATATTATATATAAGACATAATGCTGCATTCACAGCAGATCTTTATCTTTTATTATTTATTTAATCTTTATAAAGTAGATCAGATATCTCAGTCAGTTTAGAAAGTTTTGTGACTATTATTTTCTCAGATATTTTATCTAGATAATTTAACAGCATGATGATTTGATATATTTTGAGTGCAAAATAATTAAATTTTTTATCTTTTCTTAAAATAACATCAGTTGTCTGACATCAACATATTGAATGATAATTATTATTCAGTAATTTTGCAAATATAGTAAAAAATAGTTCTGAAATAGTCTGAAATGCTTATTGTAGAATTAAAAAAAAAGTTTATTTAATTTAAATGCTTTTCTGAATGATGAGAACTTTATAGCTTGCTTAACTTCTTTAAAAGTAGTTGATTTTCATGTTATTGTGTTTAAATCATCAGATTTTAAAGCTGTAACTGTTGATTCTGAAGATAATGAAAACATAGTTTTTAAAAATATTTTAAATTTTTTCTGAAAAGTTATTTCAGGACTATTTTCATGCTGAATTGATGAAATTTTAACTATTTTTTTAAATTTAATGAAATGATATGCTGTAAACACATCTTTTTCTGTGACTTTCTGAAGAAAAGTGATTCATAAGACTTGTTTAACTGTCTAAATAGTATAAAAATATTTAATTTTAAAGAAAACAACTTCTTTTCAGCTATTTTTAATTTTATTGAATTTTCAATTTCTTTTAACTAAACTTAATGACTTTCTTAATGTATTAAGATCATTATGTCATCATACTTTAATGTCTATAAAAGATTTTCTCTTTAAAATATGTTGATTTGCAGCATCAACAATCAGATTTCTGAAAAAAATGACTATATTTTTTAAATCTTTCAGACTAAAATTTTAATTCTTTATTAAATTCAAAATCTTTTCTAATTTCTATTGTAATTCTTTTGCAAAATTTTGTTCAGTCTACTTTAACTGTATTATATAAAGAATTTAATGAACTTTTAATCATTTCAGCTTCTTTTATTAATATTATGAAGTGAATAATTTTATAATCTGAATTGATAGTCATTTCTTCATCAATTTATCAGTTTTTGACAAAGATAAGCATTGCTAATGTAATAAATATTAAGTTAATTATAGAGAAAGAATTTTCAGAGTAATGTATGTATGTAAATTTATTAAATGTGTTAAGAAATTCACAGTCTTGACTTTTTAGTCATTAAGTCAACACTGTAGTTTTAATTGAATATTTAACTTCTGAATTTCATTATGTGTGATGTGCATTGAAATTGCTGCAAATTATAGATTTTAAAAAAAGCTAAATATCTTTTAGCTTTCTTTTAATTATTTATGTATCACTATCTTCTTCTTATAATTTCTCATTGTAGATATTAAGAAGTAGCACAATGATAAACATAATGATAACTTATAAATCTGAATTCATAGAGATGTCTAATCTTAATGTATAGACAAAATTCTGTCTACTTTTGTTGACAAAGGCCACTGTGTGTGGCCTAACATCTAGATTTGATGAAGAAAGTAAAGTAGTAAATGCTGAATGTGAAACAGTTATTTTGTTATCTTTAAAAATTCATAATTCTTAAATTAAGATTATGTCTTTATTCATAGCTGAATTTAGCAAAGAATGCATGACATTGACATTTTTAGCACAGTTATGTTGTATGATCTGAATTTTAAATGTTGATGTTGTGATATTTATAAATAATATAAATGTATCACTCATTATAACTTCATGACTAAATAACCTGTTGTTGAGAAAGTAAAAATAAATTGTAATACTTTAAAAGTTATACATTCTGAGCTATTTACTCTTTGCATTTTCTAATAATTACTACATTTCAACACAGTATGAATGCAAGTAATTTTCTTTTTTATTTAAGTACATAAAAAGTAACTATGTTATCTGATGTTATGATCTTAAGTACAAATTTGACATTTAACAGTGTTTTAACACTTTGCAAAGTAATGTTTAAACTGTTAACATTTATTGCATTGATTCATTAACTTACTGACATTATAGACAGCTGTTTTAATTAAAACTTTAGTTATAATTAATCTATTTCTCAGAGCTTTTTTGATCTCTTAATTTAAGTTAAAGATTAAAATCACTGAGAAATGTACTTTTTGATTCTGAACTTCTTCTAAAGTTAATTATGTAAATAGACAGATTAATTTAAGATTTTTATTGAAGATTTTTAGTTCTTCTTTGACTAGTTGCATATTATTTACAGTGTTGAAAATAGCTATAAAAATGTTATGTATCACTACTTTATATCATTTTTCATTCTTTTTTATCTTTATAAATTCTAAAATATATTGTCAGAGTTTCTAATGTTTTAAAATGTCTTCTGCAGTAACTTCAGACATGATTGTTATGATTATGTTGAATTTTAACTGAGATATAATCATGATGACTATCATGATGTTGAGATTTGCAGATTTAAAAACATTATTAATGTTATTTCTTATAAAAATAAAGTTTAGTGTCTTGACAACAGTTATTGATGTAATAATAAGATGTCTATCTTTATAGAATGCAGTATTTTATAATGTAATAATGAATTTTGATTTACTATTTTGAACAATTGTTCATGTAAAGACTTCTAGATTTTTTTTAAGTGCAGCAGCATAGAATTTTAATTGTTAATGTTATAAAACAGTTTTTTAAGCTGTTTTGAGAGCTGTTTTTAGATGTGTGATAGCTGTTTTGAAGTCATTTAATATGAATGTAAATTGAAATTCTAACTAAAAGATGAATTTCTTTGCTGTTTACATTATTTAACAGAGAATTTAATATAATTTGATGTTCACTTCTTTCTTAAATTGATTAAGTTATTGTTGAACTGTTTATTGTTCTTTGCTGAAGTTTTTCTCTTCAGTAGCTAAAGAATCAAGATCTTCTGACTGTCAAATTTCATTTATAGCATTAATGTTAATAGCTAGTTTTGACTGATTTATTACTTTAATTTACTGAAAAGTTAATTTTAAAAGATTTTTAACTTACTAAAATAGTTAATCACTGTTTTGTTGAGTGACTGATGATGTAATGTTGTTGTTTAGCAGATTTATGTGAATGCTAAAGATAAAATTTGTTGAAAAGATAGAATTATTTATAGCTTTTTGTTTTTTTAAAGATTTTATAATCTGACAAATTGATTATGTGAGTGTGTCAAACAAGCTGATGAAGTTATAGATTTAACTTTTTGATATGATGAATATTATAAGTATCATAAGTTTCATAAAAAGATCTGTATTCAAATTCATAAAAAGATTTCTTGTTTAGTAGTAATTGCTCAGCTTTTATAAAACTGAATGTTTCTAAGATTCTAGATTAAGTTCTTTTAATTTAATTCTAATTTAAAGTAAAAGAGTCTTAATTCTTTATTTTAAATCTTATTTAATATCTTAATTTACTTAAAGTAAGATTATTCTACAATGAGCTTTTTATCAGTAATTAAATAAGATAACATATTTAATACTTTATACTTAAAATTAAATTCTTCAGTAATGCTTCTAACTCTGAATATGTATTCTCTATAATTTATTAATATACTTTAATATTCTGTTCTTTCTCTTTGAAAAAATCTTTCTGCATAAAGAAATTGTGAAACTGACTTAAAACAGTAAATCTGATTTAAAAGAACTCAATTTGATCTAAAAGATTTAAAAAGTAGTTTAAAAGATTGAAAAAGTAGTATTTTGAGAGTGAAATATAGTGATGTAAATGTGATTTTGATGTTTTATGAATATTTTAATGTGATGTAATGTTTTTTGATGTTGTTGCTGTGTCATTCTGTTAAGTAAGAAGTCAGAAAAATTAAAACTTTCAATGTTGTGTGATGTTTTTGCTTATAACTTTCTGATAAAATGAGATATGAAAACAATTTTGATTTATGAAATACAGAAGAATGTAATGCAAAAAATTTGTTGTTTTCGATTTTTTGATATCTTTGTTGATTGTTGGTGTGCATGCAAAAGTGAAGTTAAGATGATTGTTTTAATGTGTGAGTATTGTGATGTTAATGTTTTTGAGTTGTTTTGATGTGACAATAAATAAGTGAATAAGTAAAAACTCAGAAATATCAAAAACTGAAGATTGTGTGAAGAGCTTTGCACTTAAATGCACTGAAAAGCAGCAGATATGATGAGAAATGATGAGTGTATAAAATGTAAATAAGACAAATTCAAACACAACTATGAAGTCTGTTTCTTGTTAGTGACTATGCTTGTTGTGTGGTTGATGAATATATGTGAAAAGAAGTTGATTATATGATGTAGTGATGAAAATTTTCAGATGTTGAAAATGAAGCTTCATCATCATGAAAAATGATGATGAAGAGAAAAGATTTGAAGAGTTTAGAGATGTGAATGAGCTCTTTCACATGCATTAAGTGAATTTTTGATAGCTGATGTGATTGTGAAGTTATGATGTGCATAGATGTTTTAAGAATTCTCTTTACAAATTAAATTATCACTGAAGTTAATTTATTGTCTGTAACTAAAAGTAATAACAATGTTAAGAATGCAGTAAGTGATGATGCTGATGCAGAGTTAAGTGAAAAGAATAAGAAAGATAAATAATAAAATTTTTACAAAGATTATATATCATAAGAAAATGCAAATTATCATTAAGCAGTTAAAATGCATACATACTGATCTTTAGAGACTGCATAATTCATTATTTTTCATAGACAGTTTGTATACTGCAGTATTAGTTGACAATTATATGCAGAAGTTATAAATACTATTTTTTAAGAGAAATAATCAGTTTTTTAATAAGTTTAAGATGTAACTACAATAAGTATAGACTGAATTTAAAGTGAAAATTGTATAAATGTATATTGATGAAGAAAAAGAGTTTGTAAATTAAATTATAATTAATTATATAATTAATTATGAAACTATTCTTAAATTCATCATATCATATACTTCAGAACACAACTCTATATCAGAGTGTTGCTGAAGAACACTTTATACAATAAAGAATTTTATATTACTGAATGTTAAACTTTTTAATTGTTTTTAAGCTGAGATCATGAATACTATTAACTATCTCAGAAATTAATTGCTCATTTATGATAGAATTGTTATTTTTAAAAAAGTTTAAACTGAATAGAGATCTAATCTTAGTCATATTAGAATATTTAAATTTCTTTTATAAATTCACATATTAAAGAAGAAACAGATCAAGTTAAATTTAAATTGAATATGAAAAGATATACTGATTAAGTATATAACTATCAGTAAGTAAATTAAAGTGTAAAGTGTCAGAATAAATTTAATATACATAGTGTTGATATATATTATTGATGAGTGCAGCAGAGATACAAATTTATTAGAAAATTAAGATATTTTGTTGTCACTATTAACTTATATGAAATTACAAGATTAAATTGCATCTGACATCTTATACAAATATAATCAATCACAGAAGTTAATTACTGACAATGATGACATTAATGCACTAAAGAATTATATAAATCATGAAAAAGATTCATTATTATTTAAAAAGACTGAGAAGAACATATCAACATTATCTTAAAAATAAAGATATCTTAAAAAGCACTCTTTATCAATTGACAGTTCTGAAAGAAGATTAATCAATATGCAATAAGTTGTCTCACTATTTATTGATGATTTGTCATATAAATGCATAACAGAGAAGTTGAAGCAATCAGTTAGATTATAGATAGATGCAGATGTAATAATACTTAATGTATTAAATTAATCTGCTTTTACAAAGCTGAGTAATGAATTAAGAATTAATTGCTAAAAATTGTATAAAATAAATGCAGATGTAGTCAGATCATTTAATGTACTGAGTATATATATATTAAGAATATCTAATGCATGTATGAGTAAAGCAGACATGAAAGAGTTGCCTGATGTAGACTGAATGTCAGTAAGATTGAAAGAAGAAATTGCAGTAGTTTTATTAATTAAATTAACATTTGTATAAAATGTCACTTAGAGCAAGAGAAATCTGTAGAGATAAGAGATTATTCAGAATATGAGAAATTTGTGAACTGTTAAGAATCAGAATGTAAGAGATTAAGATAAGAATGAGAAGTTAAGATAGATAAAGAAATCTTATTTGTATAAATTGATGATTGAGAAACTGATTTACAGAAAGCAGTGATGCAAGATTATAGAAGATAAGTTATTAAACTTGAGATCATATAGAGTGTGATTGATTGAATCATTATTAAAGAGATGAAAAGTCATTAAATGTAAGTGAGTTTTCAAGATAAAATATGATGAAAAAGAGTGAGTTGTGAAGTTCAAAGCTAGATTAGTGACTCAGAATTTCTTACAGATATATAAAATTAATTATAATGAAATATTTGCTTCTATGATTTGTAAAGAGTTGCTGACAATATTTTTAACTTTAATAGCTTTGTATAACTTAAAGTTACATCAGATAAATGTTAAAGTCATTTATCTGTTGAAAAATTTGAAAAGTAAGAAGAAAAGTATATACATATGCATTTTAAAGAGTGTGACTGTGAAACAGTCAGATAAGATGACATGTTGAATTGTAAAAGAATTGTATGAATTGAAGCAATTAACATGACTGTAATATAAGAAGTTAACTAACATTATGAAGAATAAAGAGTTTCAGAGCATGAATGCTGATTTAAGCATATTGATTAGAAAGAATTACAACACAATTATTATTATCAATATATATATGAATGATCTTCTGATTGCAAGCAAGACAATGTATAAGATTAACTGTATAAAGACTGTACTTAATGAAGTCTTTTAGATGTCAAATCTTGAGAAGATATGAATTATTGTTGATTTTAGAATGATTAGAAACTGAAATAAATAAATGTTAATGTTAAATTAAGCTTTATATGTAATGAAAGTTTTATCAGAAGAAAAAATGTGAAACTGTTTAGCTGTTAAAGTATTAATAAAGCTGAGATTGTACATTATACTGAATGAATCAGACAATGTTATGAAAGCAAGTAGTGTAAAACTACAATGAGTTGTAGAAAAGCTGATGTACATTGTATGTGAAACTTAGTTAGACATAATCTTTATAATAAAATGTTTAAGTTAGAATCTCATTAACACACAGATAGAGCATATTAAAGTTGTAAAGTGAGTATTATAATATTTGAGAAAGATTATAAGCTATGATTTGATGTATAAACTCATTATGAATATTTGTACAAATCAGAACACAAAATATACATATAGCTATGTAAACAGCAACTATACTGAAGACATTGTGAATTAGAGATTCATTATGAGCTATGTGTTCATATTGAATGAAGATGTTACAGTATGAATGTTAAAGAAACAATGTATAATATTAATATTTACAATAAAAGCTGAGTACATAGTGTTGAAACATAATGTTAAATAGAAAGTATGAATGTAAAGAATCATTAATAAGTTAAAGTTAAGCAATGCAACTCTGAGCATTACACTTTTAGAAGACAATGAGTTAAGTATTAAGTTAATGTATAATGTGAAGCAACACAGTTGTATAAAACATATTGATGTTTAACATTACTACATATAAAACATGATTAACAACAATGAACTAATTGTTAAATGAGTTGTAACAGACAACATACTGATGAATAAATTAACAAAGACTTTAATAAAGAATATCTTTAAAAGTCATAGACAGCATCTTAAAATTGTATAATTTAACAAATTAAATAAAATTTAATATCTTTAAATTTTGACTATCTGACAAAGAAAAAATAGCATGATGATGATGATCTTAAGATTATATGTTTACAAATTTCATCATTAAAAACAAACTTGTCAGCTTTACAATTTCAGAATATCTGAAATTGTATAACTTGAAGAATGAAGATGAAGAATATTAACAGAAAAAGTACATTAAGTATAGTTGTAAAGAAAGTATTAAATATAGTGTTTAGACTTAAGTATTTAGAACTTAAAGAAGTGACTTAATAAGACTGTTTAAATAAGATGCACTAGATTTCTTTTGTATAATTTAGTGTATTCTCTATAGCTTGCAGAGTTTGCATTGCACATACTTGTGTTGAGTGCATTCACTACTATATGCTTAAATATTTACTTTAGTCATGACTATTTATCAGGTTTTAGATATGTTTAAAGTTAATTAATAGATAGTAAATGTTAAGTAATAATTATTATTGAATATGTTTATCTTTTTAAGAGAAATAATCTATCTATATATTAAATAAACATTATAGACCTTTAAAACATCACTATTCTCTTTATTTAAATTGTTCTTATCTAATCACTGAGATCACTAAAAACATCAGTATCTTTATTATTATTATTATAATTATACTTGCATATTCACTATGTCTGTATATCTCTGATTACTACATAACTACTTGTTAATTATAGTTATAACACTCTTTATATTCTTTTAAATTCATATCTGTAATGCTGATATCAATTGTCATTGATGTAAAACTTACTCTATAGAGATTTAAAGATCTTAAGCAGATTTTAAAATCTTATTATAAAGAATATTCTGTGACTGCTTCAGAGTAATTAACCTTTTAAAGAGTAGTTTTAACAGAATCTTTTTCAGATTCATTGAATATATTCTGAATTCTTTTTACACATTAACTACATTATTTATCTCAAATCTCAGCATTTTAATGCTGTCATATAGAACTATAAAGTCAGTCTTGCTAATATTAATTCTTAAAAGATAACTATAAGTCATATTTATCTCTGTTATATAGTAGTGCTTTAAGAAGTTAAATATATTCATATTTAAAGGCTGTGAATTGTATGCAGAGATAAAACATGAAGAAGATTTTAGTTTGTAAAATAAAAGTGCTGAAATTATTGTATAATGTGACTGTTATAATCATTTAATAGTAGTAATCATTACTTTAAAGTTGCAGAGTATGTTAGTAAATTAAAATATCTTATTAATTAAATAAACTTTAACTCATTATCTATTCAGTCTTTAAGGCTATTTATAAATTGTTAATTATCAGAGCAATAATTCTTATATTAGTCTCTTTGATAATACTGTTCACTAAAGACAATATAGAAAGTAAAAGTTATCTTTATAAAGTTAATACATTTGAGCATTAACATTTAGATGCAGCTTTTAAGCTTTATAAAAAAGATGTTAAAGTTATCTGTAGTTACAATAGTCTTTTATGACTTTGACAGTTTCATATTAAAGTTTTTTTCATTTATATTTTATGTTTTCTTTCTTAATGTCATAGAATCAAATTATCTCAATAAAGTCAATAAATCACTGTTATTATTGAAAGAAAAAAGATACTTATACTATACTATGCTGTCTAGTGAAACTCTATGATCATGTTGTTGTAATTAAGAGAGTTAAGAATGTTAACTGCAGTTAAGATTGATAAAGACTTTACTCAGCTTCTTTGATACTAATTATACTAGTTTTAACTGACTCAATAAAAGCAGCTAAAACATCACTTCTCAATATTTTTACTTAATGAGACTGCACCTATTGACTCTCACTGACAGCAAACATCAAATGACTTAATGCATTGTCACAAGTTTAACAAACTATTCAAAAGTTTAACTAATCATCAATAGTGAATCTTATAAATTCAATAAATCACTTAAAGATTCATCTAAACAAAAACTTAATAAGCTCATTAACAATCATCTCTTGACTGAGTATAAAGTTTATTTAAATCTGATTTTATTTATATAGATCATAGATGTTATAATAGAAGACATTAATGTATTTTAATTACTTATATATATATATATTCTTGATCAGAATCAAAACAGCTTAATTATCTTTTTTAAGCTGAATAAATGAAGCTATTTAATGAGCTTTATTTTTTTAAATATTTATACAGTATGAGTTAACTTCAAGATATTTACTTATTCTTATATCTCTCAATATCTGCTTAAGTCAGATCTCAGTCTTTATACATATTAATATAACTATATATTCAGCCTTAGTAATCAAGATAGCAACAAACTTCTATTTTTAACTTATTCACAACACTGATTTATCTTTAAGTATATAAATATACTTTAGAATTAATTTTTAATTCTATTTATTTAATGTATAGTTGAAGTCAAAGTATTTAAGCATTACTTGACTCTCATTGAGACTGTATATGATGCTGAGATTAATAATTAATTTTATATATTATAATAGTTTCTTAAGTGCATATTCATGATACTTTACAGAATCACTGAGATATTGACTTAATTAATTTAATGTGAAGATAATATTTAATTAAATATAAATTATTATATACATTAAACTTTTAATTATCTATTAATACTGTCTTTAATCTATTCTTTAATCAGTTAAGTCAGCAGAGCAAAGAATATTATATTTGTTAAGTAGAATATTGATGATTTTATGCTTATTAAATTACATATAATGATATAAAGATTTTTTAATATTTTATTTATATAATGAGTCTGATTCAGATGCAGAGTTCTCATTTTGAAGTTATATATAATTAAAATATTAAGAATTTTCTGTATCTTTCTTAAGTTCTTAATTTTAAACATATTCACAAGAGCTTGCTTAAATCAATAAATGTATAATAGATTTGCTGAGATTATAATAATATTATTTATATAAAGAAGCAGCATGATTTCTTTAATGCTGTTAAGAAGAAGATAAAGATCAGTATTGCTTTAATAAAAACTTAATTTAATTAATTTAATAACACATTATTTATATCAGTTTTATGCAGCTTGCTTAAGATCATAGAGGCTGCACAGTATGCATAGAATATGATTAGATGCAACATTGACTTTAAAAGAAAATGTTATATAGATTGTTTTCTTTAGAAAGAAATTTATAAAGATGTTGTTAATATTAACTTAATGATACTTTAGATTCTTGAGTGCAACAATAATTAGAAAGATTTATAGAGTATTAAACTTAATAATGAGAGTAAAGATATTTTTATAATCAACATTATATATTTATAAAAAGTCTCTTGTTACAAGTCTTGCCTTAAGCTTGTTTAAGAATCTGTTAATATTCAACTTAAATTTAAAGATTCATTTACTAATTACAATATTAACTCTTCTTAATGACACAGTCTCTTCTCATGTTTCATTTACTGTTAAAACTGTCAACTTCACATAAATAATATTCTTTCACATTTTCTCTCAGATTGAGTTTCTCACTGCTTCAGCATAAATGACAGACATAAAAATGTTAATTTAAATCATTAAGTCTTTTTCACTTATAGTAAGCATCATAAGTATCAGCATAACTTTAAATATCTTAATTAAGAACTTATCTGTATTCTAATTATTATTGTTATTTCTTTTTTTATTTTAAGATCTTAACACACAAAAAGAGTCTAAATTCTATAATTTTAACTTTATTAATGTTTAATTTTAATGATTCATTTAAGTTAACTGCAGTCAATTTAATCTGCTTAATCTTCAATTTTAACAATTCATTTAACTTAATTACAGTTAACTTAATCTCATCTTGTTTATCTTAAAGCTTATTAATCTTAATCATAATTAAGTCAGACTGCATCTCACAGTTTTAAGTTATAGATATCTGATCTGAAACTGTAATCTTTATAGAGATTAACTTCTTTCATAAATGTTTAATGAATTTTCTGTTTTAAAAAACATTTAATGTTTACTGTTGCAATTTAAGATCAACAATATCTTTCTTTTTACTTTTAGCAAACTTCACAGCATAATTTTTAATAATATGCTTAAGATCTGAAGCTTAAAGCAAATACTACTTTGTAATTTTCTTAATATAGTTTATAAAGACTCTCACTCATTCTTAATTTATAAATTTGTTGTATCTATCATTAAATAGTAACTTTAAATCAATGTGACTGTAGCATTTGCATCTTCATATACAAATATAATTAATGAATAACTTTACATCAATGAAAGCTTTCTTAAGAATTATTTACTTATCATTAATTAAGAAATTAATTGCTGTTTAATTGCAAAGATAAATATCTGTCTATATTGTCTGTATTTAGAACTTTATTGACAGCTATATCTCTTTAATTATGATGCACATTAAGTTCTCAGTAATTTGAATAATTCTTTTGATAATATTATTCTAAATTGATATATAGAACACTGTATACTGCAATGTAATGTTAAAAAACTTACATTAATCATTTAAAGTGAATCTTAACTTCATTTTATTGTCACTTTATACAGCAAGAATCTTTACATCAGTCTGAAGTTTAATCTTTAATTATTACTTCTGTAATGTCTATAAAACATCATTACATTACTTTAGCAATATTGTTTACATCTTTTAAAAATGATTATTTATTATTTTCAGAAAGTACTGATATTCAGTAAACAACAAGAATAATGAATTACATATATTAATAAAGACAAAAATAAGAATATTAATCTTTTTTTTACTTACAGTGTGATTTTACTTATTAATAAACTTAATAAGAACATAAATCTTACATATATTTTTGCTGTTCTCAGCAATGAGAATTGACTTTTCAAAAATTGTCATTTTGTAAAGATTATACAGCTTAATAAAGTCAAGATAAATAAATCATTAATGTTAAAGTCTATAAGTCTTGATCTTTTCATTTAACAGTACAGTATTGATATTTAAGAAATTAATTATAAAATTATATTTATAAGTCTAATTCTGTAAACTTATGTCTAATACAGCAGCAGAAAAGACAGTCTGTAAATGTAATATATATACAGTAAATATTAAACCAAATTCATTAAGATTCTTTGCAATGTACTTAACTATATAGATCTTGTTTTACTTTAATATTTTTTATTATAATTTTATTACACTTATCATACATTTAAAGACTGTGCTGATTAAAGCTTTTATATAATTTTATTTTGCTCATTTACTTTCTTAAAAGAAGATTGACTTCAAGTCTAAATACATAGAATGTTGAACTCAGTCTTACAGAATTTTTTAACTTAATTTATATAATAATTACTTTACAATAATAAGAGTATAAATGTTCTTTTTTTACTTTAATTCATTGATGTTTCATGCATATCAGAAAGTCACTGAAGAGTTAAAGTTAATCAGTTATATATAAAAAGAATTTTAAATCTGTAACTTATTTAAATTTAAGTATCTTACTGACAGTTTTCTTAAATAAAGCAACAATCTTATTATTGACTTTCTCTTTATTTTTTAAGTTTAGAAAGAAAAAGACAGTATCATTGCTGATCTTTATATTAAAGACTTTATGTCTTTTCTTTTTATACTTAGATCTCAACTTATAATTAACTTATTTAATTTCTTTTAGATATCTCTTTAAATATTAAAAAGATATTTATAGTTTTAAATATTATAAGTATCTTAACAAAAAAAATACTTAAAGACTTTACAGCAAGAAAGTTAATCACTGTCAGAGTTAAATAATCTTCAATGTTTATTGAATCTTTAATGATGTTTTTTAACTTTAATTATACAGTAATTCAATAAATTATAATTATAATTCATTAAATGTTTATCTTCTTGTTGTTTGTCTACTCACAGAACAGTAATGATGTTCTTAGCTTTAAGTTGTATTTCTTTTTTCTAAAGCTTTTATAAATCTTTCTTAATATTTAAAGTATTCTGAGTATCAATTGCATTACAGATTATATCATACTTATTTAATAGCACTTAAAGCAGTGTCTGAAATCATTACTTTGATTTAAACAAATTAATTATATTAAACTAAGTTGCAGCAATCTTTCTGTCAAGTTTATTTAGATAAATTTATATCTCTTTAATAAATACATTTTTTAACATCTTATGTTCAATAAACCTCACTAAACATTGTCTTTCTATTGTCTACAACTTCTTTTTATACTTAAATCTTAAAGCATTTTAAACATTCTTTACACTGATCTTATTTATTAGATATTCTTAATTATCTATATTAATGTAGATAATAAGTCAGTATAAAATCTTTATGTCAATTTTCTGACTATTAAAGTTAAGATTGTCAAGAAAAAACAAGAATTCACTGATAAAAGTATTGACTACTAAAATTTTAATAATATTTATAAATCTTTTTTTATTAGTCATTTCTGCATAAGAATGAATCATTGATTGCAGTTTTTATAAATAAAAATTAAGATAAATTATCATTTTATAAAGAAGTCATTGAAGTTTATGATGATGATAGTTGACATATAGTATAAGAAGTGAATAAAGTAAAATAACAATGTATGTATAGAAAATAATATAAGTAAAATAAAGAAAATCTTATGTCTTTTATTCTGTAAGACAGTAAATACTTATTTATCTTAATAATTTATATTAAGTTGTCAAAGAACAGTGCTCTCAATAAGTATCTATATATGCTTATTTATTTATTTAACAAAGTACATATTAAACTGCTGAAGAACAGTGCTCTTAATGAGTAACTATAGATACTTATTTATCTATTTAACAAGATACATATTAAGCTGCTAAGAGTGCTGATTTTGCTTAATGACTTAAGTTTACATATTTAGCTGTTATAGATGCTTGTTTATCTATTTAATAAGATGTATATCAAGCTATTTGTTACAGTTACAGAATCTCTGCAATGCTTGCTTAGTCAGCGCTTAGTCAGCATGATGTATATAGTCTTAGTGACAGACTTTTTAGCAATTAAGACAGCATAAACTTCATCAATATTTCTTAAAGCATAGTCTTTCTGACATTATCAATACATTAAAAGTAAATAATTTCTCTAAGAAGTCTCTTGTTAATCTGAGCTCATAATTTATTGAAAGAAAGAAGATACTTATGCTATACTATGCTGTCTAATGAAACTCTATGACTATGTTGTTGTGATTAAAAAAGTTAAGAATGTTAATTGCAATCAACATCAATAAAAACTTTACTTAACTTCTCTGATGCTAGTTCTAACTAACTCAATAGAAGCAGCTAGAACATCATTTCTTAATAATTATAGAATTAATTAAGCAATCTTTAGATGTCATTACTGAGTAATTGTTTTCATTTTCTTTAATTTTAGTTTTAAATGTCAATTTAAAAAGATCTTAAGTCAATTTTGCTCTATTAAAGACATTGTGAATGTGTGTTGTGACTGTAGAATTATATTGATTATGTTTTACAGCATATTATATGTTAAAGAAACATTTATAACAGCATTAATATTGAATTTAGTTCTTTAAAGTTGTCTTCTCATTAAGACTTAGCAATTAATATGTCTTATGCTTTAGAACTTAACTTTGATGACTATGAAAGTGATGTGCAAGAATAAATATTAATAGAATATAAATATAGACAGCAGCTGTAACTGTAGAATATCTGTCTGTAGATAGATTTTTTAAAGCTTTTAAAATGATCTTTTCATGATTGTGACTATTAGAATTAGACATATTGTTTAAATTTGTTATAATTTTAATTTGCTACATCAAAAGACCTTGCTCCTGCGAAAATTTTCTATCTAATTAAGTGACATGCCTTATTTGGTTAGACCTTTTGTATGGGACTCTCTCTCGTTAAATCCTTGTAGACGTTAGATGAAATGTTGCTCAAGTCATATAGTAAAAAATTAAGTAAAGATTTAGTAAAAACTTGCAAAACTCCTCTGTTTTTAGCTGCATAATTAGTGTTTTTCCATTACTTTTGGTGTGTACCTAGGTACCTTCGTACAACCTAGGTAGTGTTTGCTATGAAAATTACGCGACATACTCAATATAGTGGCGCTAGGTCGTAAAGAGGGCTCGAGTCGCATCACCGTGGCCCACGTTAGAAATTTCACAGATCTGACGGGAGATTTTCCAGAAACCCTCGTTGAGGAGTAATCTGTGATTAAACCCAACAGTGATGAGTTTGTCACCACCATCATGAGCACTGACTCAAAAGAGAGGGGTCGGACCAGTATAGCATACATCGAGTGTCTATCATTTGTCCAATAGACTGATAAGAAGCAGTCAATCTTGCGGCGCTGTCAACCCAACAGCTAAGCTCAGTCAAGAAGCAGCTGGACGAGGAGCTGGAACACCTCACGAATGCCTTCACCAAGCTCCAGGCCGCGCAAACCCAGTTCCAAGAGTGCCTGACTTCGGTCCATCAAGGCGTATCGCAACGGTCCACTGGTAAGCTGGCACCCGAAGCAGGGGCCGCAAAGTCTGTGGCTCACGAACGCAAACACAGGCAAAGCCATTTTAGTGCCTCTTACAGCATCCCTCTATGTACCGGGGGCCCTGGTAGACACTGACAAGGTCACCATTGACGTCGGTACTGGATTTTTTGTTGAGCGGGTACGGCTTACTTTCTATATTGGCGGAGCTATGATTGATCAACGTCGCAGAGCACGAAAGATGCTATGGCTTTCTATGACGGGAAAATCGAAGAGCTTGCAAGTAATCTGAAGAATCTAGAGAGCGTTGTGCAGGGAAAATCCGACAACCTTCGGGTGGTGGAAGATGGTATGGCACCTCGAGCTGTTCAAACGGCACAATCAAGCTCACAACAGAGGCAGTACTGCGACAAAAGGTACTGGGCAATACAGAAAGTGTTTTGGAGGAAAGGTCGTAGGCGTCAGGCAGACGATGGGAAGCGGGACATCTCAAGGAACCAATACCCATAGACGATCCGGCATTACACAGGTTGCCGGACTCCAGACTTCACTCAACAGCAATGTGTGATCACTCAGCATGGCGATGAGCTACATGGAGCGATAGAGACCTCTTTTGTAGCTATTCCAGCTATCAAGATTGATATTGAGCCATCCCGTGCCAAGTTGAATGTGATAGGTCTAGTCGTTGGATCTACCTGCTTTGAGGATCGAGCAACGTTGCAACCTTTCCTACTTCTGCCAGGAAGTTGCGGAACCCCGAGTCAAGCCCTGGAGCTGGCGTAGGAACGTCCTTGGGGAAGAACGTGGTCAAAGAAGGCTTCCAGTTTCCGGCTTCTCCAATACCTAGATGAGCGTTTTGGCCGAAGATGATGTCCCAATCTTCGTTGAAAAACGAGGCTCCCCAGGTGGTATTACTGGCGACCCTCTCTGCGGATCGGCCAACCAATCCCGACCCGGATGATTCAAACTGTTGGTATTTGGCTATCTCGAACAAATAACTTGAGTTCTTGAGCCTGTAACGAAAAGCTGTTTTCTGAATGAACACCCTCACGGGCAAATCCGTGGGGAATCTCACAAATTGGTGATCTTGAGTAACAGGACTAGTTTCAGGGGGACCAGCACTGAAGCTGATGCCCTCGGCAAACTTCCGGATATCTGGCACCATTTTTGCCTCGTCAATACTATGGTCAGCAGTAATCTGGAGTTGCCAGGAAGAGCTCCTATACATGTTTGTTATTTTCATTGTCATCAGAACTCGGTTGACAGTACCCACCCTTCCAATGCAACAACGTTGAGATCAAGCGGAGGAGAGACGGCCAGTCCACCCGTGTCGACATTCAAACCCTCTAGCCTTACCCATCGCTTGCGACCCATTTCGAAGTCGCGACCACCAGGTACCTTATTGAAGTCGACTTCAAGGCGAAACCATCCGTCGGCCGCGGGATTCAATATCTCGAACATTGCAGAATAAACAGGCTGCACGTCTTCCAGAGAGGACGTAATTATGTCGATCGGTGCAAACAATTGTGTTGCTCGCTGGCATCGGGAGATAAGGCCGGTCCCTCCGGCTCCTGCGTCTAGACTGACTCACGCTGTCAGTCCAAATTCTATAGCTTGCAGAGGACGATTCAGCCTACTCTTTGATCAACTCCCCGGTCGTTGCGGAACTTCTCATCATCTGCATAAACTCTTCAAAAGTGTGGTTTGGGCCCTTCGGTTTTTTGTAGACAGAAAATACGAACGACCCAAAATGCACACGCATGCGAACAAGCCCGCGATAGAAGCGTACTCTCGAGAGACATTCGATGACCGCGCGTTGTATGCAGGATTCGTTGGCTGCAGAGAACTTTGGCCTCAGCTGGGCCCATTCCTGTAGTCCTTCCCCACTTAACGGTTGGCCGACCAGAAGTGGCTTTACTCGGATCTTGGAGATGGTGGGACGGCTGTTCTTCAGACCTATTTCACTTCTGATAGCCCCTAATGATGGTGGCAGCAGCAGATATAGTCTTATTGGCTTTTTACTCCGTGATACCAGCTCGCTCACAGTTGTCCGGATTCGCCTCAGTGCTTCCTGAACTGCCTTGGGATTGTTTGAAAGCACTCTAAACATTGAACGCTCAGTGTCGAAGGTAATGTGGCAGTGATAAGCCATGCGGACAGGATCGAATGCCTCAACGCTTTGGCCAAAGAGCTCAGTTGGATGGATATGGTTCGGTGGCCATGCCAAAAACCCCTACCATCTCGTCAATCGCATGTGGTCTTGAGGACGAGACGCTGTCACGAATCGGACTCGTGAGCAATTATCGAGAGAGATACTCACATGAACGACGAACACGGCACTGTCTTCGGGCGCCTGCCGGTACTTTTGTTTCTCGGCTTCAACCTCCATTTGTTTCATAAGCATCTTTTGCCGTCTGTCCGAGTCAATGCGAACTTTCGTGAAGTGAGGGTTGTTGCACTCGGAGTTCAAGAGTTTCTGGCTAGATTTGGTCCACCGTATGAGCTCCTTCTTAGCCGCAGTGACCTGATTATTGCTTCCCCAGATGTGCAGGCGCTGAAAATGAACACGTCAGCTTCTCTTCTCCAACCGATCATGATCTAGATATGTATCCCGCTCACCCGGTCAGAGTAGCCTTTCGCCGGCTGTACGAAGGCGCCAGTTTTTGCTCCTATGTCTTCGAGTTGTGCGAAAAGTTTTGCTACCGCTACACCTTGTGGCCTCTGTGCATTTCTGGAGAGATTCGCACATCAGTTGTGACGTCTCTCACTCTCTTGAATGAAAATCACCTCCGATCTATCTGACCATAAGTAGTTGGCAGATCATGGAAACCTAACCGGAAAATGTCAGTTGGCTCTTGAACTCGGGTCACAACACGACCACTCACCTGTCCAAGGTTGGCCCTTCCTCCAGGACGCTTTTGCATCACTATCTCGATCAACCAAGAAAGTGTTCTTCAGACCGTGGTCCGGATGCATGAGAGCACCGGAAGGCGCTGTATCATCAGTTCCCGAAATCAGATGCTTTGTGATATGCTTTGCGTCTGGGCTGTCAACAGTCTCGTCGGCCACGGATCGTCGCGCGCGCCCTCGAATTTTTTTGAGCGCCTCGGCGTTCTCAGACCCCTCAGAGTCCTCTGAATCTTGCAACGGCTGGCCATTGTTGTCGAGTTGCCACTCTGAAAGGCATTGATCAGCACCGATGTACTCTCACCCTGTAGCAACGGAGGGCCTTGACTTCCCGGGGAAATGGGGTGTTGAAAGCTGGTGGTTGTGTGATCTCTATGAAGGATTCGATCGTGTGTTACATACCTCTGGCATTCTTTCTTTCGTAGCTCCTGACAGAGCAGTCAGCAAATGCTCTCAGATCTTATCCCATGACAAATTCCAACTTACTCCATTTAGTAGTCCCCTGTTACGGTTTCCGCGCCAGGAGCGTTGAGTCTGACCGTTGCGTATGCTTGTTCAGGACCTATGACCATGTGAGAAACCTGGCAATCAGATAGTGACCCCTACAGCTCCTAAGCAATGGAAGGCCTGGTTGTGGGGCACGCACCCGGTAGCAAACATCACTTAAGTCTCTTCACAACACCTGTTCCCGGCTGAGTGGAAGTCTCTAGCACGGTCAGTGCCTCCAGCGGAAAGAGGAATTATAATGAGTTGATCGGTACATTGCTGAAGGCTGTCATACCTTGCGGTACATAGAAGTGTCTTGTATCACATGGAACTTTATAGGGCATGTTCTTTAGGACAGACCGGACACTCTATGCGAGGGAGAACGAACAGTAACACATTAGGGACATGCCAAGTCTTCAAGAAACAGAGACTGTCATTGTGAAGGTGAATTGCTCATGTGGGTAGAACTATTGCATGGTCGGAGTTATCTCTCACTACACGGAGTATCTCCACACATTTTCTCAGTCGGAAAAGACTTCTTCTATCTCAACTTGGAATAGATGTCAGTCAGACTATGTCAACATGTATAATATTTAATAGCACAGAGACGGAACAAACAGGGTCTTTTTTATATACACTTTCTTGACTTTGTTGATGAAGGCCAGTCAATAAATTTTTGTCACTGTCTGATCCGGTAAGCTGTGGGATCATGTACAATCACACAATTAATGGCCATGCACAGGATCAAAGCTTCACAAGACACAAGATGGTATACGAAACCAAACATCAGTAAATTGTAATTAATGTCGTTAGAAGGGCTCTCCCGAAGCCATATCAACTGGAGGATTGCGAAAAGTTCAAGTTCGGTTGGAAGGTTACCTAAGGTAGGTAGTGACAGCGGCTCGGTTCGTTAATAATTCCTTAATTCAGGTTCCCCAAGGTACTAGCTTGCATCCAATAGCTCGCTGACAATTCAAAATTAATGAAGGCGTCTGAGTCAACTTGCTAGGAGCCATTAGTACAGCTATTCCTAGAATGTTGGCTCCAAGAGGCACATAGTGAGAATTTGTAGAAAATAAACAGTAAAACCTGTCTAAATTTTCTTTTCTCTAATCATCATTCATGAAATTGACCTTGCTGCCTTTCTCAATGTCATCATCATCACTGTCACTATGAGACATTCTTATAGTCTTGATTACAACATTAAAGACAATATACAAATGAATCTGAAGTGTGAAATGTCACTTAAGGTCATAGTGAAGATCACAGAATATAGTTGAAAGTACATTGAGAGAATGCAGAGAAATCTATGAAATTGAGAGTCAGTCACTATATTTAAATTATTTAAATTAAGAACATTAAGACTACTTACAGTTACTATGACAGAGATAGATCTCAATTTAGAGAGAGAGATCTAATTTATTAACAATTAATATAGAAAGTATGTGATTTTCTTAAGAATTGATTCACAGCATATCTGAATGAGATATAAAGATATATTTAATATAAATATGAGATTCAGATCAGCATTAATACTGTTAATCTCATCATTAAATGAGTTAACTGATTAAGAAAGCAGATAAGCATTCTTTTGTCACTGTTACTGTCATTAAGAAAGTGATTTTTAATGTTAAAAATAAGTCATTAAATATTCTTAAAAGATCTATAACAACTAAATGATGCAGCTAAGTAGCTGACATGCTAATTAGCTAATCTTTATCAATGAAAGTGCTGTCAATCTCTGTACTGCAGATAGAAAGTTTGACTGAGCTGTTGTGAAAAAGTAAATAGTTATAAAGAAGTTCTTTTAAAAAGAAAAGCATTACAGCATTCTTTCAGCATATATAATTGATGACTATATTGCTTGAGAGATTTATGAGAGAAAGATGAACAAGAAAATGTTCAATACTTTCATTTAAAAAAAGATCTTATCTTTGTATAAGCAATTTTCAGAGTCATATAGTGTTCTATGTATAAATAATTGTGAAATACATCATTCAGAGATAAGTCTTCATACTAATATAAGTATTCTTACTATTGCTATTGCTAATCTCAGTGACAGAAGCTTACAGTTATATATTATAAGATCAGTGTCATTCTTGCATTTCTCTCTTTCTATTTATCAGACTACAACTCTATCAAGAAGTTGTTTAGTGAGCTAAAGACATGAATGCAGAGACATAAGATATTGATAAAGAAGTTTAAGAATATTAAAAGAAATGAATACTCATACTATACTATGCTGTCTAGTGAAACCTCTAAACTGTGTTGCCTATGAGCACATCTTGATTAAGAGAGTTACAGAAGAAGTAAAAAGAATGTTAACTGTAGTCAATGTAAACAGAGTCTTCACTCAGTCTCTGATGCTAGTTTTATCTCACTTCATAAAAGTAGCTAGAACATCACTTCTTAACATTCTCACTCAGTGAGGCTGCACCTATTGACTCTCACTGACAACAAACATCAGATGACTAAACACATCATTAAGAGTTCAACAAATCATTTAAGAGTTTAACTAATCATCAACAGTGAGTCTTATAAATTCAATGAACTGCTTAAAGATCTATCTAAGCAGAGACTTAATAAGTCTGTTAACAATTATCTTTTAACTGAGCACAAAGTCTACCTGAATCTGATTGCACTTATGCAGATCACAGATGTTGTAATAGAAAACATCAATGTGCTTTAATTGCTCATGTATATGTGCATTCTTGATCAAGATTAAGATGACTTGATTATCTTCTCTGAGCTAAATAAATAAAGAAGCTCAATGAGCTTTGTTCTCTTGAATGCTTACACAATATAAGTTAACTTCAAAATATTTGCTTATGTCTATGTCTCTTAACATCTGTTCAAGCCAGACCTCAGTCTTTGTACACATTGACATAATCATATATTCAGTCTCAGTGATCAAGATGATAACAGACTTCTGCTTTTAACTTATTTACAACACTGATTTATCTTTAAACATATAGATGCACTTTAAAATTAATTTTTAATTCTGCTTGTCTGAAGCATAGTCAGAGTCAGAGTATTTAAGCATTGCTTGACTTTCACTAAAGCTGTACATGATGCTGAGATTGATGATTGATTTTACATATTGCAGTAGTTTCTTAAGTATATATTCATAATGCTTTGCAGAATCACTGAGATATTGACTTAATCAATTTAGTGTGAAGACAATGTCTAATCAAGTATAAATTACTGCATACATTAGACTTTCAATTGCCTGTTGATACTGTCTTTGATCTATTCTTTAATTAGTTAAGTTAACAGAGTGAAAAACATCATATTTGTTAAGTGAAATGCTGATGACTCTGTGCTTATCAGATTGCATATAAAGATTCTTTAGTATCTTGTTCACATAATGAGTCTGATTCAGGTGCAGAATTCTCATTTTGCAGTTATGTATAACTTAAATGTCAAGAATTTTCTGTGTCTTTCTTAAGTTCTTGACTTTGAACATGCTCATAAGAGCTTGCTTAAACCAGAGAATGTGTAACAGATTTACTGAAGTCATAACAATATTGTTCATATAAAGAAGCAGCATAATTCTTTTGATGTTGTAAAGAAAAAGATAGAGATCAGTCTTGCTTTGATGAAAACTTAACTTAAGCAGTTTAGTGACACATTGTTCATGTCAGTTCTGTGTGACTTGCTTAAGATCATAAAGGCTGTACAGTATGTACAGAATACAATTAGATGCAACATTGATTTCAAAAGAGAATGTTATATAGATTGTTTTCTTTAGAAAGAATTCTGTGAAGACATTATTGACATTCACTTGATGACACTTTAAATTCTTGAGTGCAACAATAGTCAGAAAGACTTGCAGAATGTTAAACTTGATAGTGAGAGCAAAGATGTTCTTATAGTCAACATTATATGTCTATGAGAAGTCTCTTGTCACAAGTCTTGTCTTAAGCTTATTTAAGAATTCATTGATGTTCAGCTTGAGTTTAAAGACTCATTTACTGATTATAATGTTAACTCTTCTTAATGACATAGTCTCTTTTCATGTTTCATTTGCTGTCAAGGCTGTCAGCTTCACATAAATGATGTTCTTTTACATTTCTCTTTAGATTGAGTCTTTCACTGCTTTAACATAGATGACAGACATCAAAATGTTAAATCTGATCACAGAGTCTTCTTTGTCTGCAGAGAATGCTATAAGTGTCAGCATAACTCTTAATATTTTAATTAAGAACTCATTCACATCTTAATTGTTGTCATCATTATCTCTCTTTCATTTTAAGATCTCAATATGCAGAAAGGTTCTGACTTCTTTAAGTGTCATCATCTTAACTTAATCAGTGTTGATCTTCTTATCTAACAACTTGTCTAGATTGACTGCAGTTAACTTAATTTCATGTTGTTTATCTTAAGACTTGTCAGCCTTAATCATAATCAAGTTAGACTGCATCTTACTGTTTTAAGTTGTGGGTGCCTGATCTGAAGCTGTGACCTTCATAATGATTAACTTCTTCTGTAAATGTTCAACAGATCTTCTATTTAAAAGAACATTTAATGTCTACTGTTGCAGTTTAAGATCAACAGTGTCTCTCTTCTTGCTTTTAGTAAACTTCACAGCATAATTCTTAATGATGCACTTAAGATCTGAAGCTCAAAGCTGATACTGCTTTGTGATTTTCTCAACATAGCTTATAAAGACTTTTACTCATTCTTAATTTATGAACTTGTCACATCTATCTTCAGATAGTAACTTGAGATCAATGTAGCTGTAGCACTTACATTCTCATATATGAATGTAATTAATGAATAACTTTACACTGATGAAAGCTTTCTCAGAAGTCATCTGCTTGCTGTTAATTAAGAAATCAGTTGCTGTTCAATTATGAAGATAAACATCTATCTGTACTGTCTGCACTCAGAACTTTATTGACAGTTGTATCTCTTTAATCATGATGCATACTGAGTTCTCAGTGATTTGAATGACTCTTTCAGCAATGTTATTCTAAATTGACATGTAGAGCATCATGTATTGCAGTGTAATGTTAAAAGACTTGCATCAGTTATTTAGAATGAACTTTAACTTCATTTCATTGTTGCTTTGTACAGCAAGAATCTTTGCATCAATCTGAAGTTCAGTCTTTAGTCATCATTCTTATAATGTCTGTAAGATCTCATCACATTGCTTCAGCAGTATTGTCTATGTCTTTCAGAAGTGATTATCTACTATCTTCAGAAAGTACTGATATTTATTAAATAACAAGAATAATGAGCTGCATATATCAATGAAGACAAGAACAAGAATGTTAGTCTTTCTTTTGCTTATGATGTGGCCTCACTTGTTGATGAACTTGATCAGGGCACAAATCTCATACATGATCTCATTGTTCTCAACAATAAGAATTGACTTTTCAAGAATTGTTATCTTGTGAAGATCACACAGCTTTGCAGAATCAAGATAAGCAAATTGTTAATGTCAAAGCCTGTAAGCCTTGACCTTTTCATTCAATGATACAGTGTTGACTTCTGAAAAATCAGTTATGTTGTTGTGCAGACTTGCATCTAAAGCAGCTGCAGAGAAAGCAGTCTCTGAATGTAATGTGTGCACTGCAGATATCAGAGCAAATTCATTAAGATTCTTTGCAATGTACTTAATTATATAGACTTTGTCTTGCTTTAACACTTCTATTATAGTCTTGCTGTGCTTATCACACATTTAAAGACAGTGTTGATCAAAGCTTTTATGCAGTTTCATTTTGTACATTCACTTTTTTAAGAGAAGATTGACTTCAAGTTTAGACATGTAGAGTGTTGAACTCAGTCTTACAGAATTTTCTAACTTAACTTATATAATGATTACTTCACAATAATGAGAGTATAAATGTCTTCTCTTAACTTTAATTCATTGACATCTCATTCATATAAGAAAGTCACTGAAGAGTTAAAGTTGATCAGTTATGTGCAAGAAGAATTTAGAATCTGCAATTCATTCAGATTTAAGCATCTTACTGACAGTCTTCTTGAACAGAACAGTGATTTTATCATTAACTTTTTTTTTCTCTTTAAATTCAGAGAAGAAGTCATCATCATCACTGTTACTGACTTCTACATCAAAGACTTTATGTCTCTTTTCTTTTTCTTTGTAGACTGAGTTCTAATACAACTTAACTGCAGTCAATCTGTACAGCTTGACTGTAATTGATCTGCTTGTCTTCTTTTAAGCATCTTACTTGACATCAGAAAGAAATTTGCAATCTTTAATGAAGTGAAAGTTGTTGCAAAGAAAGCACTTAATAAAGTAACAAGAAGAATGATCACTGTCTAAGTTAAATGATCTACAATAATGTTGCTTAATATTAGCTGTGCAGTGATTCAATAAATTACAGTTCTAATTCATTAAATGTTGACCTTCTTTCTGTTTATCTGTTCATAAGACAATAACAGTCTCATCAGTCTTGAGCTGTGTCTTTTTCTTCTAAAGCTTTTGTAAATCTCTCTTGACATCTAGATTGTTCTGAGCATCAATGACATTACAGATCACAACATACTTAACTGATAGCACTTAAAGCAGCACTTAAAATCATCATTCTAATTTAAACAATCTGATCATGTCAGACTGAGTTGCAGCAATCTTTTTACTGAATTTGCTCAGATAAGTTTATGCTTCTTTAATGAACACATTCTTTAACATTTTATATTTAACAAACTCTGTCAAATATTGTCTTTCAATCATCTGCAGCTTCTTCTTGTACTTGAACTTTAGCACATCTTAAACATTCTTTGTGCTGATTTTGTTCATTAAATATTCTTAATCATCTGCATTCATGCAGATAATAAGTTAATATAAGATCTTTGCATCAATTTTCTGATTTTTGAAGCTGAGACTGCTGAGAAAAAATGAACCTGAGAATTCACTGATCAATATGTTGACTGTTAAGACTTCAACAACATTCTATAGATCTTCTTTTATCAGTTATCTTTTCATGAGAATGAATCATTGATTGCAGTTCTTGTGAGTAAGAATTGAGATGAGTCATCACTTTGCAAAGAAGTTGTTGAAGTTCATGATGGTGATAGTTGACATGTAGTATAAGAAGTGAATAAAGTAAAATAACAATGTATGCATTGAAGATAATATAAGTAAAATAAATAGAAAGCTTTTATATCTTTTGTTTTGTAAGACAGTAATGCTTATTCATTCTAATAACTCATATTAAGCTGCTGATGAACAGTGCTTTCTAAGTAACTGTGAATGCTTATTTATCTATTAAAGACACATATCAAGCTGCTGAAGAACAGTGCTTTCATGAGCAACTGTAAATGCTGATTTTTGCTGAGATTAATTCTTCTTGAATCTTTTAAGTCAAACATACTCAGCTGCTGAAGATGCTTATTTGTTTAACAGATGCATATCAAGCTGCCATCACTGTGCTGATTTCACTAAAGCTAAATTTATCACAAACCTCAATAGTCAGTAACACTGCTAAAGTTAAATTCATTATGAATCTTAAAAGTCTGCAGACTCAGCTGCTGCATACATTAGAAGTATACACTTTCTCTGAGAAGCTTCTTGCTAATCAGACTCATAATCTATTGAAAGAAATGAATACTCATGCTATACTATGCTGTCTAGTGAAATCTCTAAACTGTGTTGTCTATGAGCACATCTTGATCAAGAGAGTTACAGAAGAAGTAGAAAGAATGTTGATTGCAGTTAATGTGAACAGAGTTTTCACTCAGTCTCTGACACTAGTTCTACTCTGCTTCATAGAAGCAGCTAGAACATTACTTCTCAACAAAGAATGAGTTTTCAGCATTTATTTAAATGACTGTACAGAAGTATAAGATGAAAGACAATTCAGAGAGATATTTTTGAAACAGCTTTATTAATTGTATATAAATATATTATTATAATGAATTAACTATCATTTCTCATTGTCTTTAACACTTACAATGCTTTCTGCTTCTTCTTAAAATCATAAATCTCTGTAAAATAAATCTCTATAATTGTTACATGTCTTCTTTTCTTCTAATATGAGTGTAAGACTTTCTTTAATTATCATTTAAGATTGACTGAAATGCTCAGCTTTCTTTATGTCTGCTTAGTGATCAGCTATATATTCTGTGAATTGTATATCTCTTTTAAAAGAATGTCATAATAATTCATCAATTATGTCTTCAAAGTAGAGTGTTTTCATTCAAATTAAGCAAAGAAGTTCTGCAATTATGTTTTAAAATCAGTGTTTAAGTTAAGTAAACTGCTGACAAGTGATACTGCAGACAGTGCTGACAAAAATGTGATGAGATGTGTTTTTTGTGAAGACTGTAAAGTTTATGATGAAAATGATGAAGACAGTGAAGATAATAAAGATGATGAAGAAGACAGTGAAGACATGAACTGCAGAGAAAGCAGTTAAGAAGAAAATGAAGAAGAAAAATATTGAGCTGAGATGTATAAAACATAATGTGAAGATTGTGAAGGCTGCAGAGACTGTAAAGAAAAAGAAGAATGCTGTAGTGCTGTAATTAGTGAAGTTAATAGTTTTAGTATAGTCTTAATATCACTGAAAGAAACTGCAGAGATAGAGATTTCTGATGTTGATGTTGATGCTGATGAGAAAGTGTAAATTTAAATGAGATGAGATAATGAAGATATTGTGAATATTGACAACATAAAAAAGAGAAAAGACAGTGTAATTAATGATGAGATTCTCTTCTTTAACTAATTAACTGACATAATTTTCATGCTGATGAGTGATGTATAAATTGTTGCTTCATTCTTATTAACAGTCTTTGCTCACATTTAAATAACTGCAGAGTTGAGAATCTCATGAATGCTGTTGCAGAGAAGACAGTAATGATTATAGTTAAGATATATCTTGTCATTACATTGATAATGAATGACAATAATATTTAATGTATAATCAATGTTCTTTAAAGTCTTTACACATTGATCTGCATTCTTCTTATGTATCATAGTAGCTGTTCTCTGATATTTATTAGCAAAGACACTAAAAATCAATGAAGAAAGAAGATAGATTTATATTTAATGCTTAAACTTATTTTTCTTCTTTATAACTTCTTTTTTCACTGACTTCTTACTTACTGTAATGATATTCTCTGCTGTCTTTCTATCTCAGTCAGCTCTTATAATGACTGTTATTTCTTTTATCTTATTACTGTTTTACAATTTAACAAGATTCTTCACTTTCTGTCAGTTATTTATGTCTCTAAGAATCACAGTGATCACAGCATTCTTCTTTACAGCTAGACAGTTAATCTTGACTTTTATTCAGTATCTATGATAAAAGTATTCTTTCTCATTACAGTATTTCTTGATTGCTGCTGACTGCTTAAGATCTTAAATTCTTTATACAAAGCTCTTTTCTTTCTCATTCAATTTGAAGACATTTGAGTTCTTATTCATCAATTTCTTGTTCAGATATACTGTGTGAGACACAATATATTGTATGAATGACATTGAATCTTTGTTGACAGCAACATTGAGATTGAGAATCTTAATGAGATTGTTGTCAAGATTCAGTGAACAGACTGATGTGAATACTGACATAAGCACTGATTCTTGTGTTACAGAAGACTTCTTCTTTACAGAAGAAGTCTTTGCAAGGGTCTTTTGTTTTGTCATAGTGATGATGATGATGATGGTGATGTTGAGGAAGGCAGCGAGGTTGATTTTGTGAATGATGATTAGGAAGAAGGGAATTTAGGCAGGTTTTACTGTTTATTTTCTACAAATTCTTGCTACGCGCCCCTTGGAGCCAACATTCTAGGAATAGCTGTACCCTAGTAACCCCCACAGTAACTGCAGAAATCATCCCCAGCGGTTCGATACGTACTACTGTACCTATGGCAAGGATGTCCGAACCTTGGCTCGGCCATCCCGGAGCATAACACTCAGGCCTAAGTCAGCCTCCATGAGGTAGGTAACGTACCCTGTACCTTATGCTCGTCGAAAGCGGATCCTTGCAACGGTCAATCAATTGCAGCCGGCACGAGTCTTCAACTATGGAGGCGCGTAAACGATGCCGATTGCGGCCGAGCTGATATTGGTTAACGTTATGGTGTGTTTCAGCCTTGCGGTGAAGATGACCCCCACTTCAAATGCTGGGATGATGAGTACCCAAATAACTTATTCCGTAGTTCTATATAGCAATGCTATCTCCCTTCTGTTCTGATCCATCTTTGCAATCGTTGTGGCGCTGTACATCCTGCTTTCATTCCTCCCTGCGTCCTTTGTTTTTCTCTCGTTCTGTAAGACACCATAATGGCGACTTCTATCCAGCAAAATAGTCTCCCTCCACTATTTGCGTCAGAAGAAAAGCCTTCGGCTCTACCCGAGCCCGAGTCTGCGCCCGAGAAGAAAGCAGATCATTCAAGCATTCTCTGGCATCGCCGAAACCTCGAATCGAAGCCGGTCCAGCATCTCCGAAAGGAGTTCGATGGCGGCTCTGGCAGGAGGTATCCATATAGGTTCCACAAACCAAAGCGAGAGCTAGATGAGACAGTCATCGAGACTTATGGCATATCCTCCACCGGAACAAAAACAAATCCAGACGGCAAACGTGCCTACCGCAATCCGTTTGGCCAAGAACTCTGGAAGTATGAGGACGTTGATACATATCTCAGTCCATCCAATTATGCTCCTAGGCGCCTGATGGTCCAAACCACCGACTCGGTATTGCAGCAACACGCCAGCGTAACATGGAGGCGATCAAAGGCCCGCGGCAGTGTTCCGGTAGCCTTGCGGATGGCAGAATGGGCCGTTGGCCCTAATAATCGCTGGTTCAACTCAGCTTGGCGTCTTCCGATCGTTGCACTACCACTTCAGCTTCTTCTCGCACTCCCAGGTTCCAATGCACCATGGGAGATGGACGACATCGAGGACAAATACCCCTACTACGTCGGATACTATTGGAAGTGGCCTAAGCATGCTATTAATCCCCTCGATATGAGGGTAGTCCCAGACGGTCCGAAACACTATCAAAAGCCTGACACCCTGTCTAGTAAGAAGCGACTTCGCCGTCCAAGGCAGCTTATAGTTCTCCGAGACGGCCAGTGGAGCGTCGATAGCAATCCTTCTCCACATCTTCAGTATCTCTTCATTAGTTGGATGTGGTCAGCCTTTAGCACGAAAGACGAGAATGGGAACGACGATGGGTTGGGTTTAGAGAAAGTTTGCCTCATGGCTGAGTACATGACCCTTAAAGCCGGACTTAGTGCGTATTGGCTGGATAAAAAGTGCAATGCACCAAAAACTGAGCCTGACCTCTTGACTGCTGATGTCAATCGCATGTGCGATGTTATTCGCGGCTCAAAATTCGTGGCGCTACTTCTCCCCGACAACGTCAGCTCTAGAAGGGAAGAATGGGGCCAGCGTATGTGGACTTTACCAGAAGGACTCCTCGCGCCTGGAGATATTCGTATTTGTACTTGGAACGGAAAAAACGACTACGAAGTCAGAACCATGGGCAAAGTGGAAATGACGAGCGAATACTGGAATGACGAGAGCGACGAAGCTCCAGCGCGTATTCTGGCAGAGCATTACGCGGGCACAATCACTTTGAGCCGTCTGGAGCTTTTGTCGACTGCCATTACAGCGCTGAGTCACCGAGTCAGCTCCCAAGACTTCACAGGCGCTGATATGGCGTACGCATTCATGGGGCTACTCCACTATCGAATTGAGCCGGATGTCACAGACGACATTTTCCAGGTCGTGGCAAGACTTTCTCTCGCTAACGACAACGACCGGCTCATTGAACGTATGGTCGCTATGTTCCCAATCCCCACTGTGGATATTCGAGACCTGTTCAAAGTGCTCGGGGAGATGGATCAATACAAAACGCATCTCTGGGACGTCGAACCACGGTGCGAAGTCGTGGGCGTGGGTGACGAACCCAACACTGTGATCCTGAACGAATGCCGCGCCGTGCCCATCCGCTGGAAACGCTTCCCTCGCATGTCATACAAACGCCACCAGGGAATGAAGAAAATGATTGCAGAGCTGGCCGTCCGGTCTGGTGTATTTTGGATTGTCACCGGCTGGAGTCTCGCATTCACCTACGCTCCCTTCTTCATCAGCGGGTCCAACCCCGACAAACTCTATATCTACTTGATAGGAATCATTGTGATTTTCTTCGGTGTGGGCCTCCTCCTCGCTTGTCTTGCTCCACACGCAGTCCTCCGCCTTTTCGGCGGCGCAGTGCTGGAATCAGCTCCTCATCTGGTCGGTCTCGAGGGCACCATGCCGATAGCTCAGCTCGAGAAGATGATCTTTGGCGACTCTCAAGGCCGCCTGACCTACGAGCCTTCCTCAACGCCCTTTGGCTTAGACAACCGTGATCCTGAATTGAGACTCGGTAGAGAGCCTGCTTGGGTCCGTGACTCCCGACCCGACAATGCCTCGCCTCCCATATTTCAAAACCACCACATTTTTACGCTCGTTGACACGGGAAATCTCACCGTTTCTATCTTCCAGGCCAGGAAACCTCCAACTGTGGCGCTAATTTGTGGTGCTGAGGGCGGCATGCTGCGCGCTGTGCTCTGCAGTTGGCGTTTTGCAAATGATTGCTTGTACAAGGAGACTGTGATTCGAGTGCAGACCAGTACTTGGGAGCAGACTAAGCTTGCTGGGTGGTTGAAGGTTAGCCTTGAGAGCCAGGGTGATCTGATTTAATGAGCAGACAGTTCAGTGTTGGAGATCTCCACCTGAACAATAATTCTCAATTTCGAAAGACTTCATTGACTTCGAGTTGTAGCTTGTTCGGAGAGATCTTGTTAATGCTGATGTTAATTTTGAAGAGAAAAATATAATTAATATTGATGATTTCTTAATTGACAAGATTCCAACAATGATGTATCTCTACTAGGTACTTGCTGAGATGTGATTGGAGAAAATTAAGAAAAATGAAGATGAAAGAAAGTATACTTATGATGAAAAGAGTGATCAAAAAAGTAACAATATTTATCAAAATTATATATCAATCACTACTGACATTCATTTGTGCATGAATGCACTGAAAAGTAAATGAAAAGAAAAGAAAAGAAAAGTTTATCTCTTCTTTCTTTTTGTTTAATTACTAATTTACATACACGTATCTGAGCATATCAAACTAGGGTTTCGCGAGGTGACACCAACGCGTTTCGCGTTACGCTAGTGGGTCGTACTCACAGTCCTGCGCGATAAGGATGATGCGATAAGGCAAGCCGCTGAACTTCTTATCACTTTTCTCAGCCATATACAGGGACGTTGAGCATAGGGATGTAGTACGGTTACCTGCGCTGCCGCTTATGGTATTCCTTCGTAGATCTCTTTGTTAAGAGCATTTTTGAAACTCGTTGGAAGCTCGCTTCTCTTTGTCTGTCATCAGCTCCCAGAGTTTCCCAAGATGACGCCTCGAACACGGAATGTTGGGCCTAGAAAGAAAGACACTGCAGCGAAAGCGCGTCAGTACTTGTCCGGCGGTGGGGTCGCAAGGGAAGACTCGGATGATGAGCTTGGCGTCGAAGATCATCCATGGGAATGGATCTATACAGATGCTGCCTTGCCGCAGGATAATGCCGCCCATCCGATGTCGACAGTGTCAGAAACACCGACCCCGAACGAAGACAGTGATGTACTTCCGGCTCGTAGTGGGTTAGCCCACCGGAGAGCTGGTCGCTCAGACTGGCAGATCGTAGGGGCTCGGATGGGATCGTTCGAGTGCAAGGTCGGCGACTGCGTCCTTCTGAAGGCCGAGGGTACCAATGAGGCGTGGGTTGGCCTGATATGCGAGTTTCGTGAAGAGGAGGGCGATAATGGCAAGGTCGCCAACTTCATGTGGTTTTCGTCGGAGAAAGAAATCAGGAACAGGGAGAAAAAGAGGACAGATTTCCTGCAGGTAACTGTCACCTTTGATACTGGTATTACGCGGAGCACCTAACCATGTCAGGTAGAATGAGCTATATCTCACACCGTCATGGGATCTCAATCCGTTAGCTTCGATCAATGGGAAAGCTTCGATACTATCACTGAAGACCTTCTTGACCAAATATCCCACTGGCAAGGTCCCCAGATCTTCCAGAGAAAGCGGCAAGATCTTCGTTTGTAGACGAGGATGCAATACGCGGACAGCAACTTACACTGACGAGTTTGTCTGGGAGGACATCTACAACGGCACTCGACAAGACCTCGATGCGCTCATCGAACGCATTCAGAGAGAGACGAAGGCAACGAGAAAACGTCGACGGAGAGAATCAGTCAATGAGAGTGAGACGCTCGACGTACGTTTTTCATCCCTGCAGTCTTGACTCGAAGCTGATACCCGTAGTGGATTGAGGAGGAGCTCGAGACGTTATCGCCGAGGACTCCGAAGAAGAAGAGGAGAACCACCATGGCCTCGACCCCGACCTCCAAAACATCTAGCTGTATCCCTCGTACGCTTACGACACCTAGGCACAGACGGTGAGTATTGGCCGTACGTTGACGGATGCGAGCATGAGTCCTGATCAATTTGTGCAGCATCGTAACAAAAAGACCCCTCGAATTTACTCCACTGGGGACCAGGATTCTTTCGCCCGGCCACTTCACATCCTCTCCATTCCAGGTTGCACGGTCAAGGCTTCACGTGTCATCCGTTCCAACCTCTTTGCCTTGCAGAGAGCAAGAATTCGCTAGCGTCTATTCGCACCTTGAGGCTGCCATAACTGCTGGCTCGGGTGCATGTATCTACGTCTCGGGCACACCGGGAACGGGGAAAACCGCAACAGTGAAGGAAGTGGTGGCGCAAATGAATACATCTGTCCTTGCCGAGGAGCTTGATGATTTCATTTTTGTCGAGATCAATGGTATGAAGGTCACCGACCCTCACCAGTCATATTCTTTGCTTTGGGAAGCTTTACGCGGAGACCGAGTGAGCCCTACTCACGCCGTGGATCTTCTGGAGCGGGAATTTGGAAATCCTAACCCCCGACGAGTCCCATGTGTGGTTTTGATGGACGAGCTAGATCAACTAGTGACAAAAAATCAAAGTGTGATGTACAATTTCTTCAACTGGCCTGGCCTTCGGCACAGTAGGCTTATTGTCTTGGCTGTAGCTAACACCATGGATTTGCCTGAACGGACACTGAGCAACAAGATCAGTAGTCGATTAGGTATATTGAGATGCTCTCACATACGTCATGGATACTAATTGACGTTACAGGCTTAACAAGAATCACATTTCCGGGATATTCCCATGAGCAGCTCATGAAAATCATCCAGTCCCGTCTGGAAGGAGTTCCGGGTGATATCGTTGAGTCCGATGCAGTCCAGTTCGCCAGCCGTAAAGTTGCAGCAGTGAGTGGTGATGCACGCCGTGCTCTGGACATATGCAGGAGGGCTGTTGAGATTGCGGAGAGCGACTGCGCAGAACAAGAACCTCTAGCGCTGACTCCGAGCAAGAAAGCCAGGCTTGACCCTACACACCACCAGAGCTTGCTGAAAAGAGCGGGGAAAGTCACGATCAGCACGATCAAGCAAGCGATCAGCGAAGCCACGACGAGCCCGCTGCAGCAGTATTTGCACCACGTCCCCCTGGCTTCGAAGCTCTTTCTTGCCGCTCTGTTGGCCCGCACCAGGAGAACGGGCGTTTGTGAAAGTGTACTGGGTGAAGTTATCGAGGAGGCGAAACGCATCGGCAGCCTGGCCGAGGACAGTCATATGCGTGATTTCCTCCTGGCCCAAGCAGCCTACACAACACCAGACAATGGCTCTGTGAATTTGCCGAAGCTAATCAAGGCGCCCCGGGTACTTGCTATAGGAGAGGCGGCAATGGAACTGATGGAGGCTGGAGTCATCGGCTTGGAGCTTCGAAAGGGCGAGAGGACTGGCAAGATCCGACTTCAGCTCGGAGACGAGGAGATGAAACTTGCATTGAAGGACGACCCCGAAGTGCGATCACTCGGATTTGCGATTTGAAAGCAAGCGAATTGGTATAGTGCGCCGACATGATACTTTCAAACACCATCAAACCATTTTGCTACGAGAAACGGACCCAATTGATGTGCCACCGTCGAATACAATGCCCTCAAGTTCACTTGCTGGCAACTAGAATCTTTGTCTACCCAATGTAGGTTTCCAGTCAAGGGGATGACTCTCGGGTGTGGCGTTTTCGTCCTGTTTCCACACTTTGACTATGTGAATGTTAGCAATCGGGAGGACTCAAGTTGTCAAGGGCAACGTACTCGTCTTGTCTGCTTCTCCACAGATCAAGCGCAGGCCGGTCCGGTCGTAAGTAGAGCTCATCAAGCCGGCTTCAGCGTCGAGAGAGCCAGGTTGCGCGGTTGTATCGAGCGATTGAAACCTGTGTCCAGTCTTCCAGTCCCAGAAGCTGATCGAACCGTTGTCCCCTTTGCCAGCGTCAGTCACATCTCAGCGCCATGGCCGGAAGAGCACCCACCTCCTGAAAACAGGACGTTGTCCTCGTTCACACTCAACGTATTGATGATGGCGTTCTGTCCTTCGAAGTTTTGCATCAAGGCACCTTCTGGACATTTCCATTGCTTGATGCTCCCCGTGCTCCCACTTGCAAATGTAAACTCTTTGGGGTGCACGGCTAATGCCCTAACGCCCTTCTTATGGTGAGTAAGTACCCCCATGGTTTTGCCGGCAGCGAGGTCCCATAGCCTGACCGTGGAGTCGAGAGATGAGCTTATCACCTGCGGATCAGCCTCTTGACATTTTACATCTGACACTGTTCCCTTGTGACCACTTAGGACGTGGATATTGCTGCGAGTCCTCATGTCCCACACGCGCGCCACCCCGTCTCGCCCTCCGGTAACAAGTACATCGAGTGTAGGATGTAACGCGAGTGTGTAGACGCCGCTTAGATGTCCGTGATAATGCCGGATCACTTTGTTGGTTTCCAAGTCCCAACATTTGACCATCTTGTCCTCGCCGCACGAGAACAAGTATGGCTGTCTCTGGGAGACCGCCAGTCCCCGGACGCAGGAGATATGCCCGGTCAAGGTCAGCCGTAATGAACCGGATGCCAAATCCCAAATCTTAATCGTCCTGTCGCCTGCCCCGCTGGCAAACCACTCGTTCCCAGGCTCCACGGCCAAACTTCTGACCCAACCAAGATGGCCGGATATCACCCTCATCAACTTCCATGGCGCATGCCATTCCGGTTTCATTTGCATGATCGTTTGGTGCCGCACCAAACTCGACGAGGCTGTATGACGCTGCAGAGCTTGTCCACTGACATTCGGGGCATGGCTGCCTCCTGGTACGGCTGTACGCAAGGTCAACGCCTTAGATGACGACGCAGTAGTGTCGCCCGGAGCAGTGTCTGTAATCTGCTCTATCATCTTTGCCATTTTAGCATCACCTGGGCTGTCCATGTTCGCCTGGACTTTTGGTCGCTTGCGCCTGGCAGCCGCGGACGTCGCCAAGCTTGCCTGCTTTGCTGCTAGGACGGAAGGGAGTTCTCGAACATCTTCGTATTCATTGCGTATGCGTGCACTTAGGTTGATTCGGTCTGGAAGATCGGTGAAGGAGACTTCGGCTGGATGAGGGGTTTGGGCGGTCCTGTTCACAGGCTCTATTGTCGACGGTATTCCGAAATCAGCGGCGAAGAGTTCTCTGGTACGTTTTGCTGACCGTTGCACGTGCTCCTATGATAGCAGAACGTCAGAGAGGAGATTCCCTGTACAGGGGGCTCAGGCGCATTGAACACTGACCTTGAAGGGCAACTCAGAAGGGGCCTTGAGCACGCTGCTTGCCATACTGGAGACAATATCTACTGTCTTGACTTCGACCAAAGTTTCCAATGAAGACTTGAGGTTCTCGTCTTGTCTACCCTCGAGGTATTATAGGAGTGGGCTATGTATCCTAGACGTAAATGGAGGCTTGTAGATGATTTTCAAACGGCTCGCGTGCGCGGTGGAAGTGACATGATTGGCAAATCAGAGTTTCCACTGTACGTAAGTCTGAGAAACCACTCTCACTCCGGCCGCAGATGGACGTTGAACAGGGCTCCAAATTTGCTATCCATGAAGCAGCTCGGGAAGGCAGAAGTATGTGAGACTGCTCTCTCTATGTTTAAACCAATGCGCTAACTTACTGTCACCGTTCAAAGCAAGTGTCGTCGAATCCCTCCTTAACGTAATCGCCCGTTACATATCCGCATTTGGCCTCGATACTGGACTGCTCTATGCCACATGCTGACAGCTATCTCCTCAGGCGAATGCTAGCCTGGCCACAAGGCGGGATGACGATGAACGGTTGCCTCTTCATTGGGCAGTTGCAAATCATCACATTCCAATACTTCAAATTCTAGTGTCGCAGAAGGACTTCGACCCAGACGTTCAGGTCGCAAATCCTTCATGTACTCTAGATTATTACATGCGCTCATGTGGCTATAGGATGGATCAGGTTGGACACCCCTGATGATAGCATCAAGTTTACGGGAAGGGGACGAACTGGTTGATTTGCTGCTAAGGAAGGAAGCGGATGTCAATCTCAAGAGTACGTCTGGAGATTTCCTCGCTGTTGCGGAGAAGGAGGATGCTGATTGATTTAGATTATAATGGGCAGGTACTGATAGCTTAGCTGTTCAGCGCGTGAACATTCTTCTGAGCTGACATGAAGGTTAGACAGCACTCCATTTCTGTGCATCAAAGAACAACATGGAAGTGGCAAGGAGACTCCTCTCGCAGAAGGCATCTGCGCGAGTGAAGGATAAACGGGGCCAACTAGCCCTTCATCGGGCCGCTGCGATTGGTTCAGTACCTATGGTTACGCTCCTTCTTGACAATAAAAGCCCGCTCAACGCTACCGATATCTCTGGCTACACTGCTCTGCATCACGGTGATTATCTTGGCCGGGTCCATTGGGGTGATATGTGTATTGACTCTTCGGCAGCGATCTCGGAAGGCCATGGAGATACCGCGCTGCTGCTCTTGAGAGCAGGGGCCGAATCAGACAAAAGGGATATAGATGGTCATTTGGCAATCGATCTGGCACCAGATACAAAGGTATGGCTTGTTGACATCTTCGTGGTAGGAGGAGCCCCTGACAAGCAGTAGATCCGGAATTTTCTGCTGCCGAGCGCGGACCGCGAGGGTATCAACTTAGGTTGAGGCATTATCCCCTACTTCGAGCGTTGACGCCACAGACCTTTCGCACTACACCTGCTATTGCATGTGATATCCTTATGGCGAACAGCAATCTTCTATGAGAAGTGACGTCAGGTGGGGGAGGGCTTCATCTCATAGTGCTGTCGACAAGCTCCCTGTATATCTTCTTAACATCGGCGACATCAGCCTTGAGTTCTTCGACAAGCTCGCTCTTCTCACCGAGCATTTCGAGTGTCGTATGATATCGCTCGTTGACTTGAAAGATCTCTTGCTCGAGTCTCTGAATTTGGTTGTCTGCTGCCCGCTTCTGTTCCACCTCGCGCATAAGCGAAACAACCTGTTCTCGGGCTTCGTCTCGTTGATAGGAGAGTCTTGCAAGCTCATCCTTCAATGCTGCCTTCTCGCTCTCCAAACGCCTTACTGTTGCGCTCATCCGCTCGACCAACTGAACAGACGGACCAGCACCGGCCGTGGAGACAGATATCATGTCATTTATTGTCCGGTGTGGTGACGCCGGAGTGCCAGAGCCCTCGAAAGGATCATCCTGATCCGAAACATGGACTGAAGGTGTGGGTGGGACTGTAGAACTTAGAGACCGCTGCGGTGTGAAGGGAAGAAAGTCTTGGTTGTTTGAAACCTCTCCATCGGGAGTCCCTAGATGTTGACTAAGGTCGCGGCCACCGATTGACCGATCTGTTATCGGCATGCTCACGTTCATTCCACTATTCTGAGCATTGGTCCGACGGTTTTGCAGGCTAAGGAGATCTGCGCTTGACCCTTTTCTAGTGTAAGATTTTGGAGATCTGGTTCTGAACTGGGAATCCGCTGATGAAGTCTGATTGTTTTCTTGATTCCATTTGTTCATCTCGTCCTCGATGCGGGTATTGAGTGCCACTTCCCAAGAAGCGCGGTCTTTCGTAAAGTCTGCTTCTGCTTCTGCAAGTGTATCTTCGGAAACCCTCAATCTTTCCTGAATTGTACTGAACTCTTTGCTTTGCTCGGCGTATTCTCGGTCAAGGTTGTTGAGTTTACCAAGAGCAGTGTCAAGTTCTTCATTGGCCCTCGTCAACCTAAGTTTCTAATTATAGTCAGCTCGAGATCTTCTCATCGATGGGTGTACAACGGACCAGATCCCGGGTCCTAAGTCGGAGGTCTGCTTCTCTCTTCGCCATTTCATCTTTCTCTTCCTCAAGGCTTTTGATTCTATGTAAAAGCGAACCCTCTACGCCTTGCCAGTTCTCGATAGCAATTGAATGTTGGGTTTGGAGAACTTCGACTTGGCGGAGAAGCTTCGTTTGCGTGTCACTGACAGCACCCGTCGTAACCTCCTCAGCTCGGGCGTGTAAAACTTCGAGCCTGTTCTCCAGCATCTATGACTTGTCAGCCAGTTTCAACACTCACAGATCAATGTGCTTCTCACAGATTGTTCCCTTCGGAGTTCCATTTCTGTCTCTCGGGCACGGCCCTTTCCCCGCTCCGCCTCCTTTGTGACACGACGAATCTCGGATCGAAGTTTCTCCTCGCTCAGCTCCCTTTCAATCCTCGCCTTTGACAGATCGTCCCGAAGCCTCGAGGAATTGGTCCTCTCCCGCTCCAGCGCGTCCGTTTGGGCCGCGCTTTCTGCGGCGCTTGATTTATGAGGTACCTCTGCCAACTTCAAACTTAGACCTGCTGCTGTCACGCGCTGTGAGGCTAGTTCTGCTTTCAGCGATTCATTTTCAATTTCAACCTTTGACAAACTCTTTGAACCATCAAGCTCACGCTCGAAGTCTTCCGCCCACATGGTCCGTTCGTTGCCATTCTGAACTTCTTGCTCAGCCCCCTGCAATCGTACTCTAACTCCGGCGAAATGCTTTTGATCCTCAAGAATGCTGGAACGAAGGCTTTTCATGATATTCATATCCCTCAACCCAGTCTTAGACAGCTTCTCACCATCTTCCACCAAGAGAGCGAGCTGTTGATCTTTCTCGGCAAGGCTTTTGTCTAGACTTCCTGCAGAAGCCGTAGTAAGTGCTGTTCTCGCAGTTCCTAGTGCCTCCTCTGTTAGACACTGCAGCTTCGATTGAAGAGCGTCGATTCGTTCCATGAAGGAGTGAGTTTCTTCTTGGCGTCTTATCTTGGAAAGCTCGTAGTCTGACTGCATCTGGGATAATATCGCTTCATACTCCTGTGCAGACCTCTGTGCCTTGCCTGTTCGTTCGACAACTGCTGCAAAAGACGCGTCAATGTCGTTTGGGGCAATCCAATGGTGGGCAGGTGCTGAATGTTGTAGGGATGAGTCCCGTGAATGGAAATCTAGAGAGGGTTCTGTTGATACCATCCGCTCCGACATGGACACTGGGAATGTTGTAGTATGCCCCGGATACAAGTCTTGGTTCCACTTCTCGTCGGTCTCAGTACTGCCGTTCTCTCCACTAGGAAAAGTCGCCGATGTGGATACTTCCAGAGCCTGACGCGTCGGCCCGGTCCATGCGTCGTCACTTTTGATATCGAAACTCGCCCGTGGACTGTCAGCCTCCCGGGATGAGAACTCAGAAGTGGACGCAGGACTGTCAGATCTCCATGTACTACCGTTCTTGACGACAGCCTTCGCCAGGCGCTCCTGCAGGCGATCATTATGTCTACCACTCGAAGAACCCCGAGGAACACCTGGGCAATGTTTCAGTTGCGAGCCATGGTGGAGGGGTCTGAAGTGGTGCGCCTACTGTTGGCTCTTCCACCAGTCGGCGCTGTAGGATGAGAGCTTTCTTTTGACTCAAGAGAATCTTGCGTCTTGCTGTTCGCCTTCGCAGGTGGTGCCAGCGGCTCATCTCCGTCCGCCAGAATGGTGTCTAGTCTAGACTCTACACCTGCAACGGCCTGCTGAAGCAGCGAGCCCCATCTTGAGGCTGGTTTCGACACTTTGGGAGCCTTACTCATGGTGAGGGCTTTTCAAGAATCGAGACGTCTCGTGTGTGGCTGAAGTCGTTCGTGGCCTCCTGGGCTTATACTTGGCGGGATCAGCATGTTTTTGTTGGAGCAAGGCCTATGCGGAAGCAGCATGTATCGCTTGCAGAGAAGTCAGTAATCCCCCAGCAGTGAAATGTACAATCTCTGCCCCAAAGACTGTTCTCAGTCTGTAAGGGTATGCTACAGTACAACGTAGCTTGTCAACGTAAGTGCTACAGTATCGCCCAGCTGCTCATCCCCCTGTCTAGTGCCGGATCATGTATACACCGAGTCCTAAGGTAAGCCTGGTTCGAGGTTGCCGAAAGGTTGTACAGTACGGAGTACTACTATAATGTAAGTTATATCGGACATACACTTAATAGCGGTGTGTAATGATCGTAGTATTGTCTAACTAACTAAGTGTAAAGAGACAAACATCTCATGTAATAGAAAACTTTTCAGAAGGTTGACACTAAGCCTAATCAGGCAATGCCTCAGCATATTCTCAAGTCTAGAGTGGCCATCAGGTTGAGGTTAGAGCCAAAATTTCTGACTCTAGCTCAACTCACACTAGAGCTGAGATCAAGCTAGAGTCAGATCAGATCAAGAAAAAAAGCTTCTGCTAAATTAATTTCAATCAATTCATACATAAGTTTTTAGTCACTCTGCACATAAGTTCTTAATAAGCTTACTGTAAGTCTTAGAATTAAAGAATTGCAAAAGCAATATAATGAAGTAATAAAATCATAGAAGCAACAGTAAAATTATTTATTTAATTTTATAAAATTTATTTATGTAATACATTGATACTCTTCTCTCTACATATGCAGAATTCTTTTCTTCAACATATTTACATAAATCTTAAAGATTCTCATATAATGAGCAATAAATATCATGTTCTTTACTTAAATTGTAATATGTTTTGCATAAATAATTATTAAATTTATATCTAAAAATTATTAAATTCTAATCAATAACATATTGAAATGATTAAGCTTACTTTTAAAATGAACAACAAAAGATATTTTAAGAACTTTCTGCAGACATTTTAAAATATTTAATTAAATATAAAAATTTATTTTGTTAAACTCTTTAACAATAGAGAAACAAATAACTCTTTGAAAGATCATTTTAAAAATAAAAAGATTAATATTTTTTTAATAGTGATGAATTTTTCTTAATGTTTTCATTATATATAATTGTTAATAAGTTCTAAATAATATAATTAAATAATAAAAATAAGCAATAAAAATGACTTACTTTCTGACTTAATACAACATTATTAAAATTAAAATAATAAATTATTCTATTTTTACTGTTTATTATCTTCTTCTTCAGCATCATCATTATCATTCTACTCATTATTGCTCATCTTATTATCACTTACATCATCATTATTTATTTCATTATTACTTACATCATCATTACTTATCTTATCATTGCTCTCTTATTCAGTGTTTATAGCAGCTATAATAGATACAGATTATTTCTTAGTGACAGCTCATTTCTTAATAGTAAAATAATTATAAGTAACAGATAACTTTCTTAACAATATAATGATTAGATTCTTTATAGAAAGATTAATGTGAAAGTAATAGAATAGAGTAATAGAATGAGATTGTATATTTATTAATGTTAGAAGATTGAATGAATGATGTGTAATGTAATTAATATATAAGAAGAAAGATGTGTAAGATTGATGAAATGTAAGAAAGATAAAATGTAAATATAATATATATTAAGATTATGATGCATTGCTATAATAAATATAAGATTAAGACTTTATATTCATTATATTTACTTATAATATAAAAAATAAAACTAAATAAATCATAAAATCTTATTCATTCTTCTTTTAACTTCTTACATTCACATCATATCTATCTACAACACTGTCAGCTAATATGTTTCTTAATTAAATACAATTTTATTGTAATATTTTATTACAATATTTTATTACAATAATTATATCTTACTAAATCTTAACTGACAAATTTACAAAATTATTCTTGCTGCATTAAAAAAGCTTACTACTTACTTAAGATATCTTACATTTCTATTTTATCATTAAATTATAGTATTAAGATTTATATTGCTCTTTTATATTGCTTAACTTAAGATTAATAAACTATGTTAACTACTCACAATGTACAGTATATCTTTTAAGAAATAAAATATGTAAAAGTTTATTTCTTTTAACTTTTATAAAAATAAATACATCAAAATTAAATTTATTAATACACTTTCTTCATCTTTTGAGCATCTGTCAATCAGAGAATCTCTATGTCATAGTTAAGAATTAAAGTGATGAAATAAAGTTAAATTAATAACTAAATATATCTCATTAAAAGCAATAAATAAGTATTTAACTCTATTAAAGATCATTAAGACTAGAAAGCTTTCACAGACTTATATATAGAGTTTTAATAAAATTAAAATTAAATATATTAAAGTAGTAAATTAAGCTGTAAAATGAATTGTATTGAATAAACTGAAGAGCTTAACTTAATATAAGTAGATAAATAAAAATGAAAAAATATATATGATAATAGTTACTGAGCATAATGTTATGGATAATTACTATCTTAAAGAAATTAATAATAGAAAATTCTATTGCTTCATTGTATTGCTTATATATTCACATTATTGTATAAAGAAGTTTATAATTGAGTTTAAGAGAATTTAAGAAGCAAAGAAATGTTATGTAATTGAAGTGAAAGAGAAAAAGAAATATTAAGATTATTTTAATGAGATATATAAGATATTAATGAAAAACAAACTCATTGATGAGAAAGACAATGAAGAAGAGAATAAAATAAGTATTTAAAATCTTTAATATATATAAAAATAATATTAATGTAATTAAATTTATACATTATTTCTTATTGACTCTCTTGAACAGAATGTGATCTTTAAGCTTAAAGTGATGATTAAGTATTATAAGAAATTAATTAATAAGTATAAACTTAAAAAGTTAATAAGTGCTGAAGACTTTAATTTTAAAAATGTTATAATTAAATTCTGTTGTCAGATTATGAATTCAAAATATATAGAAAACAAAAATTAAAAGTATAAATCTATTGTTTTATTTTATTGCTTTATTTTATCACTCTCATTACTGACAGATCACTTAGATATAAAATGTCTTTGCTGACTAAGCAAAATAATATTGAGAACAAAAATATTATTAAGAATTCTTAAATTAAAGTTGAGCTGTTAAATGATGAAGAAAATGTTAATAATTTATTTAATTAAGAAACTGAAAGCTTTATTATTAATGAGAAATTTAACAGTTCATTGTATCATAAGTTTACAATGAAATTAACACTCAATTAATAGTTTCTAAATACGCTGGTCCATGCAACTGCATAAAAGACTCAGATGGTAGTCAGCTTGAAAAAAAGACTCAGATAGACTTTACTTTGATGCTAATTCTTTGTCTATAGTAAACACATCACTGTCATCAAGCATTTAGTGTTTACATTCACCATTCAACACATTTCAACCTCATCATCATCCTCTCAGTGACAGTCTGAACTGCCATCTATTTCAAGCTGATGATAGCTGTTAACATCAGCAATCTTCATTCTGTTAACAACATGAAGTGCAATTCTTTACACACTTATGTGTCTCACAGAAGATCTAAGAAGAAGCAAATTCAGACAGAGAATACACATGCTCTGTGTGAGCTGCATCAGAATGATTTAAGAAACACTGATAAGAATTTAAGACTGAAAAATGCAGTTCATCACTGCAGCACATGCCATCAAGTAAAGCATAATGCCTCTACATGCTGTAGGCCACATAATTGGTAAATAGAAGCAATTTAAATACATAAATATTTATAGTTTGTTTGTCTGTTTACTATTCTAATGTTTATTTACATTTTGACACATCAACACATTCTAAAACACAAAGACTATTCAAGTTAGCACTCAGTGTTGAGTCTATTTAAGTCTTTTTTACAGGTTGACTACCATCTGAGTCTTTTATGCAGTCACATGAACCAGCAAAGTCTTTTACTCTATAAATTATTAAGATTTAAACTGTATTATATAAAAGAATCAATATTTATTATCTTTGATCTATAAGATCTTGCAAAACATTGAATGAACACAATGATACATTAAGCTAGATATTATTGCAGTTTTTTATAAGATTTAAATTGTCATTAAAGATGAGTAAAAAATGATCTTTTATATAAGATATAAGTTATATAAATGAATAATGACATCTTTTAATCTAATTAATGCTTCAAATACTTTTCAGAAATACATTAACTGAATTTTATGAGACTTTCTAAATGAATTCTATTTTATGTATGTAAATGACATTCTGATTTTCATTAATGAATCATTATAACAACATCATAAGAAAAGCTTACTGAAATTTAGTTAAAAAAGAACACATCTACATCAAAATGAAGGCTGAATCACACTGAAATCAGGATAAAAATCTTAAAAACATCAACAGACTTCAGTTTTTCACATTTATTCAAAT
>JAABUJ010000927.1_pt1 | contig 49273 bp, 29 predicted proteins | sample 5559131 | NCBI WGS metagenome assembly JAABUJ01 (sample SAMN10711875, study PRJNA513366) | rock metagenome | isolation source: Antarctica rocks | place: Antarctica: Victoria Land, Mt New Zealand nord | collected 2016-01-07
GCTCCGCTCGACGCCACCCGACACGATCTCCCGAGATTGACAACGCCCTCGCACTCTGTCGGGCCATTGCGTACCTCCTCGGTTCATGGCTGATGGGGCTGGAAGCCGAGCGGGACAGTATCGAGGGTCTTACCCATTACCCATCAACCATTTCCCATAACTCATCCGGGCGGCGGGGCTCACTTCGCGACCAGCGGGGTCAGCTCGACGTTCCGGTAGAAGACCTCGGCCCCCTCGGACTGGAGCAGGATCCGGCCCTTGGTGACGCTGGCCTTGGTCCCCCGGTTGACGACCACGCCGTTGATGAGGTTGGTGATCGTGTCCGCCTCGCAGATCACCTCGACGGTGTTCCACTCGCCGGTCGGCTTCTCGGCGTCCCTGGTCTTGACGGATCGCTCCTTCGAGGGCTTGCCATCGACTTCGAGGGTGGTCCCGCTCACCAGCCAGAAGTCGCCGCAATCGTGCTCCTGGATCTGGCACTCGATCGACCGGGTCCAGATCTTGTCGGGACCGGAGCAGTGGAGCAGGACGCCCGAATCGCGCCGCTCCTTCTCGCGGGGGGCCCAGCGCCGCTCGCCCCAGCGGAATTCGAGCGTGAGCTTGTAGTTCTCGTATTCCCCGACCGTCGTCAGGCAGCCGAACCGCTCGCCCGAGACGTGGATCGTCCCGTCCTCGACCCGGAATACGTTCTCGGGCCGCGAATCGGGGTTGTACCCCTTCGTCCTGGGGTCGACGAAGACGGTCCAGCCCGCGAGATCCTTGCCGTTGAAGAGGACCACGGGCTTGGGATCGACGGGCGGGCCGGCCCCGGTCGCCCCCAAGATCACGGCGACGGCCGAGGCGAAGACGCAGACGATCCCACGCGATCCGATCATGGCACGATCCCCCGACGAGTGGAGCCCGGATGGCCCGGGCGCGAGCCAACCTTCGGGGGATGGTAACCCGTCCCGAGGCCCGGCTCAAGCGGCGCGGCCGGGCTCGTCGGAGATCGGGTTGGGCCGGCTCAGTTCCGGGCGTCGGAGGCCCGCCGGGAAGGGTCGCTCTGAAGGGCGGCCAGGAATTCGAGCGTCGGCGCGAGGTAGCTTGCCAGCGAGGGCTGGCCGACGGCCCAGGCCGCGGCTTCGGGCCCCGCCTCGTAGGCAACCCGTCCCTGGCGGATCGAACGCGAGACGACGCCCCGGTCGTACAGGAACAGGAGGAGGGCGACCCGGCGAGCCAGCGGGGCCTTCGACCAGTAGGGCGAGGCGGACAGGTCGTTCTCCAGGTGCAGCCCGGTGAAGCGGAGCGCCTCGGCGGTCAGTGCGTCCAGGTGCTCGTCGTTGCGGTGGTGGCGGTACTGCGCGAGGCGGCCGTTCCAGAGTCGGGAGAGTTCGCGGACGGTTGTGGCGGACACGGGTGAGATCGGCCCTTCGAGGAATCGATGGGGCCCGCCATCACGTCATCGGAGGGCCCGCCGAGTCATCATACGTCCCCCGGCAAGCTCCGGCACGACAAAAAGCGAGCAATCCCTCAAAAATCGAGCCAACGACGATTCGCTTTGACAGGGTCCGGGCGTTTCATTAAGGTGCGACGGGAGATGGGATGCCCTCGTCGAGCTCGATCCGCGCGCAATCCGGGCCTCCATCTCCTCCCAGGCCCCCCAGAACGCCCGTCCAACGGATGCGATGCCGCACATGTTTCAATCGCTCGCCAGGCTGGTCAACACCCGGGGGTGGGTTATCGTCGTGGGTTGGGCGGTGGTCACGGGGGCCCTGTTCTGGATCGCGCCGAAGTGGGAGACGGTGACCAAGGACGACGACGTCGGGTTCTTCCCGGCGGGCTATCCCAGCGTGATCGGCCAGGCGTTGCTGAGGGGGGGGTTCCCCAAGGACGTGGCCAGCTCGCAGGCCGTCCTGGTGGCCGAGCGGACCGACGGCCCGCTGACCCGGGGCGACCTGGACCACGTGGTCGCGCTGTCGACCCGGATGACCCGGCTCAAGCAGGAGGAGCCCGGCCTGGGGATCAAGCAGGTGGTCGATTACCGGGTCCCGGTGCTCGGGCCCCGGCTGATCGGCGACGCGAAGGAGGGCACGGGCCAGGCCACGCTGGTCCTGGTCTCGCTCAACGGGACGTACATCGCCAAGCAGACCCGGATCGCGATGGACCGGCTCTATCTGGAGGTGGCCGGCTTCAAGGCGCCGCCGGGCGGCCTGGACGTCCAGATGACGGGGTCGGCGGCCGTCGGGCGTGACATGAATCGCGCGGCCAATTCCAGCGTCGCCAAGACGACCTGGACGACGATTCTTCTGGTCGTGGTGATCCTCCTGATCGTGTACCAGTCGCCGCTCCTGGCGCTACTCCCGCTGATGACGATCGCGCTCTCGGTGGTGGTCTCGCTCAAGGCCATCGCGTCGCTGACGCTGATCCCCGGCCTCCGCTTCCAGGTGATGAACATCACCGACCTGTTCGTGATCGTGGTGCTCTTCGGGGCCGGGACCGATTATTGCCTGCTCCTGATCGCCCGCTACCGCGAGGAGCTGGCCCGGGGCCGGTCGGGGTCCGAGGCGCTCCGCGAGGCGATCGAGCAGGTTGGCGGGGCGCTGGTGGCCAGCGCGGGGACGGTGATCGTCGGCCTGGGGATGCTCTGGTTCTCCAGCTTCGCCAAGATCCAATACACCGGCCCGGCGATCGCGCTGAGCCTGGCGATCGGGCTGCTCGCCGCCCTGACGCTCGCCCCGGTCCTGCTGCACTGGTTCCGGGGGGCGGTGTTCTTCCCGTTCAAGCCGCCCCACCACGAGAAGGGGGGCGACCCCGAGCAGGAGAGCCTGGCCCAGATCCCGCTCTCGGTGTTCTGGGGCAAGATCGCCAACATGGTCATCCGGAGGCCCGGCCTGATCCTGGCGGTGAGCGTCCTGGCGTTGATGCCGTTCGCCGTGCTGGGGGCCCGGACCACGCCCAACTACAGCCAGTTGACCGACCTCAGCCCGGACCAGCCCAGCATCATCGGCGCCAAGATCGTCCGGAAGTACTTCGCGGCGGGCGAGCTGGGCCCGTCGACGGTCCTGGTCGAGCACCCGGGGATCGACTTCCGCTCGGATCCGGGCCGGGCCACGATCGAGCGGCTGAGCAAGACCCTGGCCGTCCTGCCCAACGTGGCCGAGGTCCGCTCGATCTCCCGGCCGCTGGGAATCTCGCCGGAAAGCCTCCAGGAACGCCTCTTCGACCGGGCCCGGAGGCCGTTCGTCGACTCCCGCTACGTCTCGACCGACCCGGCGTCGGCGGCTGACCTGAACCACGTCACCCGGGTCGACCTAATCTTCAAGTCCGACCCCTTCTCCGACGCCAGCCTGAAGACCTTGGCGGAGGTCCGGCGGGTGGTCCTCGCAGCCGGCGGGCCCGGCGGGCCGCTGGCGGGGATGGTCGCGACCGGCCTGGCCGGCTCGACCGCGATGGTCGCCGACCTCAAGGAAGTCACCACCAAGGACGAGCAGCGGATGTACTGGTTGGTGACGCTGGGGGTCTATGTCATCCTGGTCCTGCTCCTCCGTCGGCCCTTCATCTGCCTCTACCTGATCGCCACGGTGGTCCTGGGCTACCTCGCCTCGCTCGGGATCACCGAGATGGTCTTCCGGGCCCTCCACGACGGGCCGGACCCCTGGGTCGGGCTCGATTGGAAGGTCAGCTTCTTCCTCTTCGTGATCCTGGTGGCCGTGGGCGAGGACTACAACATCTTCCTCATGGCCCGGGTCATCGAGGAGGAGAAGAAGCACGGGCCGATCGAGGGGATCCGGCAGGCCGTGATGCACACCGGCGGGATCATCAGCTCGTGCGGCCTGATCATGGCCGGGACCTTCGGCTCGATGCTCACCGGCAACCTGACCGCGCTGAAGGAACTGGGCTTCGCGCTGGGGCTGGGGGTGGTCCTGGACACGTTCATCGTCCGGCCGATCCTCGTCCCCGCCTTCGTCGTCCTGATCCACCGGGCCCGCGGCCGGGTCGACGCCGGGGCCGGGCCGATCGTCCACGACCCGGCCGAGGTGACCACCGGCTCGACCCCCTGAGGGGCGTTCCGGGATCGAAAATGGTTGATGATCGATGGGTAATGGCCGATGAGCGGCGATGCGTCCTGATACGGATTCCAGAAAAACTCGCACAATATGAGATTCCCGCTCGCAGATCTCAAATCGTTTCATGGCAAGGATTTGCAATCTGAAATCCGGGATCTGGAATGAGTCGGTTTCTTTCCGGGAAGCGTATCAGTCGCCTCGGCCGCTGTTTTGGGATTTGCCTCACCCATCACCCATCACCTATCACCTATCACCCATCACCCATCGCCCATCACCCCTGAGGAGTCCCGGGCGATGCATCGAGCGACCCTCCTCGGCGGCTTCCTGGCGGCCTGGCTCGCGTCGGCGGACCGGGCCCCGGGCCAGGTCGTCGACCGAGCCCGCGCCGAGTCCGAGGCGGCGGGGCAGGCGGCCGAGGCCGACCGACTCTTCAAGCGGGGCGAGTGGGAGCCGGCGATGGCGATCTACGAGGCCGAGCGGGCCTCCCGAGCCGCCCTCGGGGACGTCCGCTACGAGGCGTATGCCCTCCGGGCTATCGGGATCTGCCGGGCCGAGCTGGGCGATGACGAGGGGGCCATCGAGTCCTGGGACCGGGCCCGAGCCCTCGACCTCAAGCGCGACGACAAGGGCTATGCCGGCTACGACGACTTCCTGATCGCCCAGGCGCAGCTCCGGCTCGGCCGGCCCGGCGAGGGGCTCGCGACCCTCGGGCGGGCCCTCCCGCTCCTCTCCGAAGCCGTCGACCGCGACCACGAGACCGACGCCCGGCTGGTCCTGACCCGGACCCTGGTGGGCCTCGGCCGGTCCGACGAGGCCCGGCCCCACGTCGCCCGGGCCATCGCCCTCGCCGAGGGCCTGGACGACGCCTGGCGGCTGGGCGACGCCTGGGCCTCCGCTGGCCAGGTCGAGGGGGCGCTGGGCAACGTCTCGCTGGCGCTGGAACGGTTCGCCGACGCCCAGTTCCTCTTCGAGCAGCAGGGCCGGGCCGCCGACGCCGCCTGGATGGAGGCCGTCTCGGGCTCGACCCTGATCCTGATGGGCCGGCCCGACCTGGCCCTCGCCCGCTTCGAGGAGGCGGTCCGGCTCCACGAGCACCTGGAGGACGGCGGCTCGCTCGCCGAGGACCTCGCCGCGATCGCCGGCCTTCACCTCGAAGCCGGGCGGGTCGACGCCGCCCTCGACTCCGCCCGGAAGGCCGTCGACCGGGCCCGGGACTCCGACGACCGCGAGCGCGAGGTCGAGGCCCGCGTCCGGCTCGCCCAGGTGGAGGCCCGCCGGGGCGACTGGCCCGCCGCCGCGGCGACCCTGGACGAGGCCGTCGGCCTGGCCCGCCAGGTCTTCCGCGACCAGCCCGCCGAGCAGGTCCGGATCCTCCTGACCGCCGCCGAGGTCGACGGCCGGGCCGGGCTCGGGCCCCGATCCCGCTCGCGACTCGAAGCCGCCGGCAAGCTGGCCGACGAGTCGGGCCGGGCCGACCTGAAGCGCGTCGTCGACGACCGCCGCCACGCCATCGAGCGTGACCTCGCCCCGAGCCCGCCGGGCTGACGGGACCGATCGCGGGTCAGTACGAGTCGCCGCCCCCGCCCGAAACAAGGGCGACCGGGGTGGCCTTCGGCTTCGGGGCACCGGGCAGGAAGCTCGGCAGCGGCTCGGGCTCCAGGTCCAGGGGCGGGATCCCTCCGATCCGCCGGAGTTCGGCTTGCAGCGCGACCCGCTCGGCCACGAGTTCGGGCGGCAAAGGCGGGATCTCGATCCGATGCTCGCCCCGGAGGCGAAGATAATAATCCCTCATGTGAACATGATGGACGCCACGGAGCCGCTGCTTGGCCGCGAGCTGGAAGCAGTCGTAGGCGGATCGAGTTTCGATGAGGGCGTACCGGAACGGCCACCGATTGAGATGACGGAGCCTCCCCGGCCCGGACGAATGGAAGGCCGCGACGCCTTCCCGTCGGATCTCGCGGACGCCCCGGGCGAGGTGCTCCCGGGCCTCGGCCAGGTGATTGACGCCGCTCCCTCGATTGGTCCTGAAGCAAGCGGCATCGCTGTGGATGCCGTATTCATGCCATTCGATCATCGGCCGGAACAGCGCCTCGCTGGCCGGCCCGTTCCGGTGGAAGTCGCGGATCGAGATCAGCTTCGCCGCCAGGGCGGAGGCGAGCGCGGCCAGGACGACGACGCCCAGGAGCTGGCGGAGCGAGAAGGCCGGTCGAAACCATCGGGGCATGGCGGTTCCTCCCGATTCACGAGGCGAGGCGCGCAAAACGAGGCGGGGCGGGTTGAGTTCCCGCCCCGCCTCGGGGTCGTGCCCGGCGATCCGGCGGCCGGCTCAGGACTTGGGCTTGCCGGCGGCCGGCTCGGCGCCGACTCCGGCCAGGGTTGGCTCCTCGCCCTTCTTGATCGGCTCGAAGACGAGGTGCTTGTCCTTGCCCTCCCCCTCGGCCCGGACGGCGATGGTGTCGCTCCCCTTGTACTTGCCGCTGAGGATGTCCTCGGAGAGGGGGTCCTCGATCAGGTTCTCGATCGACCGGCGGAGCGGCCGGGCCCCGTACTCGGGGTTGAACCCCTTGTCGATCAGGAACTCCTCGGACTCGGGGGTCAGGGTCAGCTCCAGGCCCCGGTCGCGGAGCCGGCCCCGGACCTTGGCCAGCTCGATGTCGATGATGACCTTGAGGTTGTCGCGGTTGAGGCTGTGGAAGACGACGATCTCGTCGAGCCGGTTGAGGAACTCGGGCCGGAAGTACTTCTGGATCGCGCCGGTGAAGTCTTCCTTCATCTTCTCATACGACTTTGCGTCGTCGCGGCTCCCGGGGAAGCCGAACGAGTGGGTGGCGCCGGTCTCGGCCCCGGCGTTGGTCGTCATGATGATGATGGTGTTCTTGAAGTCGACGTTGCGGCCGAAGCTGTCGGTCAGCCGGCCCTCTTCCATGATCTGGAGGAGCATGTTGTAGACGTCGGGGTGGGCCTTCTCGATCTCGTCGAGCAGGACCACCGCATAAGGGCGGCGGCGGATCTTCTCGGTGAGCTGGCCGCCCTCCTCGTAGCCAACGTAGCCCGGCGGGGCGCCGATGAGCCGCGAGACGTTGTGCTTCTCCATGTACTCGGACATGTCGATCTGGATCAGGGCGTCGGCGTTGCCGAACATGAATTCGGCGAGGCTCTTGGCCAGCAGGGTCTTGCCGACCCCGGTGGGCCCGGCGAAGACGAACGAGCCGATCGGCTTCTTGGGGTCCTTCAGCCCGGCCCGGCTCCGGCGGACGGCCTGGCTGATCCGCTTGATCGCCTCGGACTGGGAGATCACCTTCTTCTGGATCTCCTTCTCCATGTTGATCAGGCGGGCGGTCTCCTCGGCCTCCAACCGCGTGAGCGGGACGCCGGTCATCTTGCTGACGACCTCGGCCACGACCTCCTCGTCGACGGTCCCGTCGACCTCCTTGGAGCGCTCGCGCCACTCGCGGTTGATCGTCTCCTTCTTCTTCTTGAGCTTGTCGGCCTGGTCGCGGAGGGCCGCGGCGCGTTCGAAGTCCTGGTTGGCGACGGCCTCTTCCTTGTCCTGGTTGAGCCGCTCGATCTGGTCGTCGAGATCCTTCAGGTCGGGCGGGCGGGTCATCGCCTTGAGCCGGACCCGGGCGCCGGCCTCGTCGATGACGTCGATCGCCTTGTCCGGCAGGCACCGGCCGGTGATGTACCGGTCGGACATCTCGATGGCGGCCTCCAGGGCCTCGTCGGTGATCTGGACCCGGTGGTGGGCCTCGTAGCGGTCGCGGAGCCCTCGGAGGATTTCCAGAGCCTCGGCCTTGTTGGGCGGCTCGACCACGATGGTCTGGAACCGGCGCTCCAGGGCCCCGTCCTTCTCGATGTACTTGCGGTACTCGTCGAGGGTGGTGGCGCCGATGCACTGAACCTCGCCGCGGGCCAGGGCGGGCTTGAGGACGTTGGAGGCGTCGATGGCCCCCTCGGCCCCGCCGGCCCCGACCAGCGTGTGCAGCTCGTCGATGAAGAGGATCGTGTTCTTGGCCCGGCGGACCTCGTTCATGACGGCCTTGATCCGCTCCTCGAACTGGCCGCGATACTTCGTGCCGGCGACCATCATCGCCAGGTCGAGCACGACGATCCGGCGGTCGCGGAGCAGTTCGGGGACGTTCCCCTCGATGATCATCTGGGCCAGGCCCTCGACGATCGCCGTCTTGCCCACACCGGCCTCGCCCAGCAGCACCGGGTTGTTCTTCTGACGGCGCGAGAGGATCTGGACCACCCGCTCGATTTCATTTTGGCGGCCGATGACCGGGTCCAGCTTGTTTTGCCGGGCCAGGTCGGTCAGGTCGCGACCGAAAGAGTCCAAGGCGGGGGTCTTGGACTTGCCACCCTTGGCGGCGGCGCGCTCTCCCCCCTCGCCACCACCACCCGCATCCATCCCGTGACCGAGCAAGTTGAGCACCTCCTCGCGCACTTCTTCCAGCTTCAAATTGAGGTTCATCAACACCTGGGCGGCCACGCCCTCCTGCTCTCGCAGGAGGCCCAGCAGGAGGTGTTCGGTCCCCACGTAATTGTGGTTCAGGTTGCGGGCTTCCTCGATCGCATACTCGATCACCTTCTTGGCCCGAGGGGTCTGGGGGAGCTTCCCCATGGTGACCATGTCGGGGCCCGACTGGACGATCTTCTCGACCTCGACCCGGATCTTCCGCAAATCCACGTCAAGGTTCTTGAGAACGTTCGCGGCGACGCCGCTGCCCTCCTTGACCAGGCCAAGCAAGACGTGTTCGGTTCCGACGTACTCGTGGTTGAAGCGCTGGGCCTCCTGGTTGGCCAGCTGCATCACCTTGCGGGCACGGTCGGTGAAGCGCTCATACATGCGGTCGACTCCGACGGGGCGACCGGGGCCATCCCCGATCTGGGACTCTTCTCAACGTCTCGCTGTGCAAGGATCTTACGCCACGCGGGGTTCGACGGGTCGCGCCTCCACGGCAGTCAGCCCCTCGTTCGAGGCCGGTTCGAGTCGGACGGCCACCGGGCCGGCGGGCCCCGGGAGCGGTCGGTTTCACGGGCCATCCTCGCCGAAGTCTCGTCCAGATCCTATTGTAAAGCCCCGGAGTCTCCCGCCAAGGCCCCGGCCCCCGGTATCGCCCGAGGCGCGACCCGGCCCGGCCCCGGGAGGCGTGCCTCACGGTCGTCCCCATCGCCTGGATCCCGGCCGTCGGGGGCGGCCGGGGCCGATCGCGCCTCCATGCCGCGTCTTCCTGTTCGGGGCTCGGGAAGGCCCGGGATCCGAAAGGATCGGCCCCCGGTCCGATCAGGGACCATCCCTCCGGCGGTCGACTCGACGGCGAGAGTCGTCCCTCGGGCCGAGGGTTTCCTACCTTCATCAAGGGGATCTTAATCCATTGGATCCGGCGAAATCAAGCATCACCCCGGCGCGGGCCCGTCCGGCGGCGCCTCGAAGCCGGCGTCGAGCAGGGCCTGGCGATAATCTTCGGGCCCGTTGAGGTTCCGGAGGGTCGCCAGGTCGGGATCGGCCGCCGCCATCTCCGGGGCCCCGAGCACCAGGCCCCGGACGGCTTCGAGCAAAAAGACGGGCCGGAGCCGGTCCGCCTTCAACAAAGATTCCACCGCCGGCAGGACGGTCGACCGGCGATACAGGGCGGCCAGCGGGTGCAGGAAGCCGCCGACATCGGGGATCGCCAGGTCATGCTCGCCGATCAGCTCGACCAGCCGGGCGACCCAGGCGGCTCGGAGGAACGGCACGTCGGTCGCCGTCGCGTACGCCAGCTCGACCGAATCCGGCAGCGCCGCCAGCCCCGCCGCGATCCCCTGGAGCGGCCCCCGGTCGGCCACCGGGTCGCGGACGACCGTCACCCCCGAAGGGAGTTCCGGCAAATCCTGCCCCGGAGCGGCGACGACCACGACCGGCCCGGCCACCTCGCCGACCAGCCGGACCACCCGTTGGAGCATCAGCTCCGGCCCGAACGGCAGCCACGCCTTCGGCCGCCCCATCCGCCGGCTCCGCCCGCCACAAAGCACGACCGCGCCCGGGACCGTCATCGGGTGGGACCTTCCGGCATTCATGGAAGATTTCCGGCCAGGAACTTCGAGATCCGACCGTCGGCCTTCCGGGACACTTCATCCGTTCCGCTCAGGCGGGCGGTCAGTTGCTCCCACCATCGCCGAGTCGGAGGGGAGCTATCCATTTTCATCCACGATTATTTGGATCTGATTTCGCCCGCACCAGGTCCCACTCGACTTCGGTCGGACAGGATCGTATCAGAAATCGGCGATCCCGGCAAAACCTTGACCCGCGACGATGCCTGCCATCCCTCGGAAGCCCCCTTTGCGCTCGGCTCGCAGGCGGCACCGGGAAGGGAGCCCGGTCAAACCGGCTCGGAGGGATTCGAGGCCTCGCCTTCGCCCCCTTCGATCAGGAATCCAAGCCTCTCCAGCGCCCGGCGGGTCTCCGCCAGATCCAGGACTGACCGAAACGCCGCGACCGCCGGGCGGTCCCAGCGGGATTCGGGGATGGCGAAGTCGTAGCGCTCAGCCCGGACGGGGAGGAACCCCAGGCCGTAGGAGGCGGCGACCGGGGCGATCGCCAGGCCCCAATCGGCCCGGCCCTGCTCGACGGCCGCCGCCACCGCGTTGTGCGAGCGGGGCTCGACCGCGTGACCCGAGGGCCGGAGCCCGCCGAGCAGGGCGTCGATCACCACCCGGGTCCCGCTCCCCCGGTTCCGGTTGACCATCCGGCAATCGGGGTCGCCGATGGCCCGGTCGATGGCCTCGGCGACTCCGGCCCCCTCGAACCGGCGGTCGCCCGGGCGGTAGACGATCCCCTGCATCCGGCCGTAACCGGGGAGGAGGCGGACCCCGGGCGGCAGGAACGGGCGGTTGTAAATGTCGGTGGCCGGGTCGAGCAGGTGGACGCCCGCCAGGTCGCACTCGCCCCGGGCGGCGGCCAGGAGGCCCCCCTGGGATCCGACCCAGAGCGACTTGACGGGGAAGCCCAGGGCGACGACCCGCCCGAGGATCCAGTCCAGGCCCACGCAGTGCGAGCCGATCGCGACCAGGGCGGCCCGTTCCAGCCCCCGGCCGAGCGGGACCACCTCGACCCGCTCGCCGGCCTCCAGGTACTCGCGGTCCCGGGGGATCGTCACGAAGCCATCGGCGCGGGCGAACGCGGTCACCGAGCCCGAGCCCTTGCCCATCGGGTAGGCGGTCGGCCCCTCGGGACCCTCGATCAGGTTGACGAGCAGATATTCGGTCCGGCCGATCTCGCTGTTGACCCGCGCCGGGAGCGTCGCCGGGGTCGCCTCGCGGGCCTCGGCCCGATGGCCGCCCAGCCGACGGATCACGGGGGCGACGAACTCGTGAAAGGTGAAGATGGCCGAGGTCGGGAACCCCGGAAGGATCGCCACCGGCGTCGGGCCGACCGCCCCCAGGCAGATCGGCTTGCCCGGCTTGAGCGCGACGCCGTGGACCACGATCCCCGGCGAGTGCCGGGCCAGGACCCGATAGGACAGGTCGCCCGAGCCTTTACTGGTCCCCCCGCTGAGGATCACCAGGTCGGAGGCCAGCCCGAGCCCCAGCGCCGCCTCCAGGCCGGGCCCGTCGTCGCCGACGATCCCGAGCATCACCGGCTCGCCGCCCAGCTCGCGGACGGCGTCGGCGAGCATGGTGGCATTGGAGTCGAAGACCGAGGCCGGCCGGGGCGGCGAGCCGGGCCGGACGATCTCGTCGCCGGTCGAGAGGATCGCCACCCTCGGCCGGCGGACCACCTCGGCGCCGTCCCGGCCGATCGCGGCTAGCACGCCGGTCTCGCGCGAGGTCAGGCGTGACCCCCGGCGGAGGACCAGCTCGCCCCGGGCCATGTCGGTCCCGGCGAAGCTGACCCCCAATCCCGGGGCGGCCGAGCGGAAGACCAGCAGGCGGCCCGACGCCGGGTCGACCCGCGCATGCTCGACCATCACCACGGCGTCGGCCCCGCGCGGGAGCATGGCACCGGTCGCGATCGAGGAGGCTGTGCCAGGATTCACCGGGCCCCGGGGCTCGGTGCCGGTGGTGACCTCCTCGGCGTTGATCCGGAAGGCCCGGGGCTCCTCCTCCGAGGCCCCGTACGTCTCCTCGGCCCGGACCGCGAAGCCGTCGACGTTGGAGCGGTCGAAGGCGGGGACGTCGACCCCGGCGGGGACGTCCTCGGCCAGGACCCGACCCAGGAGCCCCGAGAGCCCGACCCGCTCGGGCCCCAGGGCCTCCGGGCGGATCGCGAGCCACCAGCGACGCTCGGCCTCGTCGCGGTCGATCACTTCCAGGAACTGCTCTTGCTCGTGTGCCAAGGTCGGGCTCGCTCCGGGCCTTCGGGGTCTTCCAGGGAATCGTCGGTCCCCACCATGGCCCGAGATCGCATGATGATTCGCGGAAGCACGGCCGGGAAAGAGTTTGATCGGATCGAGCCGGATCATTAGGATGGGCCCGACTCGCCCAAACCCCGCCGGATCCGATGGCCCGTCCGCCCCGCACCTTATGATCGCACCCGACGCCCCGACCCATCCGGCCCGAAGCGCCTCCAGGAATCACCTGGTCCAGCTCGACGGCCTCCGGGCCATCGCCGCGATCTCGGTCATCGCCGAGCACTTCTCGGACTTCGGCCAGGCCCTCCATTTCCCGGTCGGCCTGATGGGGCTCTGGCTGTTCTTCGTGCTCAGCGGTTTCTTGATCACGGGGATCCTTTTAAAGGCGAAGGGTGATGCCGGCGGCGTCTGGGACGACACCAGGCACGCCTGGAGAGCATTCTACGTCCGGCGGATGCTCCGGATCTTCCCCCTTTATTACTCGATCCTGATCGTCGCGGCGTTGATGGACCTGCCCGGGGTCCGCGCGAACCTGGGCTGGTATCTCGGGCACGTCGCGAACCTCTCCGAGATCCTGCCCGGCCGCCAGGCGTCGCCGTTCGTCCACTTCTGGTCGCTCTCGGTGGAAGAGCAATTCTATCTGATCTGGCCGACCATCGTCCTCCTGGCACCCCGGCGGATGGTCGTGGCGATCGCGGCGGCGATGGTGGTGGTCGCCCCCCTGTCCCGGCTGGCGATGCTCAGCCTGATCGAGAACTTCCACTACGCCCGGGTCCTCCCGCCATCCTGCCTCGACGGGCTGGGGATGGGCGCCTTGCTGGCCCTGCTCCGCGAGGGCGGGATCACCCCGACGCGGACCCGGGATCGATTCTGCGCGGCCTCGCTCTGGGTCGGCCTGGCCATCCTGGCGGCGGTGACGGCGGCCGAGATTCAGCATGTCGGCTTCCGACTGCCCATCGCGCTCCGTTATACGGGGTTCACGCTGGTCTCGGTCTGGCTGATCAACCGGGCCTCGGACGGATTCGGCGGGGCGGCCAAGGCCGTCCTGGAGTCCCGGCCCCTGCTCTACCTGGGGAAGATCAGCTTCGGGATCTACGTGATCCACCTGACCGTCCCCTGGCTGATCGGCTGGGTCCAGGCGAGGACCGGCGTGCGGGTGGGCTTCCCGGCCAAACCCGGCCCCCTCCAGTTCTGCTATGTGACGGCGGTCTCGGTCGCCCTCGCGTCGCTGTCCTGGCGGTTCCTCGAAAAGCCCATCAATGACCTCAAGCGATTCTTCCCCTACGACCGGGTCGGGCCCAAGCCCCGGGCGTCGGACCCCGATCCGGCCGAGCCGGTCGCGGTCGGGAGCCTGGCGCCCGATCGGGTGAAGCCCGACGAGTCGGGCGGCCCCTGAACCGAGAGGCTATCCGGAATCGAAAATGGTTGATGGCCAATGAGTGATGGTCGATAAACGGGGCGGCATTCAACGCCGATGCCGGGTAATCTCCGGGAATTCCTATTTCATCAACCATTGCACATCTGTCATCGCTCGTTGACAGGTTTAGGAAATGTTTCCGGATCGCCTCTGAGAGGCGATCCGGGACCGAAAATGGTTGATGGCCAATGAGTGATGGTCGATAAGCGGGGCGACATGCAATGCCGGCTCCGGGGAAATCGTCCTGGATTTCTCGCCCATCAACCATCGTCCATTGGTCATCAATCGTTGCCAGGTCCCGGAGATGTTTCCGGATCGCCTCTCAGTCGTAAAGCCAGACGGTCACGACCGCCCCGGCAGGGTAGCCTTCGAGGTCGGCGGGGACGACCACGAAGCCGTCGGCCCGCGTGGTGCTGGAGAGGATGGAGGCCCCGCTGATGGCGATCGGCTCGACCCGGCCCTGGGAGACCGCGACCCTCGCGTAATCGACCCGGCCGACGACCGACGCCAGCTTGTAGGCCAGCGGAAGCTCGGTCGGCCGGTAGGGCCAGGACGGCGGGCGACCCCCGAGCCGGCGGACGATCGGCCCGGCGATGAAGTCGTAGGCGCAGAGGCAACTGACGGGATTGCCCGGCAAGAGGACCACCGGTACGCCCCCCACGAACCCCAGGCCCGCCGGGCTGGCCGGCCGGATCGCGAGGCCGTGGACGGGAAGCTCGCCCAGCTCGGCGACGATCCCGGGGGCGTGGTCCTCCGGCCCGGTCGAGCTCCCGCCCGAGATCAGCAGGCAGTCGGCCGAGCCCGCCGCTCCGAGGATCGAGGATCGGATCCGGTCCCGGTCGTCGGGCAGGGGGCCGACGACCGAGGGGAGCCCCCCGTCCCGGGCCACCAGGGCCGCCAGCATCGGGGAATTGGCGTCCGCGATCCGGCTCCCAGCCGGCCGAGTCCCCGCCGCCAGGAGCTCGTCGCCGGTGACGAGGATCGTCACGCCCGGGCGGCGGACGACCTCGACCGTCCCCGACCCGATCGCGCTGAGGAGGCCCACGTCCTGCGGCCGGAGGACCCGGCCCGCCGCCAGGACCGCCGTCCCGCCAACGATGTCCTCGCCGGCCCGGCCCACGTGGCGGCCCGGCGCGGTCGGCTCGGAGACCCGGACGGTCCGGCCGTCGGACTCGGTCGCCTCGACCCGGACCACCGTGTCGGCACCCGGCGGGATCGGGGCCCCGGTGGCGATCTCGGCGGCCTGCCCCGGCCCGACGAACGGGCCCCGATCGCCCCCCGGCCGGACCCGCCCGATCAGCTCGAAGGCGATCGGGGTGTACGGGTCGGCCCCGAAGGTCTCCTCGCCCCGGACCGCGTAGCCGTCCATCGCCGCCCGGTCGAAGGCGGGGACCGAGGCCCCGGCGACCACCCCGGCGGCCAGGACCCGGCCCGACGCGTCCCGGAGTCCAACCCGTTCGGGGCCGAGCCGGTCGACCCTCCGATCGATCAGCCCCAGCGCCGCCTCGACGGACGTCCTCGACCGGAACCCGCGCATCCGAGGGTCGTGGAATGGGACGCCGGTCGCCATCGGTCCCCCTCATCGTCCCGGGTCAAGGCGCGGCGAAGCGTCGGGTCAGTTCCTGGAACGCCTCGACCCGCGCGGCCGGGACCTTCGGGAAGTCTTCCCAGAGGAACGCCTTGAAGGCCGCGTCGCCGAGCTTGTCGAAGAACTGGAACGAGTGGGTCACGAAGTCCGAGTCGTGCCCGACCTTCCGGACCGAGTAGATCGGGCCGACCTCGGCGTGGAGAATGTGCATGTCGAGCGTCTCGGTCTGGACGTTGAAGAACGGCCCGGTCTCGCTGTACCCACCAAAGACCCCGACCGACTCGATCACCGCCGCCCGGCTCCGGACGAAGACCCGCATCACCCCCAAGCCCGGCAGCTCATCCATCAGCTCGCGAAATGCGTCGTCGCGGAGCCGGGCGATCGGCCACTGGCCGACCAGGGCGTCGACAACCGCCCGCTCGGGGACGCCGAACTTCCTGGCCGCCATCATCGTCATCCGCGACGGGTCGTCCCGGAAGTAGTCCCGGATCGGCCCGGCGGACTCGGCCGGGTCGGCGGTCAGGTGCTCGGCATCCATGGGCAGTCATCCCTGGTCCTCGGGGCTCGGCCGGACCCCAGGATAGCCGAAATCGGGCCCGACCGGGAGCCCCGAGAATCGGAGGGTGCGCCAGCGGATTCTGGCATTCCGTTGGGTGAGGCCCAGTCGAGGTCCCAGTGATCGCTGTCACTCCGGCGGCACAGGGTGGCCATCGCATCGGCCTTGCCGACCACCCACCGGGCGCCCGTCGGTTTCCATCAGGGCCCGGCGAAGGAACTCTGGGCCGTTGCCGAGCAGGAGCGACTCGCAGCGGTCGATGATATGGCCGGCCGGTGCGGAGCCGGCGGTGACTTCCAGTTCCTGGGCCAGGGCCCGCTCGAGGATCAGGCGTTGCAGCGGGGTGATGGCGTCGAAGGTGGCGGCGTTGATGTGGGCCTCCGGAGCGGGTTCGGTCCGATCACCCGTTGTCACCCCCGTCGGAGAAGAATGCCAGAATCCGCTGGCGCACCCGTGAGAAGCCGGCCGCCGAGATCCGGGGTTGACAAGAAAAACGATCTCGCCGAAACTCCCGACCTTCAATCGACCCTCGGTCCCGAACAAGGATGTACCCGTGATGAAGGTTTGGATCGGCGCGACGTTGCTCCTGTGCCTCCTGGCCAAGGCCGAGGCCGCACCGCTCTACACCACGACCGACCTGGGGGCCGGCTACCAGCTCCGGGCCGACGGCGGCGGGCAGGTGCATGGAGTGGCTGGGGCGAACGGCGCCGTGTACGCCTTCGACAAGTCGCCCGTCAGCTCGATCAATGAGCGGACCGACACACCCTCTCAACACGCAGACAGTTATCATGTCTACACTATGCAAAGTGGATTGTACAAAGCAGGCTACGAATATGATCACGGACCCAGCTTGCCAGGGAATTTTCACCCGACCTTCGAAAATTCAACCAGCGGATGGTTCACCTTCCCCGGGTTCGTCCCCAATACATCGCCCAACCCTTCTCCCGTCTCGGACATCAACAGACAGGGGCAGGTCGTCGGTACGGGCCTGCTGTTTAATGGATTTAATGGATATAATTTCTACGCCGCCTTCTCCGAGGTTAACCTCCAACCTCACGGCGCCGCTAACTCCTTCGATGACAATCTGAATGATTACATCGCCCCGATTCCCGGCGTGACCTTGACCTCGGCCGTGAAGGTGGACGACCTGGGACGGATCATCGCCACGGGCTCTAACGGGGACAACTTCCTGCTGACCCCGGTGGCGCTCGGCTCGGTCTCACCGGTACCCGAGCCGTCGACGGCGATGCTTCTCGGCCTGGCCGGCTCCATTCTCGGACTTCGGGCACTCCGCCGGGGGCGACGGTGACAGGTCGCCTAGTTAGGGAAATCTAATCGGTCGCTCCCTAGGTGTCCGAGGAGACGCGGCAGAGAAGTCAAAGCGTTTTCATCGAGGCTGACCCGCCGGATTCATTCCCGGCGGGTCAGCCTCTGCGCGGATAGCGGAAGTTGAAATAGGATCCGGATTTGGCGTTCGCCTCGATAAAAATTCTAAAAATCATTTGTAATTTTTACTCTGCGATGTTATCTTCCGGCTCGCCTCGAGGTCGAGGCAAGTCGGCGTAGATTTGCCCGGCCTAGTAGCCCGCCATCCTTATTTTGCGGGGTAAATCCCGGCAATTCCGGTGATTTGGGCTGCTTCCAACTCCGCATTCTTAGCTTGGTGGGCTACTAGCTTTCGGCGTTCTCATATCTCCGATCGATCCTCCGGATGGAATGGGAGGGGCCTGCACACGGAGCGTGCGAATTCGACTTTAGGAACGCTCCATGTCTCGCAACAAGCCGAAGCGTCATCTCCGGCCCCGGTTCGAATGCCTCGAATCCCGCCGCTTGCTCTCCTCATTCGCCCAGTATATGGGCGTAAGCAATCTCGACGTGTCCGGCCCTACCGCCGCTATCGGGCCGGGCGGCTACAGGAACCTCGAGATCAAGCTTACGCTGCCTTTGAACTCGAACGGCCAGCAGACTACCTTGAATTACCTGGACATAGCGGCACCAGGCGGCTTCCGGTGGGCCTACGGAGCCTTGGTGCAGGACGGCGATCTGAACCCGCAGGCGGAATCCAACATCACGATCGTTTACGAGACGATCGCCCCGGGGGGGACGACCGAGGCCATTGATGTCTACATAAGCCCGATCGTCCAATATGTCGACCCGAACACGGGGTCCACGCCTCCCGGACCGCTCCCGAACAATTCCCCGTTGTCGATCACGGATACATACACCGTCTCTGGCTTCAATCAGATCACCGATAGTCTCAGCGTCACGCCCGGCGACCTAGACCAGAATTTATCCGACACTGCGCCGACCTTGCCCGCCTTGGGTTTCGAAACCTACCCGGGTAGGGCCGCGCCGCAAACTCCGGCCGACTCGCCAACCGCGGCCGGCATGAGCCACATCCGCATCAACCTGCCGGCAGGGATGAGCATCAATTCCACCTCGGCAGAATTGAGCGATGTCGCGGGCCTCTATTGGAATTATGGGCTGACTTACGGTCGTGGCGAGTTGGGGATGTCTATATCCACGACCGTCAACTCCGACAACACCGTCACCGCCGACATCGCGTTCCCGCCCGAAAGGGACGAAGCGGGCACGACGATGACGTTCCGCTACCAATTGACCAATACCTCGAGCCAGATAACTTCCCCGGCCCTGTATGTGACTGAAGTCGCGATTCCGGCCGGCTTCACGAACCCCAACCTCCGTGACGGCGTGCAGATCGTCCCGAGCACGACGTTGATGGTCACGCCTACTACCACACTCGACATGGTCACCTACTCCGAGGCCGGTCAGTCGCACACCGTCGACATCCAGGTGCTTCTGGATTCGGGTTACAAAAGCATTACGCTTACGGACGGAACCACCGGCGGGATTTATAGCATAGACAAATCGATCAAGATTAACTCCGGGATGATCTTTCAAGGTGCCGATTCGAAAGTCACGCTCAACTTCACGATGACATCGGTCGTCCAGGGGGCGATCAACCTCAACGCCAGTCACATCACGCTGAATCGCTTCAAGATCCGCTTCCAGAATACGACGGTCGACTTCACTGACACCTTCTTCTTCGACCCAATGGGCAACAGACATTCACGCGACGCCCCGGCGATCATCAGCGACGAGGAGAATCAGGGGCAGATCCCGCGAGTCGACCTCAACATCGAGAACCTCGACATCCAAGCGCCAAAGACGTTGACTGGGCCAGGGACCCTATTCGGACCAGACGATCATAATACGATCACGACGGTCCAGTCGATTTATATGAATTTTTATGACTCTGGGACTGTTCAAAACAACACGATTCGCGGGGGAACAATCCAGCTTTACTTCGGGCCTTGGCTGATCACAGGGAATCAGATCCTGGGGGCCGTCCAGGGCACCGTCAGTCCCGTAGCTTTTTCAGTAGACGGCGGCCACGATATCACGCTCGGAGACCTCACCCACGGGGGCAACACGGTCAGAGTCGACAACCAGACCCAAGACGGCTACATTGATCGCCTCTTCACCGGCAATCAGAGCGGTTACAATATCAATTTGTCCCGCAATGTCGTCGCGAACGTGGGCCTGCCCGCGTTGCATCCTAACATGCCTTCAACCGGAAATCCGCGAAACAATCCCGAAGTGATCGTCTTTGAAGATTACCGCAAGACGTTCGAGGGCAGCGTCTTGGCGGTCGGCATCTCCTCTTCCGCGTTACAGGGCGACGACCGCCGCCTCGTCGCCATTCCGTCCTCCGAGATCACAGGCCTCTCGGGGGGCGGAGACCCGGGCGGATTGACCTTGACGATCCTCAACGGGGGAACTGACGCCGGCATTTCAATTCCGGTCCTGCAATCGTTCGATTCGGGCGGTGCCAAGCCGGCTCTGCAATTCTTCCTGCTCGCCTCGCCCCTGCCGCAGGGCACGTTCGACATCGACATTTCTCCCGCTTACGTCGGTACTACCGTTGATAGCAACACAATCAACGTTAGCGGAACGGTCTCCACCGCGCTCGTGTTGGCCTCGACGATGATTAATACCCGGGTCACTAACAACACTTTCCTGGGGGACCAAAGCTCCGAGGCTCTCGGCACCGGCATCCTCTACAGCCAAGCCATCCGATTCCAGTTGATCCACGCGTTCCATGAGTCCTACAATGTCATCAGGGCCACAATCGCCGACAACACGTTCGTCGACCCAGTCGGCGGGATACAGATGTCCATTGACAAAGGCAGCAACCTGGAAACTACTTATGGGAGGACTTATGGTTTCGTGAACCTCATGGACAACAAGTTCCAATACTCCTACAGCAATTCGAGCATCATTAGCATCAACGTCAGCGCTTATGGACATTACCAATATGTCGTCCATAACGATGCTTATTCGCGGCAGTTCCCCAACGGGAACATCGCTTACAACTCGGCCGCCGCACACTTCGTCGACCCCCGGACGCTGGCGATCACCGCCTCGGGCAACTATGTGAATTGGACCGGTGGCTCGGCCCCGGCGACCGACGTCGTCGTGAACGCCGTCGAGATCAACGGCACCCTCTACGAGGCCAACGCCGTCGTGACCCCCCCGCTGCTCCCGGTGGCACCGCCCTCCAATCCGACCACCCCGCTGAATTACCAATTCGTGCCCTTCGGCACCCCTGCGTCATCGGGCTTCACGGCCGTGGACCCCGGGACGCAGGAAGGCACGACGCGCTCCTATGGCTTCGTTGCCCCCTTCTCGAACGACCAGAACGGCCAGGTCAATTCCGGCGGCGACGGCAAGACCGAGGTCTACGGCTCGGACATGACCTTCCAGGTGGACCTGCCCAACGGCAGCTACCTGGTGAACGCGTCGCTCGTTCCCGACGGGATGCCATCCGATGCGAAGTATTACTTGCAGGGCATCCAACTAGGAACCCTCTCGGGTGCGTCGAACCAAGGCGTGGCGGTCGGCCCGTTCGTGGCCGTGGTGGTCGATGGCCGCCTGAGACTGAGGATCGCCGAAAGCCTGGCCGCAAAGCAATCGAGCGACAACGTGGCCATCGAGACCCTGTCGATCCGCCCCCTTTCCTTCGTCTTCGGGGACGGCTCTGTCGCGGCGCCCGCCGGCACCGCGGCGGTGGTCAATGGCCAACCCACCCCCCCGGGGACTCAATTCGCCAACCTCGCGAGCGACACCAACGCGCTGCCCGGGTCGATCTACTCCAACGACCTGACCTTCGAAGTGAACCTGCCCAACGGCGTTTACGACGTCACGCCGACGTTCGGCTCCGGCGCCAGCAACCCCATGGACTTCACTCGCGTCTATCTCCAGGACACGACGAATGGGCAGGTTGACGCACTCTCGCTCGCTTCCAATGGGAAGGACTCGCCGACCTACTTGGTGGATGTCGTCGACGGCCAATTGCGGCTCCGGCTCTACGCGGGCACGAACGGGAGCAACAACCCCATCCCCCTTGCCTACATCCAAGCTCTGAAGATCGCCCCCCACAAGGCCGCCCTGGGCTTCCTCTTCGGACAGGGCGGGCAGCAGCTCGCGGCCGGGTTCGACTCGGTGACCAACTTCACGAGTTATTCCGCCGGCCTGGGATACGGATTCACCCCAGCATCAAGCAATGTCAATGCCGCCGCCGGCCAGGTCTTTGGCTCGCCGCTCGTCTTCCAGGTCGACCTCCCGAACGGCGGTTACCTGGTGACGCCGACGCTGGGCGCTCAGTCGGGCGCGTCGTCCACCACGTCGGTCGACTTCGGCTCAGGGGCGGATTACCTGGCGACGGGGGCCGGGGCGCAGGACAAGTCGTACGTGGTGACGGTCGCCAATGGCCAGATGACGTTGACGCTGATCGCGGCGGGCGGGGACCCCGTCGCCCACCTCATGGGCCTCTCGATCATCCCCCTCAACTCCCTCCCGATCGTGGATCCAGGCTTCGAGTCGATCGCCATCACCGACCCCTCCGGCTACGCCGTCGCCCCGGCCGACCCGTACTGGAAATACTCCAGCCCTACCGGCAGCAGCACCGGCGTCTTCAGCAACACCACCACGGTGTTTGCCAGCCCCCCCGCCGCCCCAGATGGCAAGCAGGCCGCATTTCTCCAGGATATCGGCGCGTTCTGGCAGAAGATTGCCAACTGGCAGACCGGCTACTATACGATCTCGTTCCGGGCGGCGCAGCGGGCCGGCCAGCAGACGCCCGAGGAGATCCTGGTCAAGTTCGACAACACGGTGATCTATGACATCACGCCCTCGGGCACGGGCTACGCCTTCTACTCCACAAACCCGTTCTGGGTCGCCGCCGGGTCGCACACCATCACCTTCGTGGGCGTGAACTCCAGCGGCGACAGCATGGTCTTCATCGACGCGATCCAGGCCCTGGTCGTGCCCGCCCTCCAGGACCCCAGCTTCGAGACGCCCTCCGCCTCGAACTCGCAGGGCGATTACCTGATCAACCCCCTCTATTCGGATTGGTCGTTCGTCGGCACCTCCGGCAACAGCACCGGCGTCTCGGGGAATGGAACGGCCATCACGACGGGTGACGGATCGGCCCCCAACGGCTCCCAGGTCGCGTTCATCCAGGACGACGGCGCGATCACGCAGTCGGTGCCCGGCTGGGCAGCGGGAACCTACTCGATTTCTTTCCTTGCGGCCCAGCGATACACCCAGACCGCCACCACTCTGGAATCGTTCCAGGTGCTCGTCGATGGCCTCCTGGTGGGCACCTTCACCCCGTCGGGGGCGACCTACACGAATTACGCGACGGCCCCGTTCACGGTCACCGCCGGCAGCCACGTCGTTACCTTCCAGGGGGTCGACCCGGCCGGAGGCGACCGCATGGCCCTGCTGGACCTGGTCGGCATCCAGCTCCAGGTGCAGACGATCCCCACGGTCTTGGACCCCGGCTTCGAATCGGTCGTCGTCAACCCCGGCAACTTCACGGCCGCCCCCGCCGGGTCGCCCTGGACGTTCACCAACGCGACCGGCAGCGGAACCGGGGTTTCGGGAACCAACACGGCAGGCGTGACCTCGGGCGAGCCGACGTCCGGCGTGAATGGGGACGGCACGCAGGTCGCCTTCATCCAGGATCAGGGGTCGATCTCGCAATCGGTGTCGGGCTGGGCGGCGGGGGCCTACCGGATCTCGTTCCGGGCGGCGCAGCGGGCCAGCTCCAATCAGACCGCACCGGAGCAGTTCCAGGTGCTCGTCGACGGGGTCGTGGTGGGAGATACGATCACCCCATCGCAGGGGGCGGGCTATACGTACTTCGTCACGGCCCCCTTCCTCGTCGATGACTCCAACACCACCACGCCCGGGAAGCACACCATCACCTTCAAGGGCCTCAATCCCACGGGCGACTGCATGGTCCTGATCGACCAGGTCCAGATCACCCCGGAGTGATCGATCCGGGGTAGCTCCCCCCATCGTCGCAGGGGCAACCGGGCGCGGGCCGGGCGGGGCTGATGCTTCAGCCCGCGGCCTGCCCCTGCTCGACCGCCTTCCGCTTCTGCTTCCTGAGGGAGATCAGGTTGCGGAGGATGAACGGCCGGGTCAGCCGTGGGGGGGTGCGCCAGCGGATTCTGGCATTCCGTTGGGTGAGGCCCAGTCGAGGTCCCAGTGATCGCTGTCACTCAGGCGGCACAGGGTGGCCATCGCATCGGCGTTGCCGACCACCCACCGGGCGCCCCTCTGTTTCAATCGCTTGCCGATCAGGTTCTTCGCCGCACCCTCAACCATCCCGCTGCCGATCGACCGGCCCGTGTTCAGTCGATGGGCGTCATTCATCCGCCCGGTCTGAGCCGCGAAGTCGCCGGTCAGCTCGTCCAAGGCCGCGTGCCCGGACAGTTCGGGCGACTTCGCCAGCCTCGCCCCGATGGGGTCGCACAGTCCGGCCCAGCCCTCAGAGAGCATCAGGGGGGCCCTCTCGAGGATCAGGCGTTGCAGCGGGGTGATGGCGTCGAGGGTGGCGGCGTTGATGTGGGCCTCCAAAGCAGGTTCGGTCCGATCACCCGTTGTAACCCCCGTTGGAGAAGAATGCCAGAATCCGCTGGCGCACCCCGGCCAATCCGCCCGGTTTTCAGTCCCCCGAGTTCTCACCCGCGGCGGCCATGGCTTAGGATGAGTCCGGGTACGAGTCCGGTGCGCGCACTTTCGCCGAGGGTCGTCGCGACGGGCGCAGCCGCCCTCGACCGGGACCAGTCCTGGGATCGTCGAAACCCTCGGCCGAGATTGCTCGACGTGAGACATCAGCTCGAAAGGACGGTCGCCCTCTGGTTCGCCCTGGTCGCGGCGATCACGGTCGTCATGGGCTTCGTCATGCTGCGTTGCGTGTCGGACTTCGCGTCCGATGGCGACTGGGTGGATCACACGCACATCGTTCTCCGCAAGCTGGATTCGTCCTTCTCGCTGCTCAAGGACGCCGAGTCGGGATGCCGGGGCTTCGCCCTGACAGGGCAACCGGGTTTCCTGGAATCGTACCGGCGGTCGCTCCCGGCCGTCGGAGGCGGGTTTCGCGAGCTGGGATTGCTGACCTCGGACAACCCCGACCAACAGCGGAGGCTGGCCGAACTCCGGCCGTTGATCGAGGCGGAGCTCGCCTTCCTGGAGTCGGGCATCAAGGCCCGCCAAGCCCGGGGGGCGGACGCCGCCCGCGACTTGATGGCGAAAGAAGTGGGCCTGGATTTGATGGAGCGGATCCGCCGCAAGGTCGCGGGCCTGGCGGTCGAGGAGCAGTCCCTATTGATTCGCCGGGCGGCCAACGCATCGGGGAGCCGGGAGCGGACGGTCGTCGTCCTCGCGGCGGGAGTGGTGTCCTGTTTGACGATCCTGGCACTCCTGTTCCGGATGATTGCGCTGGAGGTCGGCCGCCGGGGCCGGACCGAATCGGCCCTGAAGGCCACCGAGGCCGAGGCGAGGAAGCTCGCCCTGGTCGCCAGCCGGACCCACAACGCGGTGTTCATCGTCGACGGCGACGGGCGGGTCGCGTGGGTGAATGACGCCTTCGGCCGGATCACTGGATACGGGCCCGAGGACGTCGTCGGCCGCTTCCCCGATCGATTCCTCTACGGCGAGGTTTCCGACTCGGTCGCCGTCGCCCAGCTCCAGGCGGCCCTCGGCGAGGGCGAGGGGTGCCGGGTGGAGGTGCTCCATCGCGCCCGGTCGGGGCGGAAGTTCTGGGCCGAGGTGGAGGCCCAGCCAATCCTCGGAGCCTCGGGGGCTGTGGCCAACGTGATCGTGATCGTGTCCGAGATCACCGCCCGCCGCCGCGCCGAGGGACGGCTGGCGGTCCAGCACGCCGCGAGCCTGGCCCTGGTCGAGTCCGCGACCCTGGAGGAGGCGATGCCCCGGCTCCTCCAGTCGTTCGGCGAGAACCTCGGCGTCGAGGTGGCCGAGCACTGGGCCGTCGACCCCGACTCGGGGGTCCTCCGGCTGACCGGGGCCTGGTGGTCGACGGCCCGGGTCGGCCTGGCCTTCGCCGAGCCGTCGAAGCGGCTCACCTTCGGGCCGGGCGAGGGGCTCCCGGGCCGGATCTGGTCGACGGGAAAGCCGGCCTGGATCGAGGACCTGATCGGCGAGGGGAACTTCGTCCGGTCCGGCCTGGCCCGGCTCGCAGGGCTCGGCCACGGCTTCGGCTTCCCGGTCCGGGGCGAGTCGGGAGTCGTCGGGGTCGTCGCCCTCCTGGCCCGTGATCCAGAGCCGGTCGACGGCCCTCTGATCGAGGTCCTGACCTCGCTCGGCCGCCAGGTCGGGATGTACTCCGAGCGGAGGCTGAACGAGGCTGCCCTCCGCGAGAGCGAGTCCCGGTTCCGGACCCTCGCCGACGGCGCCTCGGTGATGATCTGGCTGGGCGATCCCGATGGTGGCCGGACCTGGTTCAGCCGGGGCTGGCTCGACTTCACCGGTAGGGACATGGCCGAGGAGATCGGCGACGGCTGGGCCTCGCGGATCCATCCCGAGGACATCGGCCCGCTTTCCTCCGCGTATCGTTCGGCCGTCGAGTCGGTCAGCGGCTTTCAGGCCGAGTACCGACTGCTCCGGAGCGACGGTACATATCGCTGGATCCTCTGCAAGGGCGTCCCCCGGATCTCGCCCGACGGGGGTGTCGCCGGGATCATCGGTTGCGGCCACGACGTGACCGAGATGAGGGATGCCCGCGAGGCCGCCGAGGCCGCCAGTCGGGCCAAGAGCGAGTTCCTGGCCAACATGAGCCACGAGATCCGGACCCCGATGAACGGGATCCTCGGCATGACCGAACTGGCCCTGGACACCGAACTTTCGCCCCGCCAGCGCGAATACCTAAGCCTGGTCAAGTCGTCGGCCGACGCGCTGCTGTCGGTGATCAACGACATCCTCGACTTTTCCAAGATCGAGGCCGGCAAGCTCGACCTGGAGCGGTTGCCGTTCGCCCTCCGCGAGTCCCTCGACGAGACGATACGGACGCTCGCTCAGCGGGCCCACGCCAAGGAGCTGGAGCTGGCCTGCCGGATCGCGCCCGGTGTTCCCGACGCCCTGGTCGGCGACCCGAACCGGCTCCGCCAGGTGATCGTCAACCTGGTCGGCAACGCGATCAAGTTCACCGAACGGGGAGAGGTGGTCGTCTCGGTGGAGTCCGAGGCCGGGCTCGACGACGAGCTAATCCTCCGGTTCTCCGTCGCCGACACCGGGATCGGGATCGCCCCCGGGCAGCTTCTTTCGATCTTCGAGCCGTTCGAGCAGGCCGACGGCTCGACCACCCGCCGGTTTGGCGGGACCGGGCTGGGGCTCTCGATCTCCGCCCGGCTCGTCGCCCTGATGGGCGGCCGGATCTGGGCCGAGAGCGAGCTCGGCGGGGGCAGCAGCTTCCGCTTCACCTCGCGGTTCGGCCGGGGAGTCGAGGATAACCGGCTTCCGAGGCGGGGCGTCGGAAGCCCGGTCACGGGCCTCCGGATCCTGGTCGTCGACGACAACCACACCAACCGCCGGATCCTCGAAGAAGTCTTCCGGAACTGGGGGGCCCGGCCCTCGACCGTCGGCGACGGCCCGGCCGCCCTGGATGCACTCCGAGGCGCCTCGGACATCGGCCGCCGCTTCGAGGTGGCCGTGATCGACGGGATGATGCCCGGGATGGACGGATTCGAGCTGGCCCAGAGGATCCGCGACGAGTCGGGCTTCGAGAAGCCCCTGATCATCATGCTCACCTCCAGCGGCCAGTCGGGCGAGTCCGACCGCGCCCGGGCGCTGGGAGTCTCCGCCTACCTGACCAAGCCGGCCCGGCAATCCCAGTTGTTCGATGCCCTGATGCAGATCCTGGACGCCTCCGAGCCGGATCCCTCGACCCGAACCCGGGACGCCGCGCCGGTCGAGAGGGGCCCCGATCTCACGGGCCGGCCGCTCCGGATCCTCCTGGCCGAGGACCACCTGGTCAACCAGAAGGTTGCGGTCGGCCTCCTCGAAAAGATGGGACACTCGACAACGGTCGTCGACGACGGCCGGAAGGCGGTCGCGGCCTGGGAGGCAAGCCGGTTCGACCTGATCCTGATGGACGTCCAGATGCCCGAGATGGACGGATTCGAGGCCGTCGCCGCGATCCGCGCGATCGAGCGGGCCACGACCGGCCATGTCGCGATCATCGCCCTGACCGCCCACGCGATGAAGGGCGACCGCGAGCGGTGCCTCGACTCGGGCTTCGACGAATACGTCTCCAAGCCCATCCGATCGGCCGACCTCGGGGAGGCGCTGGGCCGGCTGACCCTGGCCGGGTCCGCGCCCCTCGGTCGAGGCCCCGAGGCGGTGCCGATCACGGCGGAGTTCGACCGGGTGGCGGCGCTGGCGACGGTCGGCGGGGATGAGCGACTGCTCGGCGAGGTCGTCGGGATGTTCCTCGACGACTGCCCGAGGCTCCTCGGCGAGATCGGCCGGGCGATCGACGACGCGGACGCGGCGACGCTCAAGCGGCTGGCCCACACCGTCCGGGGGGTGGCCAGCAACTTCGGGACGATCGGGATCGTCCAGGCCGCCGGGACGCTGGAGTCCCTGGGGAAGGCCGGGGCGTGGGACGAGGCCATGCCCGCCCTCGAAGAACTCCGCCAGGCGATCGATCGCGTCCGACCCGCCCTTGCCGAACTCGTTGGGAAACCTCCTGACGCGGCACCTCAGCCCATGATAACAATGACGGTCTCCACCGCATGACGATGAGAATTCCCTGGCCACGGGGCGAAGCCATGAATCCGACGGCGATCGTAACCGACGAGGACACCCGGACTGGCGGATCCGTCAAGGTCGCGACCACGATCCTGATCGTGGACGACTACCAGGTCGATCGAAGGATCGCGGGGGCGATCGTCGACAAGATCCCCGACCTCCGAGCGGCCTACGCCGGCGACGGGCGCGAGGCGCTCGACTCGATCGCCCGGGAGGCCCCGGCCGTCGTCCTGACCGACCTCCAGATGCCGGGGATGGACGGGCTGGCGCTGGTCGAGGAGATCCGCGAGCGATTCCCCAGGCTCCCGGTCATCCTGATGACGGCCTACGGGAGCGAGGACGTCGCCATCCAGGCCCTCCGGGCCGGTGCGACCAACTACGTCCCCAAGAAGTCGCTCGCCAAGGAACTGGGCCAGACCCTCCGGCAGGTTCTCGAACTCTCGGCGGTCGACCGTCGCCGCCAGCGTGTCCTCGAAGCCTTGGAACGCCGCGAGTCGCATTTCCGGCTGGAGAACGACCCCGCCCTGGTGATGCCCCAGATCCGCCTGATCCAGGAGGACCTGGGCGGGATGGACGTCTGCGACGAGACGGCCCGGATGCGCGTCGGCGTCGCCCTCCAGGAGGCGCTGGTCAACGCCCTCTACCACGGCAACCTCGAAGTCAGTTCCGACCTCCGCCAGGACGACGAGCGCGAGTTCTACGACCTGGCCGACCGCCGTCGGGCCCTCGAACCGTACCGCGACCGTCGGATCCACGTCGAGGCGAGGCTGGATCGGGGAACGGCCACCTACGTCATTGAGGACGAGGGGCCCGGCTTCGACACCTCGTCGCTCGACCGCCCGATCGAGCCCGAGGACCTGATGAGAGTCGGCGGACGGGGGATGCTCCTGATCCGGACCTTCATGGACGAGGTCAGCCATAACCAGGCCGGGAATCGGGTCACGCTGGTCAAGCGGGGGCGGGCCCAGAACTAAACCACGAAATTGACCAGCTTGCCCGGGACGACGATCGTCTTGCGGATCGCCTTGCCCTGAAGGATCGGGATGATCCGCTGGTCAGAGCGGGCGGCGGCCTCGATCTCGTCGGGGACGGCGTCGGCGGGGACGAGGATCCGGGCCTTGAGCTTGCCGTTGACCTGGACGGGGATCTCGATCTCCTCGTCCTTCAGGAGATCGGGGTCGTAAGACGGCCAGGGGGCATAGGCCAGCGTGTCCAGATGGCCCAGGAGCTGCCAGAGTTCCTCGGCCAGGTGCGGGGCCATCGGCGAGAGCAGGAGCGTGAACGCCTCCATCGCCGACCGGGGTCGGACGTCCTGGCCGGTGAAAGCGTTGACGAACTCCATCAGGCGGCTGATCGCGGTGTTGAACCGCATGGCCTCCAGGTCGTCGGTCACCGCGGCCACCGTCCGGGCGAGAAGCTTGGCCTGCGCGGGCGTCGGCTCGACGTCCTTCACCTTCGGGTCGAGCACGAACTCGTCGGCGTCGGCGTCGGCGATCAGCCGCCAGGCCCGGCCGAGGAACCGATAAACGCCCTCGACCCCGTTCATGTTCCAGGGCTTGACCGCCTCCAGCGGCCCCATGAACATCTCGTAAAGACGGAGGCTGTCGGCGCCATACTGCTCGACGACTTGATCGGGGTTGATGACGTTCCCCCGGGCCTTGGACATCTTGTGCGCCCGGGCATCGACCCGGATTTCTGGGTCCGACGCCAGAACAAATCCCTCCCCCTTCTTGACGATCTGGTCCTCGTCGAGCTTGACCGCCTGCGTGTGATACGGGGCCGGGGCCGAGATCCATCGCCCTCCCTCGTCCTGGTAGCCGGTGTACTCGGTCTCGCCCAGAATCATTCCCTGGTTGACCAGCTTCCCGAACGGCTCGGGCGTGCTCACGTGGCCGCGGTCGAAGAGGACCTTGTGCCAGAACCGGCTGTAGAGCAGGTGCAGGACCGCATGCTCGGCCCCTCCGACGTAGAGGTCCACCGGCATCCAGTACCGCTCCAGCTCCGGGTCCCAGGGCTGACGGTCGTTTTTGGGATCGATGTAGCGGAGGAAGTACCAGCACGAGCCGGCCCACTGGGGCATCGTGTTGGTCTCCCGGCGGTAAGTCTCGGAGTAGCGGACCCAGTCCGTCGCCTTGCCCAGCGGCGGCTCGGGGCGACCGGAGGGGCGGAAGTCGTCCAGGTCGGGCAGGAGGACGGGCAACTCGGATAAAGGGACGGCGTGGACGTTGTCGGCCTCGTCGATCAGGACCGGGAACGGCTCGCCCCAGTACCGCTGTCGGCTGAACAGCCAGTCGCGGAGGCGGGTGGTCACCGTCTTCTTGCCCAGGCCCTTGCCATCCAGCCAGGCGATGATGGTGGATTTGGCCTCGGCCGTCGCCAGGCCGTCGAGCCGGATCTGATCGTTCGCCGAGTTGACGGCCACGCCGTACTCGGCCTCCGCCGCTTCGGGGGGGGCTCCGGCCTGGTCGAATGACTTCGCCACGACCCGCCGGATCGGCAACTCGAAGGTTCTGGCGAACTCGAAGTCGCGTTCGTCGTGGGCGGGGACGGCCATGATCGCGCCGGTCCCATAGCCCATCAAGACATAATCAGCGATCCAGACGGGGACCTCGCGGCCGTCGACCGGGTTGACCGCGTGACCGCCGGTGAAGACGCCGGTCTTGGACTTGGCCAGGTCGGTCCGGTCGAGGTCGCTCTTGGAGGCGACGGCCTGGCGATAGGCCCCGACGGCGTCGCGTTGCCCGGGCGTGGTCAGGGCGTCGACCAGCGGGTGCTCGGGCGCTAGGACCATGTAACTCGCGCCGAAGAGAGTGTCGGGGCGGGTGGTGAAGACGCGGATCACGCCCGCTCCCGGCTCTTCGGGGAAGCCGGATCCCGATCGATCGGCCATCCGGGTGGCGGCGTCGGGACCGACGAAGAAGTCGACCTCGGCCCCCTCGCTCCGGCCGATCCAGTTGCGCTGCATGTCGCGGATCGGCTTGGGCCAGTCGACCGCTTCGAGGTCATCGATCAGGCGGTCGGCATAGGCGGTGATCCGGAGCATCCACTGCCTGAGGGGCATCCGGACGACCGGGAAGCCGCCGACCTCGCTCCTGCCGTCGATGACCTCCTCGTTGGCCAGGACCGTCCCCAGCTCCGGGCACCAGTTGACGGGGACCTCGGCGCGGTAGGCCAGGCGTCGGGCGTCGCGATAGGCTCCGGGCTCGACGGTGCCCTCGGGGATGGGCAGCTCGGCGATCGGCCGGCCCTTGCCCGTCCGGGAACGGCCCTGGCGGTCGGTCCACTCGTGGTCGGCGTCGTACCAGGTGTCGAAGAGTTGGAGGAAGATCCATTGGGTCCAGCGATAATAGGCCGGGTCGGTGGTGTCGACCTCGCGGTCCCAGTCGTAGGAGAACCCGAGGGACTTGATCTGGCGGCGAAAGTTGTCGATGTTCTTGCGGGTCGTCTCGCGGGGATGGACGTTGTTCTTGATGGCGTACTGCTCGGCCGGGAGGCCGAAGGCATCCCAACCCATCGGGTGCAGGACGTTGTAGCCGGTCATCCGCCGGTAGCGGCAGAGGATGTCGGTGGCGGTGTAGCCTTCGGGGTGGCCGACGTGCAGGCCCGCGCCGCTGGGATAAGGGAACATGTCGAGGACGTAGAGCTTGGGTTGCCCGGGGACGATGTCGCCGACGCGGAACGTCTTGTTCCGCTCCCAGTAGGCTTGCCACTTGGGCTCGATGCGCTGGGGATGATACGAAGGCATGAGGCGTTCCCGGAACTCCGGGGCGGCGCCGGCCCAGGCCGCCCCCTCCCTCGTCGAAAAACCCCGCCGCGCCGAAGTTTCGGGGGGTCCTCGGCCGATCGAGTGGCGCCCAGGATAACGAGTCGAAGTCGAGCATGCCAGGTTCGCCGTCCACGCCCACTGGCCGATGGCCGATGTCAACGAGGATCCGGCTTCGATCCTGGACGGGATGGCGGCCCGCCGGGTAAGATGAAGGCAGTACAGCCCCGGCGGCGGCCCAGGGTCGCCTTGCGCCGGGGATCCGGAAAGCGCTATCGAGATCGGAAGGACCATGGCTCCTCAGCGTCCCCCTCGCCGGGGGAACAACCCGCCGCATGGCTCGAAGTCGAAGGCGGGCGGCCCGTCGCATCGCGAGGGTCCGGCCCCTCGGCGGCCCGGTGGCCCGTCCACAGGGCGTCGCCCCGTCGCCGGTCCAGCCCAGGGGCGTCGCCCCACGGCGTCCGCCCCGGCTCGCCGGCCGGCCTCGAAGGCTCCCGCGGGTCGGCCTGGGGAATCCTCGGGGGCGGAGCGGCTCCAGAAGATCCTCGCCCATGCCGGCGTCGGTTCCCGTCGGGCGTGCGAGGAATTGATCCTCCAGGGGAGGGTGACGGTCGGTGGCCAGGTCGTCAAGGAACTCGGGACCAAAGTCGACCCCGCCCGCGAGCCCGTGGCGGTGGACGGCCAGAAGGTCCATCTGGAGCGGCCGGTCTACTTCGCGGTCTACAAGCCCAAGGGATACGTCTCGACCAACGACGACCCCTCGGGCCGGCCCCGGGTCCTCGACCTCCTGCCCGAGATCCCCCAGCGCGTCTACACCGTCGGGCGGCTCGACGAGATGAGCGTCGGCCTGATGCTCCTGACCAACGATGGCGAACTGGCCAACAAGCTGGCCCACCCCAAGTTCGGCGTCGAGAAGCTTTACCGGGTGGCCGTCGCCGGCTCGCCCACTCGCGAGGTCCTGACGCAGCTCACCGACGGGATCTGGCTGGCCGAAGGCAAGGTCCGGGCCAAGCGGGTCCGGGCGATCGGCAAGCGGGGCGAGTCGACGATCCTGGAACTGGTCCTGGCCGAGGGCAAGAACCGCGAGGTTCGGCGGATGCTCGCCAAGCTCGGCCACAAGGTGATGACCCTGACCCGGGTCGCGGTCGGGCCGATCACGACCAAGGGTCTGACCGCCGGCCAGTTCCGGCCGCTGATCGGTCGCGAGGTCGACCTCCTCCGGCGGGTCGCGGCGGGCGAGTCGGTCCCGATGCCCTGGATGGAGGACCGCAAGCCCAGGCGAATGCCCGAGCGCCCCCATCGCCCCGATGGACCCGCCCCGCAGGAGCGGAGCCCCGGCCACGAACCGTCCGGAGGCCCACGCCCTGGACCCCGAGGGACCGTCGGCGGCCCATCAGGTCCGCCGCGCTACTCCGATGGCCCGAGGGACGGAACCAGATCAGGCCCCCGGCCGCAGGGCCGACCCGGCGAAGGGTATCGCCCGGGCCCCCGACCGCAAGATCGTCCCGGCGAGGGGCCGCGTCCCGGACCTCGTGGTCAGGGCCGACCCGGCGAAGAACGCCGACCGGGCCCTCGACCGCAGGGCCGACCCGGTGACGGGTATCAATCGGGCCCTCGGCCCCAGGTTCGACCCGGCGAAGGTTACCCCCCGGGCCCCCGCCCCCAGGATCGACCCGGCGAAGATGACCGCGCTGGCTCCCGACCGCAGGGCAGACAGGGCGAAGGGTATCGACCAGGCCAACGGCCGCAGGATCGTCCCGGCGAGGGGCCGCGTCCTGGGCCTCGGGGTCAGGGCCGACCCGGCGAAGGATCTCGACCGGGCCCTCGACCGCAGGGCCGACCCGGTGAAGGGTATCGACCGGGCCCACGGCCGCAAGATCGACCCGGCGAGGGGCCGCGTCCCGGCGCTGGGTCGCAAGGGCCGCCCTCGGGGCCGGATGGAGGCCGGAGAGGACCGGGCGACCGGGTCCCCCGCCCGTCGGGTGGCCCCCGAAATTACCTGGAGAACGGGAATCGCCCTTCGAACCGACCGGGCTATCAAGGCCCTCGGCCGCTCCCCGAAGGGGGCCCCTCGGGCCGACCGGGCGAGGAGCGTCGTCCCGGGCCTCAGGGTCACCGCCCCCACCCCGGTCCCGGTCCGGGTCGAGGCGGCTCGAACGATCGCGGCCCCAGGCCCGTCGGAGGGAAGCCCTCGACTCCGAGACGCCCTGGCCCCCCGCCGAGCCAGGAACCGCCCGGCCGGAAAGTGATCGGCATGGAGGGCGCGCCCCCCGCCCCGGCTCCGGCCGACCGGCCGACGCCCCGGATGAAGCGGCCTCCCGCCTCCGGGAAGCGGCCAGCCCCTCGGGGATCGCTCGGGTCGCGTCCCAAGCCGAAACGCCCTCGCCATGGCGAGGGGCCGTCGGATTGACCCCTTCTCCCCCGGAGGAATCGGCCCTTGGACGCCGTCGCCCCGCCCAGCGCCGCCCGCCGGACCGTCGCGATCCTGGAGAATGAGGCCATCGCCCGGGACACGTTCCGGCTCCGGCTGGACGATCCCGCGATGGCCCGAGCGATCCGTCCCGGACAGTTCGTCATGGTCCGGCCGTCCTCGGGCTCCGACCCCCTGCTCGGTCGACCGTTCGCCCTCTACGACGTGGACCGGGGACCGGACGGGGTCCCGACGGCCATCGACGTGGTGTACCTGGTCGTCGGGCGCGGGACGGCGGTCCTGGCCCGGCTCCGCCCCGGCGACCCGGTGACGATCTGGGGCCCTCTGGGCAATGGCTTCGGTCCCCCTCCGTCCGGGCCCGTCGTCTTCGTGGCCGGTGGGATCGGCCAGACCCCGTTCCTGGCGCTGGGGCGCTGGTGGCTCGGCCTGGCTGGGTATGGCGAGGATTTTCCGGGCCCCCCATCCCGGGTCGGATCGGCCACCTTGCTCTACGGCGTCCGGTCGCGTGACCTGGCCGCCGGCGTCGCCGACTTCGAGGCGGCCGGGATCTCCGTCGAGCTGGCGACCGACGACGGATCGGCGGGTTATCGAGGCTACGTGACCGACCTCCTCGCCCGCCGGCTTGATCGCGGCGACCGGCCGGCGAAGGTCGTCGGCTGCGGGCCGCCGGCCATGCTGGAATCGCTGGCCAGGCTGGTCGAGCGGCACGGGGTCGATTGCGACCTTTCGCTCGAAAACCACATGGCCTGCGGCTTCGGGGCCTGCTTCAGTTGCGTCGCCCCGATCCGCCAGGCTGATGGCTCCATCGACCTCCGCCGGGTCTGCGTCGAGGGGCCGATCTTCCCGGCCCGCGTCGTGGCCTGGGAGGCTCCGGGCCCGCCTTGATTTCGCCCGGGCCTTTGCTTGACTGCCGGGCCCGGCCCCCTACACTGAACGCTCGGGCCGGGGTCGCTTGGTTGCCGGCCCCTCCTCCCACCTCCGGCGACGCCCCGCGATGAACCCTCGGCCGACGATCTACATCCTGGATGCGTACTCGCTGATCTACCAGGTCTTCCACGCCATCCCGCTGATGACCAGCCCGTCGGGGCAGCCGACCAACGCGGTTTTCGGGATCTTCCGCGACCTCCTGAACATCCTCAAATCACGGAAGCCCGAGTTCCTGGCCGCCGCCTTCGACGGGGGCGGCAAGACCAAGCGGGCCGAGAGCTTCCCCGAATACAAGGCCCAGCGCGGGCCGATGCCCGAGGACATGATCCCGCAGATCCCGACGATCCGCCGTCTCTTCGAAGCCTTCCGGATCCCCGTCCTGATCCACCCCGGGGCCGAGGCCGACGACGTGATCGCCACCCTCGCCCGGAGGGCCACCGAGCGCGGCCTGGACGTGGTGATCTGCACCGCCGACAAGGACGCCCGCCAGCTCCTCGACGCCCAGACCCGGATCCTCAACCTCCGCAAGGGAGATTTCCTCAACGTCGAGGGCCTCAAGGCCGACTGGGGCGTTCGGCCCGACCAGGTCGTCGACACCCTGGCGCTGACCGGGGATTCGGTCGACAACGTCCCCGGCGTCCCCGGGATCGGGCTCAAGACGGCCGTTGCCCTGCTCCAGGAATTCGACACCATCGCCAACCTGATGGAGAACCTCGACAAGGTCTCCGGGGCCAAGCGGAAGCAGAACCTCAAAGACTACCGGGACCGGGTCCGGCAGGGCCGCGAGCTGATCACCCTCGACGAGAACCTGCCGCTCGGGCTCGACTGGGACGCCCTGAAGTCCGACGGCTACGACTTCCCCGCCCTCAAGGCGCTTTGCCAGGAGTGCGGCTTCCACCGCTTCCTCGACGAGATCGTCGAGCCCAAGCAGGACGTGGTCGCGGCCCCCTGGGATGCCGACTACCGGCTGGTCGACACCCCCGAGCTGCTCCAGGTCTTCGCCGCCGATCTGGCCCGCCAGCACCGGTTTTGCCTGGACACCGAGACGACCGCGATCGACCCCCTCCGCGCCAGCCTCGTCGGCCTCTCGTTCGCCTGGGAGGCGGGCGTGGCCTACTATTTGCCCGTCCGCGGGCCGATGGGGTCCGGGGTCCTGGAGCTGGACGCCGTCCTGGAGGCGATCCGCCCCGCCCTGACCAACCCCGAGGCCGAGAAGGTCGGCCAAAATCTCAAGTACGACATGCTGGTTTTGGGCAAGCTCGGGATGCCGGTCGCCGGGCCGGTCACCGACACGATGGTCCTGAGTTACCTCCTGGAAAGCGGCGAGCGGAACCACAACCTCGACCTGCTCTCGCAGCGGCTCCTGAACCATCCGATGATCCCGATCACCGACCTGATCGGCAAGGCGGGCAAGAACCAGATCACGATGGACCGGGTGGACGTCGCCAAGGTTGCCGAGTACGCCGGCGAGGACGCCGACGCCACCTGGCGGATCGAGGAGATCCTCGCCCCCCGGGTCCGCGAGGAAGGGCTCTGGGGCCTCTATGCCGACCTCGAACGCCCCTTGATCGGGATCCTCGCCGGGATGGAGGCGGCCGGGGTCAAGGTCGACGTCGCCCGGCTCCAGGCGCTCTCGAAGGAGTTCGCGGCCAAGATCGCCGTCATCGAGGAGCGGATCTACCAGGAGGCCGGGCATCCGTTCAACATCGGGTCGCTCCCGCAGCTCCGGCAGGTCCTGTTCGACGAGTTAAAGCTCCCCACCTACAAGAAGACCCCCGGCGGCGAGCCCAGCACCGATTCCGAGGTCCTCGAAGGGCTGGCGAGCAAGCACCCGCTGCCAAAGCTCCTGACCGAGCATCGCCACTTCGCCAAGCTCAAGAGCACCTACCTCGACGCCCTGGCCAACCTCGCCGACGAGGACGGCCGGATCCATGCCTCGTTCAACCAGGTGGTCACCGCGACCGGCCGGCTCAGTTCCAGCGATCCCAACCTCCAGAACATCCCGATCCGATCCGAGGACGGGGGCCAGATCCGCCAGGCGTTCGTTGCCGGGTTCCCGGGCTGGTCGCTGGTGGCGGCCGACTACTCGCAGATCGAGCTCCGGATCCTGGCCCACTACACCAAGGACCCCGCCCTGGTCCAGGCGTTCACCGAGGGGATCGACATCCACACGGCCGTCGCCGCCCGGATCTTCAAGGTCGCCGAGGCGGAGGTGACCTCGAATCAGCGACGGGTGGCCAAGACCGTCAACTTCGGCGTGATCTACGGGATCAAGCCGTTCGGCCTGGCCAGCCGCCTGGGGATCTCGCAGCAGGAGGCCGCCGCGTTCATCGATGCCTACTTCGACGAGTACGCGGGCGTCGAGGCGTTCATGAACCGGACCCTGGAGGCCGCGGCCCGCGACGGCAGGGTCGAGACCATCCTCGGCCGCCGGAGGGCGATCAACGGGATCAAGAACACGACCGGCCGGAACCTCAACCTGGCCGAGCGGACCGCCGTCAACGCCGTGATCCAGGGGTCGGCCGCCGACCTGATCAAGCGGGCGATGATCGAGGTCGACCGGCGGATCCGGGCCGAAGGGCTCCGGTCCCGGATGCTCCTCCAAATTCACGACGAGCTGGTCTTCGAAGCCCCCGACCAAGAGGTCGGGACGCTCGCCAAGCTCGTCCGGGAGGCGATGGTCGGCGCGATCACCTTCGACGTCCCGATCGAGGTCGACGTCGCCGCCGGCCCGAACTGGCTCGACGTCGCGACGCTCGCGGGACCTCACTGATCGGGCCGGGGCTCCCGGCGATTCCTCGGGGCATCCCCGGGAGAAAAAACAATGCTTCCGGGCGATTTCGATTGCAGATAGCCCGGCGTGATCGTATAAAATGGATCCATCAGTCGTCCGAGTCCCGTCCTCCGATCTCGCCCCAGATCCACCGATCACGACTCTTCCCCATTGGACCCGACCGCGAGCCGCGGGAGCTTCGGGTTTGTTTGGCCGGCGATCGGTCCATCCCGGGGACGGACGGACTCCCGGATCGCAAGGACCCAGTGGCCCCCCAACGTCTTCCCTCGCGAGGCCCCGCGGTCGTCCTCTCTTGACCGCGACCTTCTCCCTGACCCTCCGATTGACCCGCCCGCGTCGCTCGGGCTTTCGTGCAGCCCCTGCCGACCCGCGTTCCGCCCGAACCCCGGGCGTGGATCGAACCATCATGCCCCGATCCGATCGCGACAACTCCGGACCGCGCCGCCGACCCGCCGGCCCCTGGCGGCACGGGAAGATCCCCGTCGTCGGCCTGATCGGCGGGATCGGGGCCGGCAAGAGCCTGGTCGCCTCCGCGATGGTCGGCAAGGGGGCCTTCCTCCTCGACGCCGACGCGATCGGCCACGTCCTGCTCGACCAGAGCCCCAGCCGCGACCGGGTCCTGGAGCGGTTCGGTGAGTCGATCCTGGCTCCGATGCCCGAGGTCGAAGGGACCCGCCGCGTGATCGACCGCCGGGCACTCGGGGCGATCGCCTTCTCCAATCCTGGGTCGCTTCGCGACCTTGAAGCGATCCTCCACCCGGCGATGCGGCGGACTTTCGAGAAGGCCATCGCCCGCGAGTCGCGGCGGGGCGGGCATCCGGCGATCGTGCTCGACGCCGCCATCCTCTATGAGGCGGGCTGGGACTCACTTTGCGACTCGGTCGTCTTCGTCGACGCCCCGGAGGAAGTCCGACTGGCACGCCTCCAGGCCACTCGGGGCTGGACCGCCGACGTCCTCGCCGCCCGCGAGAAGGCGCAGGGGCCGCTCGAAGAGAAGAGGCGCCAGGCCAATCACACCCTGGCCAACGACGGGACGCCCGAGGATCTCCGGGCGGCCATCAAGGCTTTCTGGCCGGAACTGCTCGCCCCGCCCCGCCGCCATCGGCCGAGCGGCGCTTCCCCCGAGGCCCGGGGCCAGCCCGCATCCTGATTTCACCGATCCGCCGATCCAGCCCAAGCAATTTCGACGCCCACCACAGACCATCCCGATTGCCGAGACCGAGGCCGATTCCCGCGCGAGCTTCCAACCCGGTCCCGTCCCTTTGCCGCCCGGCGGCGCGACGGCACCCCCGCCGATCGAACACGTCCGACCGAACGAGGAGATTCGATTCCCATGCCCAACGAGACTCGCCCCCGCCGGGAGTCTTCCAGCACGTCCCGACTCCGCGGCAAGGCCGCCCAGCCGGCCCCCGCCCCCTCGGCCGACGACGACCCCTCCTCTGCGGCGCTCGACCCCAACGCCGCCGGTCCCGCCGGTCCCGCCGAGGGCGACGCACCGACCCCGGCGCCGGCGGCCTACCGCGACCCCGACGACCGCCCGGCCGATCGCGAGCCGCCCCGCTTCCGCGAGCGGACTAATGGCGAGCGCGAGGGCGGCCTCTCGCTCCGTGAACGCCTCGCTCGGGACCGGGCCGAGCGCGAATCTCCTTCCGCACCGGCCGCCCGGGCCGAGCCCCGCGATGGGGCCCCCCTTTCGAGGACCCACGTCGAGCCTGATTACGCCCGAGACCGCCTCGAGCGTGAGGTCCCCCACCGCGAGCCCGGACCCGTCGCCGCTGTCCCGCCCTCCAGGTCCGAACGCGAGCCGGCCCCGTCCGGTGACGCCCCGCCGGATGCAGAGGACCGGGCCGAATCCGAATTCGGCCAGCTCCCCGTCGACGAAGACGAGGACGCCTTCGGCGACAACGCGATCCACAACCGCTACGAGGAGATCAAGCGCGGCGAGATCCACCTCACCGAACTCCAGAAAATGACCATGCCCCAGCTCATTCGCACGGCGAAGAGCGAGGGCGTCATCGAGTTCACTGGCCTGAAGAAGCAGGACCTGATCTTCAAGATCCTCAAGGAGCGGGTCAAGCAGAACGGCCTGATGTTCGGCGAGGGAACCCTGGAAGTTCTCCCCGACGGATTCGGCTTCCTCCGGAGCCCGGATTACAACTACCTCCCCTGCCCCGACGATATCTACGTCTCACCCAGCCAGATCCGCCGCTTCGGCCTCAAGACCGGCGCCATCGTCCAGGGGCAGATCCGCCCGCCCAAGGAGAACGAGCGTTACTTCGCCCTGCTCCGGGTCGAGGCGATCAACTTCGAGGACCCCGACAAGCTGAGCGAGAAGGTCGGCTTCGACGACCTCACCCCGCTCCACCCGATGGGCCGGCTGATCCTGGAGCATTCGAGCGACGAGATCAACATGCGGGTGGTCGATCTCGTCACCCCGATCGGGATGGGCCAGCGTGGCCTGATCGTCGCTCCGCCCCGGACCGGCAAAACGATGCTGCTCCAGAAGATCGCCAACAGCATCCTGGCCAACCACGAGTCGGCCTACGTGATGGTCCTCCTGATCGACGAGCGGCCCGAGGAAGTCACCGACATGGAGCGGTCGGTCAAGGGGCCGACCGCCGAGGTCATCTCCTCCACCTTCGACGAGCCCGCCAGCCGCCATATCCAGGTGGCCGAGATGGTCATCGAGAAGGCCAAGCGGATGGTCGAGTACGGCCGAGACGTCGTGATCCTGCTCGACTCGATCACCCGGCTCGCTCGGGCCTATAACACCGAGGCCCCGCACTCCGGCAAGATCCTCACCGGCGGCATCGACGCCACGGCCCTCCAGAAGCCCAAGCGGTTCTTCGGGGCCGCCCGGAAGATCGAGGATGCCGGGAGCCTGACGATCCTCGCCACAGCCCTGGTCGAGACCGGGAGCCGGATGGACGACGTGATCTTCGAGGAGTTCAAGGGGACCGGCAACATGGAGCTCCACCTCGACCGCCGCCTGGTCGACAAGCGCGTCTGGCCGGCCATCGACGTCAACCGATCCGGCACCCGCCGCGAGGAGTTGCTGATGGACCCCGAGGAACTCCGCCGGGTCTGGATCCTCCGCCGGGTCCTCAATGACATGAACCCCGTCGAGGCCATGGAACTGCTCACCGGCCGGATGCGGAAGACCAAGACGAATGCCGAGTTCTTGATGAGCATGAACCTGTCTTGATCCTCGCCGCCCCGACCCCTCTCGCATCATCGAGGGGCGGGGCCGCACTTCGCGACCCGGAGGTCCCGATGGCCACGGTCACCCGTACCCACCCCGACGTCAAGGTCCTCTACCGGGTGCCATATAAAGCTTACGTCCATCTGTCGAACGCTTCGGCCAATCGCCATCTCAAGCTGGCCTATCATGATGGGACGCTGGAAATCGTGTCACCTCGACTCGGGACGCACGAAGAGCCGACGCGCTGGATTTCCCTCCTCATCCCGCTCGTCGCTGAACGCCTGGGACTTCGCTACCACGGCTCTCGAAGCACGACCTTCCGGCGAGCGGGCAAGGGCATTTATGCAGGCAAGGGCAAGGAGCCGGACGAGAGCTTCTACATCGCCAGCCTGGCTCGACTGCCCCGAGATCGCGACCCCGACCTCGACGCGGGCGACCCGCCCCCGGACCTCTGGATCGAGGTCGACAACCGGGTCAGTTCGGCCGGGCGGCTGCCCATCTACGCCGCCCTCGGAGTCCCCGAAGTCTGGCGCTATCGATCCCGGAAGAGGACGATGGAATTCCTCCGGCTCGTCGGCGACTCGTACGAGCCGGTCGAGCGGAGCCTCTCGCTGCCGCCCCTGACGCCGGCCCTGGTCCTGGAGGCCCTGGCCTTGGGCGATGGACTCCGGGAATCCGAATGGATCCCTCGGCTCCGCGACTGGGCCGACCGGACCATCGATCCCCGGGCGGGCGGGACCTGACCTTGATCCCCGCCCCACTCCTTCGGCGAAGCCTCCCCATGCCCACCCTCGAAGGCGATTTCTCCCCGCCCCCCGGCCGATTCGCGATCGTCGCGGCCCGGTTCAACTCGATGATCACCCAGGCCCTGCTCGCGGGCTGCCGGGACGCCTTCGCCCGGCACGGAGTCGCCGACGACCGGCTCGACGTGGCGTGGGTCCCCGGCGCGTTCGAGATCCCGATGGTCGCGCGGAAACTCGCCGAGACCGGGCGGTATTCGGCGGTCATTTGCCTGGGGTGCGTGATCCGGGGCGAGACCGGCCACTACGACCATGTCGCCGGCCAGGCGGCTGGGGGGATCCTCCAGGCGGGCCTGACCACGGGCGTCCCGGTGATCTTCGGCGTCCTGACCACCGAGACCGTCGAGCAGGCCCTCAACCGAGCGGGCCTGAAGGCCGGCAACAAGGGGGTCGACGCCGCGATGGCCGCAATCGAGATGGTCAACCTGCTCCGCAAGATCGATGGTTAAACGTATTCCATGGAATCATCGACGTCACCGATCTTCCGGATGACCCTGCTTTCCGATCAGCTTGACGAAGTGGCACGAGAGGACCGATCGGGAAATCGGCCGCCCCTTCACCTTGCGGATCACGGTCAGTTGCTGCAAACGGTCGTCCCCCAGCGGGGCGACGAGAATCCCCCCCTCGGCCAGTTGATCGAACAGGGACGGGGGCATCTCCGGCGCTCCGGCGGTGACGAGAATCCGGTCGAAGGGGGCCTCCTCGGGCCAACCGAGCGTCCCGTCGCCGATCCGGTAGCGGAGGTTGGCCAGGCCCAGCCCGTCGAGGATCCCCCGAGCCCGGAGCGAGAGCTCGGCGAGTCGCTCGATGGTGAGAACCTCGGCGGCAAGGTGGGAGAGCACGGCCGCCTGGTAGCCGCTGCCGGTCCCGATCTCCAGGACGCGCTCCTGGCCGGTCAGGGCCAGCTCCCGGGTCATCACCGCGACCATGAACGGCTGGCTGATCGTCTGATTCAGGCCGATCTCGACGGCCCGATCTTCGTGCGCGAGGCCCCGCTTCTCGGGCGGGAGAAAACGGGCCCGGGGGACCCGAGTCAGGGCGTCCAGAACCTTCCGGTCGCGGATCCCCTTGTCGCGGACCTGGCGGGCGATCGCCATCCCGGGGCCTTCAGGCGGACTGAGCATGGCCTTCGTCCTCAAGGCGGAAGTCCTTCAACTCCATCTCGACGGTCCTCCGACCATTCCAGTCGTTGATCGAGGGGTGGAAAGCGACCGAGCAGACCGTCCCCGGCTTGAGGATCTTGCCGCGATCCGCCAGGTTCCAGCCGATCGCCTTGAGGGTGGTGTCGCCCTGGGAGAACCGGATTTGGAGGTGATTCTTCCGCTCACCGACGGGCCTGGGGTCGCCGACAACCTGGACCCGGTTAGCGACCAGGATCGGCCGGGCGTTTCCCATCCCGTGCGGCTCCAGTGCCTCGATCGCCTCGACCACCTTGAGGGTCAGCGTGCCCAGTAGGACCTCGGCGTCGACCTGGATTGTCTTCTGCAACTGGTCGGCCGAGAGGGAGCCCAGGCAATGGGCCTCGAACGCCGCCGCGAAGGCGTCGAATCGGTCGCGAGGAAGCCTGAGACCGGCCGCGGCGGGGTGGCCGCCGAAGGAGGTCAGGCCCTCGGAACAGGCCTTGATGGCGTCGTAGAGGTTAAATCCGGCGATCGACCGGGCCGAGCCCTGGCCCTGCTCGGCACCGAGGGCGATGACGACCGTCGGGCGATGGAAGGTGTCGACGAGCCGGCTGGCGACGATCCCGATCACGCCGGGGTGCCAGCCCTCGCGGCCGACCACGATCCCCCCCCGCCCGTTCAGCCCGCCCTGGGCGGCGATCATCTCGTGGGCCTCGTCGACGATCCGCCTCTCGACCTCCTGGCGTTGCTTGTTGCAGAGGTCGAGGGCCTGCGCCAGCTCCCCGGCCCGTCCCTCGTTGTCGGTGGTCAGCATCTCGACGGCCTGCATCGCCCGTTCCAGCCGGCCGGCGGCGTTGATCCGGGGGGCGAGGGTGAAGCCCACCGTCCCGGTGGACAGGTCGCGCTTGCCCAGGCAGCCAGCCACCGACATCAAGGCCCGGAGCCCCAGGCTGGGCGAATCGGCGATCCCGGCCAGTCCGTGGCGGACCAGGATCCGGTTCTCGCCGTGAATCGGCATCACGTCGGCGATGGTCGCCATGGCCACCAGCCCGATCGATCGGACCAGGAAGTCGCGAAGATGCGGCGACGCCTTCTTGCCGTTGCCGAAGCTCTTGCAGACCTGCCAGGCCAGCTTGAACGCCACGCCGCAGCCGCAAAGCTCGGCAAACGGGTACTGGCTGCCCGGCAACCTGGGGTGGACCACGACATCGGCCTCGGGCAGGTCGGGGCCGATCGTGTGGTGGTCAGTGATGATCAGCTCGATGCCAAGCTCGCGGGCCAGCTTCGCTTCGGCGACAGCGGAGATCCCACAATCGACCGTCACGACAAGCTCGGCCCGCATCTCGGTCGCGATCTTCCGGAGCGCCTCGGCGTTGACGCCGTAGCCCTCCTCGACCCGGTGGGGGATGTAATATTCGACGTCCTCGGCACCGGCCAGTCGGAGGCAGGCCCAGAGGATCGAGGTCCCGCAGACGCCGTCGACGTCGTAATCGCCATAAATGACGATCTTCCGATGATCGCGGATCGCCGCGACGATCCGGTCGGCAGCCTCGACCACGCCCGGGAGCGTCTCGGGGTCATGGAGCCCGGCGAGCCGGCGGTCGAAGAAGCTGGCGACGGCCGAGGCGTCCTCGACTCCCCGATTGATCAGCAGTTGGGCCACCAGCGGGGAGACGTTCGCCTCGCGACTCAGGGCGGCGATCCGGTCGGAGTCGAACGGGCGGAAGTGCCATCGCGTGGTCATCGACGACCTTCCTCTCGTGGAGACCTCACCGCGGACCGCAACTTTCCAGTCTACCCTATCCGAACCAACCGCGTCGCCGGGCCACCAAGGTGATGACAATCGGGGTGGCGACCATGACGGCGCAGGCGAGCCAGAACAGGCCGGCTTTCGGCAAGGCGGGCGTCGTGAACATCAACGTGTCGCCGAAGAAGTTCATCCCGAAGAAGCCCACAAGGAACGTCATCGGCAGAAACATCACGTTGACGATCGTCAGGGCCTTCATGATGTCGTTGGTCCGGTTCGAGACGACCGAGAGGTAAGTATCCAGCGCTCCGGAGATCAGGTCACGCAGGCTCTCGACGATGTCGTGGATCCGGACAAGGTGGTCGTAGACGTCCCGAAAGTAGATCCGACGCTCGGGGTCGATCTGCTCGAAGGGGTCGCGAGCCAGTCGGTTCAGCACCTCTCGCATCGGGATGACGTTCCGATGGATCCGGAGCGCCGATCGCTTGATCTGGAAGATCTTCTGAAGGGTCCGCGGGGTCGGGACGGCGAAGACCTCGTCCTGGGCGTCGTCGATCGCCTCGTCGAGGTGATTGATCGCCGGGAGGAACTCGGTCACCACGTCGTCGAGGAAGCGGTAGAGCAGGTGATCGGCGCCATGCTTGAGCCGATTCTCAGGCTCCCGGATCAGATTCCGGCGGTGCCGCTCCAGGACTTCGGTCGCCTCGTTGTGGTAGGTCAGCAAGTAGTTGGGGCCGAGGAAGATGTCGAGCTCATGGAGGCGGAGGTCGTCGTTCTCGGGGTCGAAGTCGATCGTATCGACGACCAGGTAGATATAGCCGCCCCAGTCGTCGAGCTTGGGGACGTGCGTGTCCTGGAGCGCGTCCTCGATGGCCAGCGGGTGGAACTGGAAGACGTCGCGGAGCATCTCTTCGACGCTCGCGTTATTCGCGGCCTCGATGTCCTCGATGTCGATCCAGACGGTCCCTCCGCCGTCGGCCACGGCCTCCGGGATCCGATCGGCCGGCCAGTCGAGGTGAATCGTCCCGGCCCCGTCCCGGTAGATCACCCGGATCCGGGGCTCGGGGTGAGCCGGTTCCTGCTCGTCAGGCGGCGGGCCGGAAGGCATCATCCCGTCCTCATCTCGGTCCGGTTTCCGGGGCGTCCGGTTCTTCCGGCGGCGCCCCGATCGTCTGGCCTTCCCCGCCCGGGCCGCTTCGTCGATCAGGTCGATCCTCAGGTTGATGCCGGCCCGGGCGGGGATCGTCCGCCGGATCGGCGAGCGGAGGCTCTCGAACCCCCGGGCGTCGAAGGGGCCGGCCGACGTGGGGATGGTCCCAACCGGGATCTGGTCGAGGCCCACCAGGACCCGGCCGACCGGGATCCGGTCGACCTGAAACGAGCCGTCGGGTCGGATCGGGGCGATCCTGAGATCGCCCACCGTTCCCTCGACCGAGTGGAACTGGATCCAGCCGCCCCCGATCGGAGCCTTCCCGACGAGGACGGCCCCCCGGACCGTGGTCGTCGGACGGCGCTCGGGATCCCATTCCTCCCGGCAGCCGGATTCTCCGAGGGCCAGGAGCGAAAGGGCCAGGCCAAGGACTCGGGGGCGCGGGGCCATCTCGCCCTCCTTCGCGGCGGAGGTCAGGGTCGGGGCAGGCTCGATGAATCGACCCAGCGGGCGGCAGCGGATTCGACTTCTCGCCAAGCTTCGAGGTCGTCAGAGTCGAGCCCGCCAGGGCAGGGCAACTCGATCAGCCGTCCCCCTCGTCGGCCACGCCCGGGATGGGGACCGACCGGCCCTCCGCCGACGAAGAATCGTCCTCCCGACTGCAGATCCGAGGCTAATCGGCCGGTCGAACCCAGTACGACGAGGGTGCCGCCCGACTGGGCCAGCCCGGTTCGATGGCCGGTCGGACCAACCACGATCAGGAGACCGCCGGATTGGTTGTTCCCGGCGGCGTCACCGGCACCACCCAGGATCACGACGGTCCCGGATCGAAGTCCCCGACCCGCTCCATCAGCGGTTGGTCCCAGGGCAACCACGGAAAGGCCGGGGGCGTTGAGGTCAGCGGAAAACTCGGGGCCGGTCCAGCCCTCCACCTCCACGACCGCCGGCCAGGAACCCGTGAGCCCGGCAACGAGGAGCCGCTGGCCCTCGGCACCTTCCAGACGGATCCGGGGATGACCCTGGTCGAGCAAGGTAGCCAGCTCGGCGTTGATCCGCTGATAATCCCGGATCTCGGGAATGACCAGGGTGGGCGGCTCGGGGTTGCCGCCCGGTTTAACGCCGCCCGGCACCGGCAACCTGCGAGGCCATCGGGGGGAATTCCGGGCCGCCGGGGAGGAGATGGCGGTCCTTCGGTGAGGGCTGGGACAGCAGGGTCTTGAGGTCGTTAATCCGGGCGTTCAAGTCGTCTCGCCTGGTCTTCTGCGCGGTCCCGCCCGCCCGAAGCAACTCGTAGGATTCGCGGGCGACATCTTTCACCCGGGCGTCCAACTTGTTGAGGAACGCCTTGGCCGGTGCCGACCCGGCCAGACCGGGATGAGTCGAACGGAGCAGGCCGGACTCGGAGACGCCATCCTGCCCCGATAGGGCGGGATAGACCCGGAAGACCAGGAGGCTGGTCAGGTGGGTCGCCTGGTCCTTATGCCGCTCGAAATTGGCGGCGTTATCGTCGTATTCCTGGACAATCTTCCGGCCAAGATCGAGCGCGAGGTCGCCGATCTCGTGGCCCAGGAGTTCGAAGTTATAGGGAGTAACCTGCCCCGGAACTCGCATCATCCCCAGGGCCCAGGCGGCCCAGGCGCGGACCTCGGGTTTAGCCTCGGGATCGGCCAGGAACCGCATGGCGACGGACGCCGCGTCAATCTTACCCCGGGCATTATTCCAGGCGAGCCGGAGCGATCCCAGAGCCTCCAGAGCCCTCATCTGGACCGGATAAGGAAGCTTGGGGTCGCTGTCGAGCAGAGCAATCAACGCCTCGGCCGCCTGATTGGTCTTGCTGGCGTCGAGGTTATCCTTACCCTGGCGCGTCGCGTTGGTTAGCCCTTGGGCGGCCCACATCTTCACCCAGATGACCTGCTCGGGTTTTTTGATCTGGACGACATAAAGGTCCAGGGCGTTGGGGGCCGTGCTACCGGACATCCCGAGCACGATCATCGCATCAATCCGCGAGAACAGATTGTTTTCCAGAAGCTTGACCAGCGATGAATCAAAGAGAACCTTGTTGTAGGCTGTGAGGAAGTCTTTCTTGTCGTTGGCCCGGGCGCGGAGCATCGGGTCGGTCAACGCGTCCACAGCACGTTCCATCCCACGGGCGGCGGCCGGCGACATGTTGGGAGGCGGGCTGATGATGGCGTTGATGTTATCGCGTTTCGAAAGCTCGACGGCGCAGAAATCAACGTAACGTCTGAGAAAATTCGCATCGATCGCGATCGATCCGACCGCCATGTTCTGGATCGTGGAAGCGTCCTTGTCGCCCGAGCCAATCTTCATCGCCGGGCCCGAGATCGTCAATGGTTCGATCTTGGCGAGAGCCTTCTTGGCGTTCGGGTCAAGGAACACCTCGGCGGCCGGACCTTCATCCGAAGGTGGCTCGGACTTCTCAACTTCGGGCTTGGTGGCCTCGGGCTTGGCGGCGGCTTTCGAGGTGTCCGCCTTGGGCTGGGCTGGGACCTGCGCGAACGCTAGGGGAACCGGTCCCATCAGGGCGACCGCCGCGATCGCCGACCAGCCCCACGAGGCCCCCCGCGGCATCCTCGGGGCGAACGCTGGAAGCATGTTCAAGAACCTTTGGGTTGGATCCCCGACGCCGGGTGTTGGCGGGTGGATTGGCCGTGGGTGAAATCTTGCGAAAGAAGGACGACCAGGATCTATGGGTGACGGCCCGCGAAAGGGTCGGAAGATTGTCGAGCGATCATCGAAAATCGCCGGCCCGGCGTAGAGTTAGGAATCACCGCAATGGGTTTTCCCGATTCAAGTTACTACTCCGATCCGCTCATGTCAAGCCGTCGAATTTCTCGCCCTTGACCCCAATCCTTCCTATCTTACCATCAAAGCGGCGACCGAGATGGATGACCTTCCGGTTTGTATTCGGGTTCGATTTTCCCATTGGACGCTGAAGACGACCGGGGAGTTCCCGTTCGATGAGAACTCGGTCTTTGGATCAAAATTCCCGTGACCGATTGCCCCGCCACGACTGATTCTCAGGCCCAACGTCGGAGGAGGGCGGCCAAGGCTTCATGCCAGCCACCGAGGGCGTCGTCGCCCTCGGGCCGGATCCAGGATTCTTGATCGAATTGGAGCGTAGGAACGACACTCCTCGCTGAACACCACCACATTTTGAGCTAAATCGCTGTACCGATCAGATTTTACGCCGAGAAATGGGGGCTTGGGGGTCGTGAATCTCCATTCGTGCGAGT